>Ga0209176_10000158_pt1 | contig 17306 bp, 20 predicted proteins | sample NGEPer11B_FD_184511 | JGI IMG/M metagenome (GOLD analysis project Ga0209176, IMG submission 184511) | Arctic peat soil microbial communities from the Barrow Environmental Observatory site, Barrow, Alaska, USA - NGEE Permafrost305-11B... | ecosystem: Environmental > Terrestrial > Soil > Wetlands...
AGCACCACCCGGCTGCCGCCGAGCGTCGACGGCTCGCCCTGCGCCAGCCGTCCCGGCAGGTCCGGCGACAACCGGATTTCGAAGCCGGACACCAGGGTCATCCCCCGGGCGTGGGCGTGCGGCTCGATCTGGCGGAACGCGCCCTGCACCTGCGCGTCGTATTCGGAGGTCAGCGGGCCGACGAGGTGCGGCGTGGCCACGATCGTCCGGAACCCGATTGCGGCCGCGGCGTCAAGCATGTCCAACGAGACCTCAACCGACACGGCGCCGTCGTCGATCGAGGGCAAAAGATGCGAATGAATATCGATCACGTTGTTGGAGTTCTCCCGCCTTCGAGGTACATAACTGACACGCATAATGGTGCGGCACGATCCCTCCACCCCCCTATACTATAGTTTTGTATCGGTGCGGTGCGCATCCCGACGTGCCAACGAAGCGTCAACTCTCTCACAATCAAGGGGCCCAGTGTGGAACTCGATCTTAGGCACCTCATGCGAATTGCCCGGCGCAAGGGGTGGCTCGTCATCCTGATGATGGCGATCGCCGGCATCACCGCGTTTGTCGTCAGCTCCCGGCAGGATCCGCAATACTCCGCCACGGCAACTCTGCAAGTGCTGGCGGGTCAAACGATCGGCTCGAACGAATTCAGCGCGCTTCAGGCCAGCCGCAGCATCGCCGAGACCTATCGTCTGCTGATTGAAACCGGTCCGGTCCTTGATCGGGTGGTGGAGGAACTGGATCTGCCATACAACGCGGTGCAGCTGGACGAGAGAATCTCGACCTCCATTGTCGGTGAAACCGAGTTGATCGAGGTCAGGGCAACCAGTGGCGATCCCGAACAGGCGGCCGTGCTCGCCACGACCCTGGTGGAACAGTTTCAAATCCACCAGCAAGAGCGGATCGATGCCACAATATCCACGGCCCGCGAGAGCCTCGATGCGCAGATCGCGGAACTGGAGGAGCGCCGGGCGGAGATCACCACGGAGATCGACGACCTCGAAGCCACCGCCGATGCCGACGATCCGGCTGTCCAACGCGAACTGGACATCCTGATCGATGAACTGAGCCGCGTGGAACAGTCGCTGATGGACCTCCAGGTCTCGGCGCTGACGATCAACTCCAGCATCGTGGCGAACAGCCCCCGGGTGGAGGTCGCCGACCCCGCTCGCGTCCCGACCGATCCGTTCGAACCGCGGCCGCTCTTTTCTTTGCTGCTGGGGCTGTTCGTAGGATTGCTGCTTGGGGTTGGCCTGGTGGCGCTGCTCGAATTCCTGGACAACACGGTTAAACCGGAACTGAACGTGCAGGCGTTGGTGGGGGCACCGGTCCTCGCCACGGTGTCGCAGATACCCAAATTGCAGCCTGGCGGCGCCCAAGTCTATACGATGACCCAACCGCGATCGAGTGCCGCGGAGACCATGCGCCTGCTCCGCACCAATCTCGATTTCGCGTCGGCGTCGGGTAAGATCTCCACACTGGTCATCACCAGTCCCGGTATGGGCGAAGGGAAGAGCACTCTTACCGCCAATCTGGGCGTGGTGATGGCGCAGGCCGAGGTCAAGACCGTCATTATCGACGCCGATCTCCGCAAGCCGACCCAAAACCGCATCTTCGGTGTGCCCAACGATCGCGGCTTGACCACGCTGCTCACCCATCCCGACGAATCGTGGCACGACTACGCAAAGAAGGTTGCACTACCGGGTCTGTTGCTGATTCCGAGCGGTCCCATCCCGCCGAATCCGTCTGATTTGGTCCGCTCGGATCGGTTCAAGCACTTGCTGGCATGCATGCAGGAAGATGTCGACCTGATCCTGATCGACTCGCCGCCCATTCTCTCCGCCAGCGATTCACTGGCGATCGGTGCTCATGCCGACGGGGTAATGCTGGTGTGCCAATCGCACAAGACCCGCATCGACGCTCTTCGGCATGCTGCCCATGCAGCCCACCAAGGCGATATTCGTCTGGTGGGAGTTGTGATCAATCGACTTAAGGGCCAGCACGGCGCATCGTACTACGGCGAATACTATGGCCCAGACGCAGCTACTCATATATCATCGGCCGGTGACTAGCCTGTGACCTCCACTCTCAACATCACGTCGCCATCACCAGAGGTTCTTCGGCTTTCGGTCGCCATGACGCCAGCGATGGTGTTGATCATGGGAATCGACTCGCAGATTCGCGGCAATGAGTCGTTGTTGATCCACGGGCTCGCCGATGAAGTTGCGCATTTGATGACGACGCTGATCTGTCTGGCGGCGGTGCGGGCCGTCGGCATTCCCGTCCATTGGTTCGCCGGACTGGTCGGCGCTGTGGTGCTCGATCTCGATCACATTCCGCTGCTGCTCAACCTGATCGACCCGGTGATGGGCAGTTCGCGGCCAGCCACGCATTCGCTTGGTCCCGTGGCGCCGATCCTGTTGCTCGGATTAATCATTCCGCCCTGGCGCCTCGCACTCTGGTCGCTTGGATTCGGGATGTTAACTCATCTCTTTCGCGACGCTGCGACTGGCTTTGCGCCACTCGCTTGGCCACTGAGCGATCAGCCGACCCATCTTCGTTATTCCGCCTATTTGCTCGTGTTGGTGGCTTTGGCGACTGTCACCACGACTGTGGCAGTCTCGCGGCCCCGACAACCGAACCGGGGGTGATCACATTCGGCAAGATCGCCCTACATAAACTGCAGTATGGTCGATAACCGCCACTACAAGATGAGTTCAGTCACTTTTAGACTCTAATGAACCTCAATGGTAGAGAGTCGGGTTTGGAAGCAACTTTTGATTGAGAAGAGCGCTCCGACGATCCCGTCATTCGTCAGGGCAAGAAGTCCATTGAGCAGATCAACCGCTAGACGGCGGTGTGGCTGTCCGATGATGAGGTGGATTGGTTCAATGACCAATGCATAGCGGTGAATAGGGGCGGCTGGCGTGCCGTCACCCGTTCGGCGTTTATCAGGGCATTGATTCAAGCACCGATGGACCAGGACTTTGGTCTGCTCAATGTATCTAACGAGCGGTAGTTTGTCGAGCGTCTGACACAATCGCCACCTACGTCCCAATAATTTGTGGTGAGGCGAATTGCGTTTTCGTGAATGCGTCACATTGGTGTACGCAATGTGACGCCCTATCACTTCGTTTCGGCGGCGTGAGGACATTTCAGCTCCTCACGCGAGTCGCCCGTCGCTAACGCGAAGGGGGTCAGCAGTGGTGGTCATTTTGCCATCCAGCCCGTGCTCGTGCCGTCTTCATTGACGTAGAACGTCGATCCTGCGCCACCATCGGTGCGGTAAAAGGTCGATCCCACTGCGGCAGCAAAGCCTGGCAAACCTGCCCCACGCCCACGCCAGCTCCCACACCGACACCAACCTCCACCGCGGATGGAAGCTTCCCAGACACCGGAGGTAAGTTGGGGTTGTGGGCCGCGATCGGCGCGCTACTGCTGGCGCTTGGACTCGGTATCTATGGCTATTCCCGTCGTCGTGCGCGGCACGTTTCCTAAATCCTCCACCCTTGTGTTTCACTCCGCTAGCGTCTGCCCTGCCTCGCTCAGATATAAAAAATGGATCACCTCACGGTGAGATGACCCAACGTCCAAGTGTGTTCGCGGACAGGTTCGTGGGTGTCGGTAGAAATCTTCAGCGTCCATTCGGAGACGCGTGAAAGCCCAACCGGTCGCCGTACACCGCCACCTTGATCCTGATAAATAGTGGTTGAAATGGTTGAATAGTCAAATGGTTAAAAGGCCCGAATGGGCCGCACGTGGAAAATGTTGCCCTTACTATAGAAGCTACCGGCCTGAGTACCAGTGCTGAAATGCTGGCGCCAGGCGACGGCATCACCAGACTCTGAACTACTCCAGTAGGCGTCACCGGGAGAGCTACTGGTAGTGTCAAAGCCACCAATGGCACTGCGCTGGGTATACATCTCATTCAGCTCGTCCTTGCTGGGCAAAAACCAGTCGTCGTAGCCGTTTTGGGAGTAGCTGTCCGCAACCCTTGCGGCAATACCAGCCGTGGCGCAGCCAGCCACAATATCGGCGGTGTTTTGCTTACCAGTGCCGATCGCCGTGCCATCGGCACCACTAATCACTGTGCCGCTACAGCCCCACTCGGCGGACGTCATGTCGGTAGTAGCGGACTCCAGGTAACGCCAGCCATCGCTAAAACTTCCCTTGTCATAAAACACCACTCCACCGGCCGGTCCGGGGCCGCCGACAGTGAAAGCATCGGTGGTAAAGCTGAGCTGGCTGCCATAGCCGGTGCTGTCGCTGGTGGTCACATAGGCGCGGACGTAGTAGGTGGTCTCAGCGCTCAGTCCAGCGAGCGGCGTGGTGAAGCTGCCAAGGCCGGATCCGCTGGTGACCACCGTATCGTTCGGGTCGTTCACGTCCGGATTCTGGCTGGTGGCGTAGACCACCCCCCGGGCATTGACGGTTAAGCCGCCGTCAGTCTGGACGGTGCCACCGGCCGTGGCGGTGGCAGCCGTAATATCCGTGACCGCCGCCGTGGTGACGCTGGGTGGGCAGCCGTCCCAAGTCAGCGCGCCACTACAAGAGCCCAGCACGGATCCGCTTGCGCCCAGCGGTAGTAGTACCCAAGCACTGCCATCCCAGTACTGCATATCCCCTGGATTATTACCATCAAGCTCGCAATTACCCTCATCGGTACACAGTTCAACTGTACTTCCGTCCGCACTCGGCAGCACATACAGCGTGTTTTGGCTCAGATTGGCCACCTGGATGGTGCCAGTAAAGCCGGTGCCCTCGTGCAATACCAACCCACCCATCTGCGAGGCATTGCCAATTTGGATAGTGCCCCCATTAAAGGTGGTCCCACCGGTATGGGTAAAGGCAACTTCGCCGGCGCCACTGGTGCTGAAGGTGAGGCCCGACCCAATGGCAATAGTCGTCGAGGCATCGAGGCTCAGGGAATCAGAGAACCTGTCGAAATTGAGGGCATTATTTTGCACACAGGTGTCTGCGGTGTAGCAGACAGTGCCACCGGCTCCAAGGTTGACGGTGCTGCCATCGGTGCCGGTGAAGCTCAGGCTATTGCTAATAGTAAACGTCTTGCCATTAACCACGATCAAGGTGCCGGTGGTCGAGTTAATCGTCAGGCCATTGTAGGTTTTGTTGGTGAGTGCCTGGGTTGAGTTAGTCCCCACTAAGATGGCGCTGGCAGAGGGGAGGGTGAATGACGTGCCATCGGTGCCGCCAAAGCTGAGGGAGTTATTGACCGTTAGCGTTTTGTTTGAAGCCACCGACAGTCCATCCACCTGACCCGCACTCTGGGCTCGAATGGCGTAGGGCACACTTTGGAGTTGGATGCGTGGTCGCATCTCCCCATCACTATTAAAGTTAATCCCTAAGTGGATTTGATCCTGGTTGAAGTCGGTGGTGCTCCAATTGTCGTTGAGCGAATTGAGCGAGACCCTGAAGATGCCGTCATGCACATAGATGCGGTTGGTAATGGTGTCGTTGGTGCCCCATGGTTGGGCTGTCGGCGAGTGGGTGATGACATTGGTGGAGCTATTGACCGAGACTATTGTGACCGCTTCAGCTTTGGTCACGTTCCACAGAGTTTGTCCGGTACGGAGAGACGACTCATTGGTGTTAGAGGTATAGGTGGACGACTCGCCGCCAAGTCCTGGAGCCACTGACATGGAGGAGGAGAACAGACTCGTAGATAACCAACTCTCAGTAAAGGTATTGGTCGACCCGGATGCAGCTCCGTCATAGAGTTTGAGGACAATATCGTACGTGCCATCCGCGACATTGGTGCCGTCCTTGTTGATCACTTTGCCTTGGAAACTAATAGCGTTGTTGACGCCCGGCGCTGCCTCCACCGGTTGCAGGTGAGGCCACGCCACACACCCCGCCGCGACTACGGCGAGGACAACAACCGGTATGCTAAGTGGTCGGTAAGTTACCATAATGAATCAAGATATGTGTGCATAGTACAGCAAGCAGGCGTCGTATGGCAACTCTCATCAGATACGTTCGCCGACTTGGCTGGAGTCCTTACCTAACCAACCCGGTAGAACAGCGGTTGATGCCGTTTGACTGGGTACAAAATTGGGCCATCTCGCAGTGAGATGACCCATGGCGCCTGGTGAATCGGATTGCCGGTTCCTTCCGAGGCTTCGATGTGCGCGATCAGGATCAAGGTTGCCGTGCGCACGTTCCCATCCTTCTCAACGAGCCATAAATGGGCCGAGGCTGACGTTTGCCACCAGACCCGCCGTCCTTACTCATCGAGCTGACGGAAGCTCCGCAGCGCGGTATCACGTGCCCGTTGATACCGCTCCGAAAGCGGTTCGTCACAGGCGCAACACCGGTACTGCATGGTCGTGCAGCTCTCCCAGATGGGCTCCATCACTCCGAATTCGGCCGAACGCAACTCGCCTGACTCTGATTCTGCCAGCGTCAGATGGTTGAACCCGTACAGCCGTTCCTCGCTCCTTATTTCCAGCGGCTCGCCACACTCGGGGCATCTGGTTCAGTTCACAGCCTCGCTTCTAGTAGTCGCTCGGATACAGGATGGTGAAGGCGGCGCCATCTTCGATCACCCAGATAGCCTCGCCCTTGAACGTCGCCATGAACAGCTGCTCTTCCTCGGGCAGGGTGGGCATCACCTCCCGGCGCCAGGTCACAAATGCATTCCAGATCCGAACCAGCTCGGCAATGTAGACCTTGCGGTAGACGGCATCCGTCATCACAATCGGCTTGCCGCCGGATAACCTGTCCCACTGGTCCTTGGCGAAGGTGTGCAACACCTCATCAGCTAATGCCTGCTCCAGCGTGTAGCTGGAGATCACCACAAACTCAATGCCGTCAATGTTGGTTCTCTCGTCCTGGCCACTCATTGATGTATCTCCTTACCTGTCTTGGCCTCCGCCTCCCACCATTGAGAAGCAGAGGAAAGCAGATAAAGGGGTGAGCCTGACTGGTGGTGTCCAGCCAGGCTCGTGTCTCTCACTCTTTCGAAATGGTGCCGTTGAAAGCAGCGGGCCCGTGAGATCAGGGGCCCTTGTCGAAGCCACCCTTCACGCGGTCTTCGAACACCGCTTCAAGGTAGCTTTCCTCGCCGCGCACCTCTCGCCGGTCAGCACAGGAACCGCACAGCCCGTCATAACCCTCACCGTTCTTGAGTGACGCGCCACACGTTGTACAGTCCTCACCTGGCGCATCGACATCGTTTACTGACGGTGAGCTCTCGCGCACCACCGTCCTTTGGAGCTTGGCCAGATCCTCGGCCACCGCCTGCAGGATTCGAATTGCTCCATCCAGATTGAGCCGAACCTTGTCCAACTCGCTTCGGGGAGACATCGCGCCTCCTTTCATCATCCTGACGCTCGTCGGCCGCAACCCGGCCACTATCCACATTGCCCGCTGCACCTGATTCTGGATTCAGTCGGTGGCTTCGATATGCACGACCAGGATCGACAGCGAGCTATGCGCTTCCCCATCCCGTTCGTAAACCTCTTCCTTCTGCTTGCCGCTCAAACGGACCGTCTGACCTCGTTGCAGGTCTTGAGCTGATCGCGCCACCCCGCCAAAGGCCTTGAGGTTGTACCAGACCGGCGCCATCGCGCCATCCGGATACTGGGCCAAACCAGCGCTGAAGTACGGTTTGCCGGTGCGCTCCGCGTAGTGCGGGCGGGCCAGCCTGCCGACCAGATTGACCAGGTCATCGGCGGGAGATTTCTCATCCACTTCTGGAGTGTCACCTGGTACTGGCGCCAGTCCCTCGTCGGTCACATCCGCCGTGTAGGCCACAGTCAGACGGAACGTGCCATCTTCAGTGACCAGCAGTTCCGATGGATGGGGACCAGCGGTGCGAAACCGGACCTCGCCCCTGGCGCTGTCTGTCTCAATCGATTGAATCCGAAACAGGTCGGTACGGCCAATAAGCGTCGGACCGGTCGGGCGATGCCGATCACACCAGAGTCGCACCAGGTGTTTGCCGGTCACCAATTCCACCTTGACCCGGATTCCCAGCTTCTCGTTCACTGATCGAATCGTGTGGGTGTCTGGCGGCGAGGTTTTGTACTCACCTCCCAGCGCAACCCTGATCGATCCGATATCCCATTGCGACGTGTGCATGACCTTGGCCTCCTGCCGTGCGTTGCTTTCGGCAGGTCCGCCCAACTGCGGACCCGCGGGACAAGGCATTGCCCTCTCCGGCGGGTCCGAGTTGATCTAGGCGGCTTCATCGACCACTCGTAGCTCAACTGCATGCGAGCCAACGGGAGTCACCAGCACGCCCAGACTCCGCTGGCAGGCCACCTCATGCAGCACCTGCAGACCATGCTCGGCTTCGGTCTCGTCACCAAAACGAATGGTCAGGACCGTGCCCCGTTCAATCTGGTCCAGCACCTGATGCATGACTCTTGCCAAGCTATTGGGTTGTCGGAACAGCATGATCATCACCTCCCTTCTTTCGCATTCACCCGCGCTCGAAACGCATTGACTCCGCCCTCCCCGCAGCCTGCCCAGCAGCGCCAGAAGCCACCTAGAAGCGACAAACTGGGCCGATGGTCATCATGAAACGGGCAGCGACCAACGGCGCGATCTGGCGCGTACTGGCGGACGCGGGTCACGCGTTCGACTTCCGCTTTCAAGACCATAAAATCACCCGGTCTGTTTTCAAATGGTGGCCTCGCCACGTCTATCGTCTCCGGCACGGCCAAGTGGGGCAGCGCTTCCGTCTCCAACGCAACCAGGTCTCGCGGTTGCCGAATCTCACCGGTTGCCGGATCAATGACGGGGTAAGCCTGTCCGGTACCTGGATGTCGCGTCAGTGGCAGCCGGACGCCGTTGCGGCCCGGACCCTTGGGAAAGATCTCGCAGTCCGCCGCTCGGTTGCCGAGGAGTGACTGTCCCACCGCTTGGACCTGTTGCCAGGGCGTCGGCGGACACAACCACCACAGATGCGCGCCTCGACGGCTCAGTTCAAACAGCGTCGACGCTGGATTGAGCGACGTGGCGATCTCCGCCAACAGCACTTTGCCTTCGTCGGTATCCGCGTCCAGGCACAGCCAGCGACTCAGTCCCAGTTGGTCCACCGTATACACCCCGAGTGATTGCCGCAGGTGCAAGGCCGCGTCCAGTTCCGGCTGGGTCAACTCGCTCGAATTGAACAACCAGCCATCGCCCTTGCGGCGCAACGTGCCATCGGTGCGATTGACGAACAGGCGCCACCAGGTGTCGGTCAGTGGATGCATGAGTCCCTCTCCTGTGTTGTATCGGCACCATGCTCATCCTTCGCCGCACCTGGCGGGAAGGGTCCGCTGGACATCCGCCGGGTTCAGTATTGAAAAAGGCGCACTCCGGGAGAAATTTTGTCCCCGGAGTGCGAACCGTGTCCGTCTCAGGCGACCAGCGCCTCAGACGTATGAGGAACGTCGAAGGGAATCTCCAGCAGCACTAACACTCGCCGCACCATCGACTGGATCGAGACCAGGGAGCGATGCAGCAACTCCGGCGTGGCCTGCCAGTTGAGCAGATAGTCCCGGGCGCCGGGATGCTCCAGACCCATCACATGGGCTGCCACATAGGCCACCGATTCGGCTTCGAACTCAGCTTGAGCGCGAGAGCGATCGGGATCGGGGCCATCCTCCTGTTGGTGCCACAACGCGTGCGTCAGTTCGTGCAGCAGCACAAACAGCCGGTTGCGGCTATCCAAACCGGTCGTGATCGCGATCTGTCCCGGTCGCGACAGTCCCAGCGTCGTGCCTGACAACGGCTGATGCATGACCCTGATGCCGGTCGCCTCGATCTTGCGCACGCACCGTTGATACTCCTGCTCCATATCATCGGGCAGGTGCGGTACCAGGGCGGGCAGGGGGCGCTCCTGACTCTCAGCCAGCTGGCCGAAATCAAACACTGGCGCCGGGTGAAAGCCTGCCACCGTGGTCAATATCTCCCCCGTGTCGGGATCGATGTCCTTTTTGAGCACCGGTGCCCAGATCCAGATGGCTTTCTCACCCTTGCGGATGTGGTAGCCCATCTTGTTCCACAGCGAGCGACCGGCACTCCGGGTGGCGTCGGGTCGCTGCCGCTGGATCAGGAGGCAGTTGCGAATCGAGTAGGTCCAGAATCGGCTATAGAAGCGCAGCAACTCCAGAAACTCGGCCGTATGGCCCTCCGAGAGTTGTCCCGCCAGATTGCTGACAGCGTGTTCCATCTGGGCACGAAGCGCGGCCTCACGATCGAGCGGGTTGGTCAGGTCCAGTTGTTCAGGTGCGGTAACCATCGGTCACTCATCCTTCCGGTTCCTGTCCATCTATCTGACGGACACGAAGAGAAGGACGAGTTTGGTCGCGAGGCCACCGGTGAGGCGCCGACCGATGGTCGACACCCCACGCGGGCAACCTCTCCCCCATCCACCACCTTTTGCCCGCCGTGGCTTCGGAAGCGGTGAGCTCCCGTGTCCCGAAGACGCGGGCCTGACAGAAACGCATCGGAAGCAGATCTCGCTCCCGTCAGCCGCGAGCCAACGCGGCCGCAACCGGATCACCCAGATGACTCCAGATGAACGGCGTCGCTCCTGTTTCGGGTTATGTTTGGGTTACTTGCATCATACACCCGCCATAGCGCACGGGCGCAAGTAGCAAGCGTTCCCGTCAGTGTCTGTGCTGCAAGCAGGGTGAATCTGCAAAAAACGAGGGATCCAAAGGTGTCAGTTTTGGTGCAAGTTCCCGTGGTTGACAACCGCTCCTGCTGCTCGTTAGAGTAGAAGACATAACTGAACACGAAAGGCATTGCGGCGTGAAAACCCTTATGAACAGGCTTCAGACGCAATAAACATCCATGATTCTCTCTGTCGCTTCACAGAAGGGCGGGACTGGTAAAACCACCACTTCGGTTTCCCTGGCCGCGGGACTGGCTCGCAAGGGCAAGCGCGTGCTTCTGATCGACACCGATTCGCAGGCGAACTCCTCCAAGGTCTTACTCCCCAATTACCAAAAGATTGACTCCGAGCAGACGCTCTATGCCACCATGCTGGAGCGAAAGCCGCTGCCGGTGCACGACACCTCGGTGCCTGGACTCGCCATCGTGCCGGCCCACATTCTCCTGTCCAATACCGATATCGAGCTGACCTCGGCCATTGACCACCGCGAAGCCCGGGTCAAGCGGGAGCTAGAGAAGATCAAGGATCAGTTTGACGAGGTCATTATCGACTGTCCCCCAGCGCTCTCCTGGCTGACCATCAACGCCTTTACCACCTCGGACAAGGTCTTGGTCGTCGTCTCCCCCGGCTATTTCGAGCTTGACTCCACCGTACAGCTGGGCAAATCGATCCAGAATGTCCGCGACTACTTCAATCCACACCTGCAGTTGGCTGGCTTTGTCTTTACCATGTCAGAGCCCACCATCAACTCGGCCACCAGTCTCAAGATCCTGCGCCAGACCTACACCGATGATGTGCTGACCACCGTCATTCCCAAGAACGTCGATATCCGGGAGGCGCACTTCAAGCAGCAGGACATCTTTGAATACAACCCCGCATCCAAGAGCGCGCGGGCCTATGGGAAGCTGATCGAGGAGTTGTTTGACGTATGAGTAAGCAGCGCCCCACCTCCGACCGGCTGGCCAACGAGCTGCTGGGCGCCTCGGCCTTCTTCCGCCCCGCTCCCACACCAGTAGAGAAGGATCGTGACGACACGACGCCTCCTATCCCATCGGCACAGCCACCGCGCACTCCTGAACTCCAACCGTCCAATGACGTCATGACGTCACGACGTCACAGCGTCACGACGTCAACAACACCAGCAACCTCTGCCCCACCTGGCTTTGACGTCAACCGCCCGACCTCATCGCGCGACTCGCTCAGGCTGTCCATGGATGAAACCAAGTCCCTGGACGCGCTGCGTGCGGCGCTAAAATGGGACTATGACCTCTCCATCTCCAAAAACGACATTTGCCGAGTAGCGCTGCATGTGTTGCTGGAAGAATTTGCCGCCAAGGGTGAGAAGAGCAATGCAGTCAATCGCCTCAAGCGCAAGCAATCCAGCCGCTGACGTCTTCATTGAACCCCGGTGCTGCTCCATCATTGACGTCATGACGTCACAACGTCACGGCATCATGACGTCACTGTGTCACACAATTCCTTCCATGCAGCGCACGTGAGATGGACGGTCTCTATGGTTCCGACCCCCTGAGAATGGCTCTTATCATGACGTCACGACGTCATAGCGTCACGGCAGATTGACGTCACGATGCCACGACGTCACCGCGTCACAACGTCATGGCGTCACAACGTCACATCCCTTGACTGACCCCTGTCACAAGACGGTAAGCTGGGAGCTATGACAGCCAATTCACGATTACCGCGCGCCTTTGACGGCTTCGCCAATCCCAACTATACCCAAGTGCCTGATGAGCTTTTCGACCTACTGATGCCGGTGTTGTCTGATGCCGAACTCAGGGTCCTGCTCTACATCGTACGCCGCACCTTTGGCTTCAAGCGCGACTCCGATACCATCTCCCTCTCCCAGATGGTCTCCGGCATCACCACCAAAGAGGGCCAGGTGCTCGACACCGGCACCGGGTTGTCCAAGTCCACCGTCGCCCGCGGTCTCAAGGGGCTGCGGGATCAGGGCGTGATCGTGGCCACCGCAACCAGTCGATTAGCCGCGGTGACCAGCCCACCACCTACCGCTTGCGGTTCAAGGCTGATGTCACTCCAGAAAGTCAAGTGAATGTCCCCGTGTCCGATGAGCGGGACACCCCCCGTGTCTCACCAGCGGGACAGGCCGTGTATCAGCCGTGGGACACACAAGAAACAGACTCACAAAAGACAGCTTTCGAATACTCGAAAAGGGATGATTTTGGGGATAACACAGAAGCAGGGGAGGGAATACAACCAGAACAAACGACATCACAACCGGATCATTCTGGGTCAGCCTTGACCGGCAGCAGCATGTCGTCTTTGCTCAGCCACCGCATTCGGCGGGACGTCAATCGGGCAGATCGCACCGCTATTGGTGTGGCCGTGGAGCGCTTTGCGCAGGAGCTTGGTGACCAGGCGTACGCCAAGGTGTCGATCAGCCGAGCGCTCAATCTGTATCAAACCTCTGGAGTGAGCGTGGATGCCTTCATTGACCTGATGTTTCGAGCCAAGGGTGAAGTCCAAGATCGCCGAGATTATCCGGGCAAGGCGCCGATGCCGCGCAACCGCATGGCCTATTTCTTCGCGGTGGTCGAGGATGGATTGGGACTACGAAAGGAACCGGCTGACCCCTGATCATTTAGTAACTGTTCAGATTTGAGGGTATAGCGGCGACACCATCCTGATCCGAACCAACTTGGCTCACGTACGTACGCGCACTTCTGGGTGTTGGCAATGTTGTTTCGGCAGGGTCGTCCCCACAACACTGAACAGTTACAGATTATTTGACATATCCCATGACTGCTTGTTTGCCAATTCGACGCCCAGCAGGAGCCATCAGGGACCATTGACGGCACGAATTGCTGTAAAGTCTGGTGATTAACACTACCGATGGGTGTGATGAGGGTTTTGTGATGGACAGAGCCACACCGCCAATCGCTCTTAGACATCGCCGTAGAAAGCGCCGCAGAACCAAGACTGTCACAATATGTGAATCGCACCCCTACCGATGCTCGTCCCACATTGGTAGCGTATAATGCACTCACTATGGAACCTATGATCGCCACTACAACGTCAACACAAACCCGCATCCGTCCGGATATCATCACGGACGACTTTCTGGCCGTCCTGCGCAAGCATGGTGTTGTGGCGGCGTACCTGTTTGGCAGCGTTACCCGTGGGGAAGAAAGGCCGGATAGTGACATCGACGTGTTTGTGACCTTTGGACGATCAAGTAGCTCATATGGTGAGCAGTTCCTGCTTGCTGAGGAACTCCAGAAGCTTAGTGGTCGGCGGGTGGATGTTCTGACTGCTATTCACCCCGCCTTCGCTCCGTACATCACCCCGACTCTCGTGTCTCTCCCTCTATGAAGAAAGCCTACGCTCCCCACATTGTGATTATCCAGGAGTCGATCACGGCTATTGAGTCATATCGTCCAGTTGACCGGGAGGCGTTTTTAGCCAGTCTGATTCTTCAGGACGCCGTCCTGATGCGGCTGCAGGTCATTGGCGAGCATTTGGCTCGGATTCGGCATATCGATGAAGACCGTTTTGCTGAGGTGGCCGACCGGACCTGGTACCAGATCATCGGCTTGCGGAACATCATCTCCCATGGCTACGAGACGATTGATCAGGAGCGTATTTGGCAGATCGTCAATACCCAGTTGCCCGCGCTGGCCACCAGTTTGCACGCTTTGGCTGAGGACTGAGTAACTCGCCTGGGTACTGATGTAGATCAGACTGACGCCCACTAGATCCCACAACGCGCCGCCAAACTTCGCCATCCATCATCGTGTGCTGTCTGCCAATTCGATGCCCAGAAGGGGCCGTGACGGGCCGCAGAATGTCTTGTTTGTTGGCTGTCGGCCACACCACGATCTTGTAGTTGATCCAACGTGGCAAACCAATAGCGTCCGCCACCACCCAGCCGTTGGGCCGTTGATCGCAGCGATTGCATCCGGCGCTCACTGTCTGTGACGATCAGCAGGATCGGCGGTGCCTGGATACCGAACTCCTGTCGAAATGAGGAACCGAGGTAGTCCAGATACCCTTCGATCTTGTGGGCAAAGGCACGCCGTGTATGGCTGCGTGCCGCCACCGACTCGCTCCCCAGGTCCAACTCCACAAAACACGGGTAATCTAATCCGGTGCTCAGGTTCTGCACCACCAGCAATCCATCCGGAATGGTGGGCAGGGAGAGTTGTCCCTTGCGCTTGCGTCCGGCCAGCACTCGATCGTCCCACCAGCATCCACAATCGCCTCGGCAATGTGCCGCTGGCAGCCAATCGCATCGATCGTCACTACCGCCCCTGACATCGCCACTCGTTGTCGTGCCCACTAGGTGAGGACTTCCCTTCGGTGACGAGGCGTTGGAGTTGGCGCTGGTTCCAGAAGTCGCAGGCGACCGCAGCCTGGGAGTGCAGGAACTGCGACCAGGTGACCTCCGATCGATGCGGGGCAGGGTCGATACCGTGCTGATTGAGGATTCGCCACACGGTGGATGCACCGATCTGGTGGCCCAGTCCACCGAGCTCGGCGGTGATACGCTGGTAGCCCCAGGTGGGATTGTTGGTAGCCATGGCGATGACGAGCCGCCGGATCTCGGCGCCGGTGGATGGCCGTCCCGGTGGCCGGGCGGGCTGGGGTCCAATGGCGGGCGATTCGTCGTCGACACCCAGCGAAGCAGGGTGTCGGGAGTGACCAGCCACCCTGCTCGTCGTCGGCTGCGATTGCGCCCAGCAGGCTGCGGTCAGCTGCGGTCAGGTGGGTTCGGCTGTTCTGTCGGCGCAACACCGCGAGCTGATGGCGTAGGACGATGATCTCGATGTCCTTGGAGCGGCCCGGTCCAGATCGCCACCTGATGTCGATGGCGAACTCGCGGTCTGGCGCCATCAGGCGAACTATGTTATACATAAAACTGCAGAGAAGAACATGACCAGATGACTTTCGTGAGTTGAAATTCGTGTATTGGTAGTCATTTTTCTCAAGCTAAAAGGAAATTGCCATGACCATTGTTTCCGCCAGTGACGTGACCGAACCCTTTGCGGGCGCTGTTCCATACCCCAGTTTCGGACGGTCCGCCGCTGCCCTGCATGGATTTCGGATGACCTATACCGATCTCAGAGACCGCGAAATTGCGCTCCTACAGGTTCTGGTCGGCGGTCAGGGTGCCGACCTTTCGCCCGCAGCCCAGGCCCCGCCGCTGGTCTTTCCCGACGGCGACCTGCACGTGGCCTTGCAAGACAGGAATCCCAGCGGTGAAGACTTCGCCTACGAGGTGTCGCACAATCTGCTGAACATACCGGGAAGTCGCCGGTTCCAGATCAGGGATGTGGGCTGCGTCGGGTCCTGTGTCAGGCCGCTGCCTCGGCGGGTCTTCGGGACCGGCCGCTTCGGCTTTCAGACAGAGCCTTACTTGCTGGCGCTCGTCGGGTTCAAGCTGTATTTCACCGGCGCGCGCGACCGTGATGTAAAGGCGATCGGGGTCTGGCTCGAAGGCTCGAATCTGCATGTCGAGCTGCGCGACAGGACAGCCACCGAAACCTTCGGTTATGTGGTGGACTTCGTGGCAATCCCCACCAGCCTGCTGAACAGCGGCACAACCGTCGTCGAGGGCGGAGGCACCGCCAACGACAGCGCCGAGTTCCAATTGCCAAACCGTGGCCAGCCGATGCTCTCAGGCTGGCGCCTCGAGTTTCAGGGCGATGTCGATGAAGAGCTGCTCGATATCGGTGCGAGGATTAGCGGCAACCGGGTCAACGTTTTTTTTGGTGATCAGGGCGGGGGCGAACCATTCGACTGGAAGGTCTGGGTGTCGCACGTCGCACCACAGGTCGTGTTCGCATAGCGGCCAGCGGCAACTCCCCATTCGGGTTGCTTCCGCCGTTTAGTGTTGGTTGTCATCGCGGCATCACGCCATGCCTAGCTTCAGCCAAGGCAGCACTGTTGCGTTGTTGGTGTAGCTCCAACGGACCGTAGTTGAGAAGATACGGTGGAACTCTGTTCCCGGTGGCGAGGGACCGTTCCCCGCTTGCCAGATACCGGAGTCAAGCCTAGGCGATACATGGCATGTCTGCTCCATCGATGCTAGACCACGTATAAAGTAGGATCTATCTGGAATCGGCGGATCGTGCGGCCATAGCTTGATTTCCTGAACGAAGGAGTACAGATGTCATCCGACTTTGGCGTTGCTCGCTTTCTGGACAATGGGACCCTTGATGCCACGTATGGTGTCAACGGCAAGACTCGCGGGTGTACAGAGGCCGACGGCAATTGCGAGGCGAGAGCGCTACTCGTCGATGGTGCGGGGCGTACCGTCGTCGCTGGCATTACCGGCGAGAATGAAAGGGCCTTCGCTGTGGCCCGGTTTCTGTCCAACGGCGGGATCGACTCGGGCTTCGCCCACGGCGGCGGTCGTACGCAACCTTTCATGAATGGTCTGGGGCGTATCGCCGACATCGATTTCGATGCTCCGATACCTGTGGCGAATGCAACGGCCGTCGCGGGCACATCCCCGTCGAGCCCGTCGCCCTTGAGTCCGTCCGTGACCAACCCGCCGGCAGGAGTGTCCTCCACCGACCGCAGCAACGCCTGAAGCTGCGCCCGACTGACCTCGTGGGTGTGGCAGTTGTCATTGCCATCCTGGACGTTCTCGACAAACCACTGATGAATGGCGTTGGCTTTGCGCCAGTATCCC
>Ga0209176_10000159_pt1 | contig 17135 bp, 18 predicted proteins | sample NGEPer11B_FD_184511 | JGI IMG/M metagenome (GOLD analysis project Ga0209176, IMG submission 184511) | Arctic peat soil microbial communities from the Barrow Environmental Observatory site, Barrow, Alaska, USA - NGEE Permafrost305-11B... | ecosystem: Environmental > Terrestrial > Soil > Wetlands...
TCGAACCATAGATACCGAGCCTGTCCTGACGGATGAAGAGGAGGTCCGGCTCCACGACGTTGTGTGGCGACAGCCGGACATCCACCGGGGCGACATAGAGCTCACCGAGGTGGTGGGCATCAACGTAATTGCCGATCAGCATTGTCAAGCGAAAGGAGACCTTTTGGTGCGGTCGAAACGGTGAGGGCGACACAATCAACTCTCCGCCGATGATTTCGTAACGATTCCGGTCGTCCGGCATCTGGCAGAGATCGTCGTAGGTTAGCGGGCGAGTGAGAAGCGACATCACGACCTCCTCTGGTTGTCGTCGATCATACCAGATCGTCTCCCACCGGCCTGAATAGGCAGCCATCCAAATGGCGATGCCGGTTCGCCAACCGTTGTCCCGATGTCTTCGACCGTTGTCGCGTGGAAACTCCGGAGCTGCTCTTCCGCGATGGAAGCGACAGCGTGGCCCGCCACCGGTATGATGGACGTGGCTGACCTGATTGATGAAAGAGAGTAAACATGATGGAATCAAGGCAAGATGAGTTGATCCAGGCGTTTCACCGGCAGGCGTTGGAGCTCCTCGACGCTGACGACAAGGACGGCACGAACCGCCCGGAGATTGCGCGCCTGCTTCAGGAGCTCGCGGTCCAGCCGGACATCCTGCCAAAGGTTGACCTGGCACGGCTGCATGACGCCGGTTCGACCGCGACCATTCTCCATCAGGGCGATGATGGGCGTGGCGCCCTGATGCTGTTGCGCCTTCCGGACGATGCCCCAACCCCGGTCCACAATCACAATACCTGGGGCGTGGCCGTGGTGATCGAGGGAACAAATCGCTACTGGCGCTGGGAGCGGCTGGACGACCTGAGCGATCCGGATCGGGCGGAGCTTCGGCTGGGAGAGGTCTTCGAGCATGGTCCTGGCGAGTACGTGTTGTGGGGGGATCCTCCGCACGACCTGCACGCCCAGCAGGGGGTAGGCGGGGTCGCCTATGAGTTCGTATTCTTCGGGCGGAACCCAAACCTGCTGCCGCGCGCCTACTTCGATCCGGAAACGGGGCATGTCACCCATGCGGCGGCGGTCGACACGCCATCTTCCGGGATGATCATGTTCGGATGAACGATGATGGTTCGGCGGGCAGACCTGCATCGCAGCACGGTTTGTGCATCAGTCGGGCCGTAGGGGCGACGTCGCGCGGCGATAGTCGCCCAGTGGTCGCGCAGCGGCCACAATGGTCATCCCAATACATCTGAGAAACGCTGTAGGGAAAGGCCTGGAGTTTACCCTCGGTCCTTCGCTGGCGCTCAGGATAGACTGCGTCGAAGGGTGCCTGTCCGTGTCCGCCCAACCGCCTCTCACGGCAATGATCGATCGCGAGCTCTTCCGCCGGACGTGGAATCACATTGCCGGATAGAACGCCGGGTTGTACCGCTTCGCGCAAAACCCGGGCGCCCGCGAATGACAGATGATGACCGCCGTCGATATTCGGGAGAATTTTGACATCCGGCACACTGTTGATAGAGCGGTTGTCAGGCGTCCTGGACCGGGGCATGGTGCTGCTCGTTGCCAATGGCGACCAGCACCGGCCCCTGGACTCGCTCACCGGCGGCGATCAGTGCCGCGCCGACCCATCCACGTACGGGTGCTGTTGTCGAGCGGCGCGGTCGGGCCGCGGCGGCCTGGTCAATGAGCCAACCTCGCTCGGCCTGGGCGGGAAGGCGTGCAAGGGCTGCGCGAATCTCCAGGTAATGCGCGTTGAGTTTGGGTTCCATGGTGTTTGCCTCCTCTGTTTGTCGCGCCTGGCGGAGTGTCTCCGCCAGTTGCAATGTCGCTACCCTGTTACCTGGGCACGACATCATCATGCGCTTCCGAGGCGGGACGCACATCGGACAAAGTACGGTATTGCAGAACGGTGCCATGACAGTCCGGTCTACGTAGATCGTGCAAGTACGTAGACGCGCTGAAGGTCACACGAGCTGATGCTGAAAGGCGTAGGTGACAGCGGTGGCGCGCGACTCGGCGCCCAGCTTGGTGAAAATGTTGGTGACGTGCGTAGTGGCGGTGACCCGTCCACATGGGCGACTCCTGAGGCAATGTCAGGCGATTGACATGAGAACCTCTTGACTGGTTTTGCATTCCCGGATTGGCGGGGTCGATCACACGTCACGATACCGAGAGAAAAAGAATCCCCTCTCGGGCTCACAGTGAAGGATAGAACGCCGGGTTGCATCGCTTCGCACAGAACCCGGTCGCGCGAGAGAGGTCGAGGTCAGCCACCAGCAATTGCTCCTTGCCATAGGGCACGAACGCCGCGCACGCGCCATCCGGGTCGATCAGGCTGGTGGCCGACTCTTGGAAGCGCATCGCGTTGTTGACACTGGCGAACCAGACCGTGTTTTCCACGCCGCGCGCCACCATCGCCTTTTCATAGTACGGGGAATCCGGGTCACCCCAACGATCAATCAGCGTGCCGGTATGATCGCTGCCCGTGACATGCGGATGGAACACCACACGAGCGCCCCGAATTGCCGCCCAGCGGGTCGCCTCCGGGTAGCGCCACCCCTCATGACAAATGGTGATGCCAAACGGGACGCCGTCGACCTCGAACATCCGCCGTCGTCCGTCAGGCACATAGAACGGTTCTTCCGATGGCGGGATCTGGTTTTTCGCCTGGAAGTCCACGATCGTGCCGTCCCGCGACACCACAAACGCCACGTTGTGCACGCCGCCAGCGGATTCCCACTCCATCCCCATCACGACAGCCACATGGTTGCGCTGGGCCGCGGCACGAACCGCTTCCAGCGCTTCCCGCTGGCTGGGCTGGTCATGAGGTGGCACGGCAAAATCCATCCCCCGCAATCCGGGCAGGTAGGCTTCGGGAAAGCAGACAATCGCCACGCCCTGCGAGCCAGCTTCCTCCAGAAACCGCTCGGCGACGTGAAGTCGCTCCTCCACAGTCGGGGCGTTGCACGCCGCCGCCAAGCCGATGCGCAGGGTCATGCTTTCCTTCATGCACCCTCCTCGAGCGTGCGCGGCTCCAGACTCGCTCATAATCCCTTTCTGGCATTCTCGCATATGGATGATTCATTGCGGACCGTCCCGCGGCGAACATGTCGGGAACCACCTCCGCGACTCCGCTTCTAAGCCCCCGACGGCGGGCGGAGTGGCTCTCGCCCGCCGTCGGTCAATCCAGCCGCTCGGCCAGGAACTCTTCCCAGGTCCGGTGACCCACCGCTCGTTCGGGCGCCAGGTTAGCGCCAGCCCGGAACGAGCGGGCGGCTTTGCCCGGCAGCCGGAGCGGTACGATGGGACGGTGCCGGTTGGTGGCCCGCAGGTAGCCGCGAACGAGCTCATCCATCCCGTACGCGCGCGGCCCACCCATATCGGGCACCCGTCCGGCGGGCTCGCCGAGCGCGAGCTCAACCAGCCTCGCCGCGACCTCGTCGGCGTCAATCGGCTGGAACCGGAAGCCGGATGGAGCTGGTATCACCGGCATCCTTGCCATCTGCCGCACCGTGGTCAGGGTCAGGTCATGAAATTGAGTGGCGCGCAGGGTGGTCCATGGCAATCCGGAGCCGGCCACGATCTGTTCCGCGGCCAACTTGGAACCGAAGTAGCCGAACATGGCGCGGTCGACCCGGCTGCTCATCGGGATACGATCCGCGCCGACCACCGAGATGTACACCAGGTGCGGCTCCCCCGCCAGTGTCGCCGCCTGTACCAGTTTCCGGGCCTTGTCCTCGTCGCCCTTCTGGCTGCCAGCGAGGTGGACGATGGTCTCGACCCCCTCCACGGCTTTTTCGACTCCCTCGCCCGTGGCCAGGTCTCCAGCCATATACTGGACACCGTCCTCTGCCTCACGGGTGTGCCGGCTGAGCACCCGTACGTCGCGACCCGCGTCCCGCAGGCGCCGGACGACGTGTTTCCCGAGTGTTCCGGTGCCGCCAGTAACCAGGATGGATGAAGTCATGAGTATCTCCAATGTATTGATGCTCCTCGTAACCAAACGAGAGGCCGAATGTGTTATCGCATCGACCGTCTTTCGGCCGTCGCTACCCTGACGGAACGCGCCGGGAGAATGTGACTGATGGATGCGTTCATCACGACAATGGCGCGCGATGACCGCGATAGGGGAATGTAACCGATGAGCCACAACGACCAGATGGCGGAGGAATTCGAGGAGAATCGCTCCCACCTGCGGGCGGTGGCCTACCGGATGCTCGGCTCGGTGAGCGAGGCGGACGACGCGGTGCAGGAGGCATGGCTCCGGTTCAGCCGCACCGACCCCAGCCAGGTGGAGAACCTGGGCGGCTGGCTGACAACAGTCGTTTCGCGCGTGTGCCTGGACATGCTGCGCTCGCGCGCGTCACGACGCGAGGAGTGGATGCCAGATCACATGCCTGAGCCGCTCATGCGCAGTGCCAGCAACGCTGACCCAGAGCATGAGGCGCTCCTGGCGGACTCGGTCGGCAAGGCGGTGCTGGTGGTGCTTGAAACGCTGGCTCCCGCCGAGCGCCTCGCCTTCGTGCTGCACGACATGTTCGCGGTAACGTTTGACGAGATCGCGCTCATCGTGGAGCGCTCCCCGGCCGCGACAAGGAAGCTCGCGAGCCGAGCCCGCCGCAGGGTACAGGGCGCGGACACAGATGCCACCATCGTTCATGACCGCCAGCGAACAGTTGTCGACGCCTTTCTGGCGGCCTCGCGCATCGGTGACCTCCAGTCGCTTGTCGCGTTGCTCGATCCGGACGCCGTGGTCCGCGCCGACCGTGTCGCCGTGGCGATGGGCGGCGATTGGCAAGCCGTAGGTGCGACGGCGGTGGCAAAGACCTTCTCGGGCCGTGCCCAAGCCGCGAAACCAACCCTCATCGATGGCGTGCCAGGGGCTGTCTGGGCGCCGGGCGGGACGCCGCGCGTTGTCATCGACTTCACCATCAGGGACGGCCAGATTGTCTCCATCGACCTGATCGCCGACCCAACGCACATCCGGCAGATCGAACTGGAACTCCTCAACGATGAGGACTGAATGGCAAAGTACGACATCGCATAGGTCGCCCTGCGCTACGTCCTGACGTTCTCCATACGCGCCATGTCTTGTCTCGAACGGTCCACTACGCGCTGATCGCGTGCACGGATGTGCATGCCATGTGTGCTAACACCCGCTTGACCTTGCCGCATGGTGCTGATAACGTGGTGACATGAGCGTTCACGTTAGCGATTACGTCCTGTGGAGAGATGCACGCATGACCGATCCCCATCATGCGACGGTGACCCCACCGTCACACTATCTGCCGCGTCACCACGACGTCCGGTTGTCGCGGTTCCAGCCGCTCGAACGAATCCTCGCGTACGACGATTTCAACACCGGCACGCACGGCTGGGTCGAGCTGCTCGGCAACTACGACGGTCACTCGAATCTCGATACCGTTGACGACCACATGCACGACTTCCGTCCGCCGCAGCTGAGCTCGTGCTCGTTTTTCGATGTCGGCACGCACGGCGCGATGTCCGGTACCTACGCCCTGAAGGTGGCGACCAGGCCGGAGGCGGGGCACACCGCCGTCGCGATCCGGCGGTTGACGATGGCTGGACGCGGTCGTGTCCAGTTCGAGACGTATTTCACCTACAAGGCCGAAGCCGCCTCCGAGGAGAACGACGCCGCCAGCCAGGCAGGCGGCGGAGCGTGGGATGCCAACACGCACCCGTCCGAAACGCAGTTCGGCGCCTTCACTGTGGCAACCGACATCTGCGACACCGTGCGCTATCACTGTGTGGCTCGCTATCTCAACACCGATCTCGACAACAACCTGCGCCGGCAGTGGGTGTATCCATCGGTCCCCGAACCGACTCCCCGCGAACATTTTGAGGGCAAGGTGAAGCTCGACCGCCTGGCCGACTTCACGGCGCCAAATCCGGAGGACTGGCATCCGTTCGGCGAGCCGCAGGAGCTCTGTTACAACGAGGTGCCGACCAAGGTCAACTGGCATTACCTGCGCTGGCAGATCGACACTAGCACCCGCTCCAACATCGAGCTGCAGATCAACGACCGGGTCTACGACATGCACGATATCCCCGTGCCCGCATACGACGAATCCTATGGCTCGCTCGGCAATCTCCTGAATTTCTACGTCTCGGCGCGGACCCACACCAACGTGCGCAACTTTCTCTTCCTGGACTCTGTCCTCGTTTCGGTGGATTGGTAGGCAGGCAATGCGGCAATCACTCTCTGTTGTGCTGGAGCGCAACACGACCCTGAGCGGCGGCTTCACCACCGAGCCCTACGAAGTGGCATGGGCGCGCGAGGCGCGCTGGTTTGTGCGTGTTCTCGAATTGAGCGAAGAGACCCGCCTGAGCGCAACCATCCAGATCTCTCCGGACGGTCTGCACTGGTGCGATCTGGATGTCCATCAAATACGCCTCAGCGAGCGAGGAATGGCAACCACGCCGGCACGTGAGTTCGGCGGGTGGCTTCGCCTCAAGGGCGAGGTGACGGGCGCATCAGGATCAGACTCCAAGGCAACCGCCAAGGTGTTGATCTACCTGGTGCTCAAGGACTGACGACGCTACTGGCCGACGATTCCTAGTCTGGTAGCCATTTGCGTCCGTGCGACGTTTTCGACGCAATGAATATCCCGGAAAGGAGGTTCTTGCCAACGGACAACCGAGCGTGCAATTCGCGGCGCGATCCACGCGTTATGCGGTGGGTTCAGCGGCGATGTTCCTTCCGACGGGGACACCCAGGAGATTTCCACATGACTGCTACCCGACATATTACATCCGAATCGGTGACCTCCCTGATCCAGGCGCATGAAAGCGGGGCGATGACTCGTCGCACGCTGGTGCGGCGTTTGCTGGCGCTGGGCGTCAGTGCCCCGCTGGCAGGCGTGCTGGCCGCCCGGCCAGAGCTGGTGGCCGCCCAGGCGACGCCCGCGAGCGGCGCCCCCGCTGGCGAGTTGACGCTCGTCCTGCCGCGCAGCATTGAGGGCATCGACCCACACGGCGCATTTGCCGTCGAGGAATCCACCTCGGTCATTCTCACGATGTATCTCGACACGCTGATCGCCCGCGATCCGGAGACCGGAGACCTGGTGCCCAGCCTGGCCACAGGGTGGGAGGCCACGAGCGACACTTCGTGGCGATTCGACCTGCGCGAAGGTGTCACTTTCCACGATGGCACCGGATTCACCTCCGCGGATGTCAAGGCGTCCCTGGAGCGCGTGCTGGAGCTGGATGGTCCGCTGAAGCCACTCTGGGCGCAGGTTGAATCCGTGGAGACGCCAGATCCGCTCACGGTCATCATCAACACCACCGAACCATTGGGCACGATCCCCGTCAACGCGACGCTGCTGTTCATTGGCCCTGCGGCCGGCATGTCCGAGGATGGGTTCTGGACCAACCCGACCGGCATCGGCCCATTCAAATTCGCCTCCTGGGTGCCGGACTCGGAGATGATCATGGAGGCGAACGCGGACTACTGGGGCGGCGCCCCGCTGCTGGAACGCCTGATCGTCCGGGACATTCCGGAGCCGGCCGCGCGTCTCACTGCCCTCGAAACCGGCGAGATCGACTTCACCTTCCAGATCGCGCCTGACCAGCTTCCGGCGCTCCAGGATAACCCCGATCTCGTCATTGATTCCGCCCAGTCGTACGGCTATTACTTCAACTGGTTCAACGCCCAGCGCGAGCCGTTCACCGATGCGCGCGTGCGACAGGCCATGACCTATGCGCTCGATGTTGAGGCCATCGTCACGGAGCTGATGGCAAGTGTCGGGCAGCGTGCCCAGGCGCCGATTCCGCCAACAGTCTTCGGCTTCGAGGCCCAGACGCCATACGAATATGATCCGGAACGGGCGATGTCCCTGCTCGCGGATGCGGGATACCCGGATGGCTTCGAAACGACCGTCCAGTGGAACCCGGATTCGGGACCACAGGACCGGGCGCTCATCCAGACGATGATCTCGTACTGGGATGCGATCGGAGTGAAGGTGGAGAGTCTCGAAAAGGAGCGCGGTCTCTGGATCGAGGATCTCGTGGCCCTGAACTGGGACATGAACTTCCAGACGAATGTCGTCCGCACCGGCGACGCCGACTTCACGCTCCGTCGTCTCTACGTTTCGGAGGCGAACCGCAACGGCTACAAGAACGAGGAGCTCGACAATATCCTGATCGCTTCCGCCGCCACCACGGATCAGGAAGAGCGCGAGCAGCTCTTCGGTGATGCCTGCCGGATCATCTGGGACGAGGCGGTCGGAATCTTCCCGATCGACCTGATCGTGAACTACGTTTACCAGTCGGGTATCGAAGGGTTCGTCCCGGCGCCGAGCTCGGTGCCGAACTTCCGCTCCGTCACGGTTCCGGGATCCTAGGCAGACACGGCATGGCGAGGGAGAGCCCCCTCGCCATGCCGCATCGCACGGAAGGATCTTCCGATGTCGCATTACCTGGTCAAGCGCGTGGGATATTCGCTGTTCGTCCTGTGGGGCGCCCTGACGATCATCTTCCTGGCAATCCGGCTCGCGCCAGGCGATCCCGCCGCCATGATGATCGGGCCGTCCGGCACGCAGGAGGACATCGAGGCCTTGCGGGAACGACTCGGCCTCGATGAATCGATCCCGGTGCAGTATGGTCGCTACCTCAGCGACGTCATCCAGATGGATTTCGGCGAGTCACTCTGGCTAAACCGCCCGGTCGCCTCCGAAGTGGCATCGCGGGTGGCCGCGACCGCACGACTGGCCGGCGCGGCGGCGGCGATCGGCCTGTCGGTGAGCTTCCCACTGGGGATCATCGCGGCACTCAAACGCGGCTCGTTGCTCGATGCGGCGATCTCCGTCGCCTCGCTGCTCGGTCAGTCCGTCCCCAGCTTCTGGCTCGGCATCATGCTCATCCTCGTGTTCGCGCGGCAGTTCCAGATCCTGCCCAGCGCCGGGTCCTCCGGCTGGTCGCACCTGATCCTGCCGTCGATCACCCTGGCAATGCCGCTGATCGGCGTGCTCACGAGACTGATCCGCAGTGGCCTGCTCGATGTCCTGCACGATGACTACGTTCGAACGGCGCGGGCGAAGGGGCTGCATCCCCGTGTCGTCCTTGCTCGTCATGCCATGCGCAACATGCTGATTCCGGTGGTGACCATTGTGGGCCTCCAGCTCGGGACGTTGCTGGGCGGCGCGGTAATCGTCGAGACCGTGTTCGGCTGGCCGGGGGTCGGCCGGTTGCTGATCGATGCGATCTACCAGCGGGATTATCCGCTGGTGCAGGTTGCCATCCTGTTCATTACCGCGAGTTTCATCCTCATCAACCTGCTGGTGGACCTGAGCTACGGGCTGCTCGATCCGAGAATCAGGGTGCAGTGATGCAATCGACGCAATCCAGCCACTCCACGCACCATGACCCGAGCTCGAGCTCAGCCAGCAACGTTTCCAGCCTGGCGGGAACGCGGCCCCCGCGGGTCCTCTGGCAGTCCCCTCGCTTCCGGCTCTGGATGTGGGGGCTTCCGCTGCTCGTGTTCATCGGCATCGCGATTGTGGGCCCAATGATCGTTGAGTACAACGCGGTGCAGGTGAACATTACGGCCCGGCTCGAACCACCCGGCGCTGTACTAACCGATGGCTCGCGAGCCTGGCTGGGGACCGACCAGGTCGGCCAGGATGTCTTCGCCCAGCTCATCCAGGGGGCGCGCGTGTCGCTGCTGGTCGGCGCCGCGACCATCCTGATTGCGGGGTTCATCGGCCTCGTGACCGGTGTCGCCGCCGGGTTTCGTGGCGGTTGGGTCGATACGGTTCTGATGCGCCTGGCGGACATTCAACTCGCGTTCCCATCCATCCTGCTTGCCATCCTGATCGCCGCCGTGCTCGGGCCGAGTGTGGTCAATGTGATCCTCGCGCTGGCCCTCACGCGCTGGGTGACGTTCAGCCGGGTGGCGCGGGCGGCAACACTGGCGGCGAAGGAGCGTGACTATGTCCTCGCCGCGAGGGCAATGGGCGCGGGCTCCTGGAGGCTCCTGCTTCATCACATTGTGCCCTCCACCATCGCCCCCCTGATCGTGATCACGACGGTTGAAGTCGGCCTGGTGATCATTGCCGAAGCGTCGTTGAGCTACCTGGGCCTGGGCACGCCGCCGGATCAGGCATCGTGGGGGCGGAGTGTGGCTAACGGTCGCGACTATCTCAACAATGCGTGGTGGATCGCGACCATGCCCGGCATCGCGCTCAGCCTCGTCGTGCTCTGCATTGGCGTCTTCGGCGACAGGCTGCGTGATTATCTCGATCCACGCCTTTGACCAAATGGCGCGGGAGTTGGGCGCACGGCGCCTCCACAGGCTGTATGGATGCCGGGATACGAGATGGAGAGGAAACAGGCATGCACGAAACGTCAGGCGCGACACCGACGAACATCCTGATGCTTGTGACCGATCAGCACCGGATCGATACCATCGGTTGCTATGGACAGACGATGTGCGACACGCCGGCGCTTGACGGTCTCGCCGCCGAAGGCGCCCGGTTCGATGCGGCCTTCACGCCGACCGCGATCTGCGCGCCAGCGCGCGCCTCGCTGGTGACCGGCGTCCACCCGTTCCGCCACGGGCTGCTGGCCAACACCGGGATGAACGTCGGCTTCCGCGAAGAGCTCGATGGCAGGTTTCCATCGTTCGGCCATGCATTGCGCGACGCCGGGTATCGCACGGGGCACGTCGGCAAATGGCATGTCGGCGAGGCGCGCGGCCCAGAAGCGTTCGGGTTCGAGGGAGCGCATTACCCCGGCTGGGAAAACCCTGTCGATCACCCTGCCTACCTCGCGTGGCTGGATGCGCGCGGGCTGCCGCGATATCGGGTCAGCGAGGAGATCCGGGCAACACAGCCGAACGGTCAACCGGGGCCCCTGCTTGCCGCCGTGCTCGACCAGCCGGTCGAGGCGACATTCGACGCCTACCTTGCCGACCAAGCCATCGAGCGCCTGCGTTCCTGTGCGGCAACGTGGCACGAGGGAGCGCAGCCATTCTCGCTTGGCGTGCACTGGTTCGGACCGCACCTTCCGTATTGCATCCCGCGGGAGTGGTTCGATCGATACGATCCGGGCGCGATCGAACTGCCGCGATCGATCGCCGAAACCTTCGCCGCCAAACCGCGCGTTCAGGCCAACTACGCGGCATATTGGGGCTTCGACACGCTTTCCCTGGACACCTGGCGCAAGCTGATCGCGGTGTATCGTGGCTATGTCGCGATGATCGATGTACAGATCCAGCGGGTGCTCGACGCGGTGCGGGAACTCGGGCTTTGGGAATCGACGGCGATCATCTTCACCGCCGATCATGGCGAATTCACGGGATCTCACCGGCTCAATTCCAAGGCGCCCGCGATGTATGATGACATCTACCGCATCCCCATGATCGTGCGCATCCCCGGTGCGCCGGCTGCCCGGGTAGAGTCGCGTTTCGCCTCGCTCCTGGATTTGACGCCGACGGTGCTGGAGCTTGCCGGCACGCCGGTTCCGGACCACATGGACGGCCGCAGCCTCGTACCGCTCGTTCGTGGCGAGCCGGTGACCGCCTGGCGTGATGCGATCGTCGCCGAGTTTCACGGGCTGCATTTTCCCTATCCGCAACGCATGCTTCGCACCGAGCGCCACAAGCTGGTCGTCAATCCGGCGGATGTCAACGAGCTGTACGATCTCCGGTCCGACCCCGATGAGCTCCTGAACCGGTATGATCATCCGGAAATGGCGGGAATCCGCGACCAGCTGCTGAATCGGTTGCACGCCGAGCTGCGCCGGCGCGGCGACAGCTTTCACAGCTGGATGGCTGCCATGCACGAGGTCGATGCGGGTGTTCCCGAGGGCCGTGCGCTCAATTTGTGAGGATATGGCGGCTATGGCGAGCCTGCTTTTGTACCAGCTCCGGGCAACAACGAGATAGCGACGAGGTAACGACGTGACTGGTGACGCACGACGCGCAACCCTGAAGGACATCGCCAACTCGCTGGGCCTGTCGGTCAACACCGTCTCACGCGCGCTGGCTGGCAAGGATGCTGTAAGCGAGGAGACGCGCTTGCGTATTCAGGCCGAAGCGGAACGACTCGGCTATGTTCCCAACGCCATGGCGCGGTCCCTGGTGATGGGGTCGGCGATGGCGCTGGGCCTGGTGATCACCAATCCGTCGAACCCGTTTTACGCCAGGCTCGTCAGCGCCATCGAGCAGCAATGCCGGCGACACGGGTATTCCCTGGTCCTGATGGTCACGGAGGAGAATGTCGAAAACGAACAGCGTGCCGCGACGGCATTGCTGCGGTCGGGTGTCGACGGGGCGATCATCGTGCCGGTCCAGCAGGCGTCCGGTCACTGGCAACGGCTGAAGCAGGCGCGCATACCGATCGTTTTGGTCAATCGTGACCTGCCCGATCTCGATTGTGACTTTGTCGGTGTGGACTACGAGGGCAGTGTCCGCCGGGCGACAAGCGAGCTGCTCGACGGTGACTATGCCCGGGTGATCCTGATGGAAGAGGACCTACTGGTCACATCGGTGGATGATCGCGTGCGAGGATTCCGGCGCGCGTTGGTGGACCACGGCATCCGGGAAGAGACGATCATCCGGGTTCCGACACGTCGACGGCAGTCCAGCACGCTTCCCTGGGATCCTGAGGACGCCTACGGCCTTGCCCAGACGCTGGCGCCAACGCTCGAGCCTCGAACGGTGATCATGGCGGGAAGCGACTACTTTGCACTCGGGATTTATCGTGCGGTGCGGGAGGCGGGCCGCACGATTCCCGATGAAGTCGCGGTGATGGGCTACGGTGACCATCCATTTTCGGCCTATCTGCACCCGTCGCTCAGCAGTGTCCAGCTTCCGGCAGAGGAGATCGGCGTGACCGCGGTCGACGCCCTGCTCCGGCGCTTGCGCGACCCGGACGGACTGCACGAGCCATGCAAGATCCATCTCGATCCCACCATCATCCTCCGCGATTCGACGATCAACCAGGACGCGGCTCTGATGCGCGGCGATGTCACCGCGAGCCGGGAAAAACGGTCATGACCGGTCCGTCACACCATCAGCGGTCGAATCGCCAGCGCGTTGCGCCGTCCGGCTCCGCGGTGGCGACCGCGACGGCGGTGTGGAAGGTGAAGCGGTAGAGGTGCCAGGGAGGCGGTCCAGCGCTCGGCGCGCTGAACGGTGCCGTGAAGGCGTCTCCCTCCACCTCGGCGGGCCACCCGCCAACCTCCCGGTACAGGCGAGCCGCGTCTTCGAGCGTCGGCGAATCGGTGATTCGGGTTGCGACGCCGTTGAGGACGACATCGATACCCTCCAGCCCGATCGAGAATGTGCAGGCGGGATTCCCCGCCAGGTTTTGCGACTTGCGTGTCGCAGGCCCGCTGACGAGCAAGAGATCGCCATCCATCCAGAGCGGGCCAACGGGGGCGGAATGCGGCCGTCCATCAGGTCGAGTCGTACCGAGAAAGCACGAGACACCGGGCTGGGACGGCCCCGCTGCGAGGAGGTCATGCACCCTGGTCCACTGCAGGACGTCGTTTCCGTATTGATCCAGGTTCTTCACGTCGGTAGGTGCAAGATCGGTCATGGTTGTACCTCCAGTGATCATTGCTCATGCGACCGGTTGCGGTCGTGCGAGCAGGCAATTGTCATGTCACTCAACGCGTCACGATGTCATACATGAGGTGCGTCACGCGGTCCCCCATGATGACCTGCGAGGGGTTCTCGAACAGGATCGGCTCGGCCATGGCGCCGGTCGCGAAAAACGGCCGGCCCGAGCCGAACACCGCGGGAACGAGATTGACGACGACCTGGTCGATGAGGCCGAGCCGCGGGGCCTGGCCGCCGATCTGGCCAGCGGCCACATCGATCACGCGGTCGCCGGCGTACTCCTGCGCGGCACCGATGGCCACCTCGACACCGTTAACGAACGTGAACGGCGCGGTGCCCGCATGCTCCCAGTTTTTCGGCGGGTCGTGGGTGACCACGAAGACGTGCTCGCCGGCGGGGGGCTTGCCGTCCCAGCCGTTGGTCAGGTCGAACAGCCGTCGGCCGATGACGACAACGGCGATGTCGGGTATAGACAGCACGCATGAAGTCCGCCGATGCCTGCGTAGTCTGAAACTCGTCGTCGCTGCCGGGGAAGGACCAGGTGACATTTCCGTTTCCGAGCCAATCGAAGAGCGATCCGATCCCGTCGTTGTCATCGGCCATGAAGCCGTCCAGCGAGACCACCGCGCCCATGATCGTCTTTCCCATCTCGATCCTCCTTCCTGTTCGCTCCTTGCAATGTGCAAGGCACTCGACCGCGCGAGGCGGCCAACAACTTAGCGACGAATGCGATAGCGGATATGGGTGGCCTCCGGCGTGTCGATCACCCGAACGATCTCCAGCTCGATGCGCGACGGCAGGACCTCGAACAGCCGGCGGCCATCGCCGAACAGCACAGGCATCACGTGGATCTGCAGCTCATCCAGCACACCGGCTTCGAGCGCCCGCTGCGACGTGTACGCGCCATGCACATTCACGTGCCCGTCCCCGGCCGCCGCCTTCGCCTGTGCCATCGCGCTTTCGATCCCGTCGGTCACGTACGTCACCAGAGGATAGTTGTCCACCGATGGGTCGGGCGGGCGGCGGCTGAGCACGAAGATCGGGGCGCCGTGAACGTCACCGCCCCAGTGATCGGCCTGCTCCGCGGTATTCCGTCCCGTCAGCAGCGCACCGGACCCGCTCTCTTCATCGACCAATTCTCCGGCCGGCCCGGACGGCCGGAAGAACTCCCCGTCCGGAGTGAAAAACCACTGGTGCAGCCGGTCGAAGCCGTCGCCGCCGGGGTTGTCCGGGTTGTCGTTCGGACCCGCGATGTAGCCATCGAGGGACATTGAGAAGTTGAGCACTGATACAGACACTTTTGCCTCCTGTGATTGATCTATCGGATAGCGTCTTCGTCGTCGGACGGTCCGGCGCCAGCTGCCCCCTTCGTGGCTGAACCGGATTCGAGGGGCAGTCCGGCGGCTGCCCAGGCGGCGATCCCGTCGGTGGAGTAGGTGACGATCGCGGCGGTCCGGTTGGGCAGGACCTCACCGGCGCTGGCGATCTCCTCGATGGTCAGGTTGAGCGCACCGGGCAGGTGCCGGGTGGTGAACGGTGCAGCCGGAAGGGCGTCGACCACGGTGACGGTTCCAGCGTTGATCGCGTCGGTCAGGTCTCCACGGGTGATGGTGTTCACAGTGTTCTCCTGTTCATAGATCGGTTTGTCGCGCCTCTTGCCCGACGCGCCGGTAGGTGATGGGGAGATCCGGCTCCCACGTCTTGCCGTCCTGGTTCAGCTCCACGAGGCCCTCGACGGTGGAGCCGTCCGGACTGATCGTGCCCGTGAAGCGCTGTGAGAACCCGGGCTCGTCCCGCCAGTAGCGCCACACGCCGGGCTCGGCGCTGAGCTGATAGCGGCGCGTGACACCACGCTCGTCGTAGTACTGCACCGCGCAGCCACCGCCGGGGTTGCGGAGGTCGCCGGAGTCGTCGCAGCCCATGATGGCGATGCTGTCGGGGATGTCCGGGTGATCGTAGCGAGCACGCCAGACCAGGAATACGCCCTCCCCTAGCCACTCGAAGGTCGCCCGCCCGCGGATGACGTCGCCAGGCAGGGCCTGGTGGGTCGCCTCGATCTCCCACTCACCCACGAGGACAGTGAGGTGGTCGAGCGTCGAAAGGGGGCTGCTCTGTTGCATCGCTTCGTCCTTTCTGGTCAGGCAGCAAGATTCGCTAGTGGTCTCGCCCGTTAGTTCGTCGGGGGTTTGGTCCAGGCGGTGGGGTCGTTGAGGTAGAGGCCGCAGGCGCATAGGTCATGGGTTCGGGTAGGCCCCGCCTGTTGCGTACTCCGGGCCCCCACAGGTCAATGCAGGGTGGGTCGGTAGGTGAGCTCTTGGATGTGACCGTCGAGCGTCCGATTCTCGACCAGCTCCAGGTCGAAGTCGGCCGCACTCTGGAAGATCGGGGCCTGCCCGGTCTGACCGGTGATGACAGGGAAGAGCGTCACCTGCACGCGGTCGACCAGGCCGACGGCCATCAGCGCCCGGTTCAACGACAGGCTGCCGTGCGAGCGCAACGGCACCTCGGACTCCTCCTTGAGCCGGGCGACGACGTCGACGGCGTCACCACTCACGAGGGTCGCGTCCGGCCAGTCAAGGGGTCCTTCGAGTGTCGTCGACACCACCGTTGTCGGCATGCTCCGCATCCGGGTGTTCACGGGGTCAAGCTCCTTCAACTCCCCGGTGCTCGGTCCCATCAGTCGTACGAACAGCCGAAAGGTGTTGGCCCCGAGAACCATCCGCTGCTCCTCGCTGTACAAGGCGAGGCGGCGGTCGAGAAACTCGGGACCCTGCTTGCCCCAGCCGCCCCAGTTGGCGTTGGCGCCGAAGGAGCCGTAGCCGTCGAGGGTGGAAAAGACGTCGAAGGTGCAGGTAGCGGTCATGTCGTTCTCCTAGAGTGCGGTTGATCGGTGTGAACGGACCCCGTGAACCGATCCGTTAGTGGGTGGGTCTTGGCCATACGGCTGAAACCAGTCGGCCGTCCAGTGCGGCACCCGCGTCAGGTGTTCGGGTCGGCCTCGCCTGTTGCGTACTCCGGGCGCCCAGCAAGCCGCCAGGTCTGGATAGTAATGCCCCCAGAAGTGGTCCGTGAGGTGACCAGGTCGAGCGCTCTGTCCGGACCGGCATCGGGGAACAGCCGGGTGCCCTGGCCGATGACGACGGGGAAGATGAACAGGTTCATTTCGTCGACAAAGCCGTTGTCGAGCAGCCATCGGACGAGGACGCCGCTGCCAGGCACCACCAGTTCGACGTCTTGCTGCGCCTTCAGATCACGGACGGCCGCGGCGACGTCGCCGGTCAGGACGGTCGTGCCCGCCCACTGCGGGTCGGTGAGGCTGGTCGATATCACGTACTTGGGCCGGCTGTTCAGCGCGGCGGCGATCGGGTTCGTGCGCGGATCGATGAATGCTCCCCAGTAGCCGGCGAAGATCTCGTACGTCCGCCGGCCGAACAGAAACGCGGCCGCGCCGCCGTAGACCTCGTTGATATGGTCCCCGGCTTCGGTATCGAGAAGTGGAATGGCCCACCCGCCGCGGTCGAAGCCCCCGCGGCGATCCTCGTCAGATCCGCCCAACCCC
>Ga0209176_10000160_pt1 | contig 17081 bp, 15 predicted proteins | sample NGEPer11B_FD_184511 | JGI IMG/M metagenome (GOLD analysis project Ga0209176, IMG submission 184511) | Arctic peat soil microbial communities from the Barrow Environmental Observatory site, Barrow, Alaska, USA - NGEE Permafrost305-11B... | ecosystem: Environmental > Terrestrial > Soil > Wetlands...
GCCTTCGCCGTAGAACTGGTTGGCGATCACCTCGCGCTGCACCGCCTTGTTCATCGCCTGGCGCACCGCCGGATCCGTCAGGAACGGATGCGGCGTGTTCATCTCGGAGAACTGGCCGTCGACCTCGGTGTTCGGATCGGAGAAATTGATGTTGATGCGTTCGAGACTTGTGCCCTGTACCGTAATGAGCTGGCCGCGGGCGTCGTCGCCGAGCATCTCGTTGAGCACGGCGGGCTCGACCTGCAGGTTCCAGGCGTATTCGTACTCGCCCGTCTGCAGCACGGCGCGGGCGGCCGAGGCGGCATCGCCGCCACCCTTGACGATCACGTTGGAGAAGTACGGCGCGTTCGCCTGGTGATAGGTTTCGTTCATCGACAGCTCGACCAGGTCGTTCGGGCTGAAACTGGCGATCTTGAATGGCCCGGTGCCGAACGGCGCGGTGTCGAATTCCTGGTTGCGGTTGGCGGGGTCGCCGCCGTAGGCGTGCGCTGGAATGATTGCGCCATAGCTCCCGCCGACCAGCGGCTCGAACCAGTTGGCCGAGGGCTGCACGAATGAGACCACCGCGGTGAGCTCGTCCGGCGTCTCGACGCCCGCGATTGTGGACCATGGCAGGAAGTTGACCGAGGCGTTGGATTCGGTCGTGATCCACTCCCAGGTGAATTTGACGTCTTCGGAGGTGAATGGCTCGCCATCGCTCCAGGTGATGCCCTCCTTGAGGTTGAAGGTCGCGCTGGAAAGATCTTCGGCGAGGAGGCCGTTTTCCACCGACGGGACTTCGTTCACCAGCAATGGGATGATCGTGCCGTCCGGCAGGAACCGCATCAGCGGCTCCAGCACCATGTCGGAGATGAGATATTCCTTGGTGCCGGTGGCGGTATGGGAAAAGGCGGAGGTGGCGGCCTGCCACTGGATCATGCGAAGTTCGCCGCCCTCACCACGGGTCACATCGTCCATACCCACTCTTGGGATGCCGGACGCGCCTGCCTGTGGGCTGGCCGCCGGGGTGCCATCGGCGCCCTGATAAAACGCGAATCCGTTGCGCCCACTGCCGGCTTGTGCGGCGTTGGCCATGAAGGTGGCCAACCCGCCACTGACGCCGAGCGCGCAGGATGCCTCAATGAAGCGGCGACGGGAGATATCCCCACGTTTGAACGTCTCAACCAGATTGCGGAACGGCTGAGACGGTTGCTTCGAATCCATAGTTGTACCGTGTCCTTTCTCTGGCGCTGGTCCGCCTCCGCGAACCTTTCGCGCCGAAACCGGCTGTTGGGCATGACATAACGCGCGGATCTGCCATGCCATCAAATTCGGATGACACCGGTCATCCGGAGAGGTATCGGAACCATGCCGATACCGGGCAATCAGGCGGGCACGTTGGTCGGGAATCTCATGGCGTATGACTCGCATATGCTGGTAACCCGAAGGCCGCGCTTGTACGCGCCGCGGTGTCCATGCCGCGCTGCTCGATGGATCCCACGGATTGACCTCCAGAAAAACCTGGCTGGCGAATGCACGAAATATCTGCCGAGTTCCGAAAAACGCCGTGCTGGTTGCTGTGCCGCAGAGTGTACCGGGTTTCCGGGGATTGCGCAAATTTGGAAGCCAGATGCGTGGCTATCGTCGGGCGGAGGTCCGCCCGACGATAGCCCAGGTATCAGCCTACCGGAATGTGCCCCACACCCGCGGCAGACCCCGCGTCTGCCATGGTCTGAAGGCGGACAAGGTCCGCCACCGGGTCAGATGTTCGTGGTTGCGTGAATGCCATCATTACCGGCCATCAATGACGATCCTCGGACGCGCCCAGGGCGCCAACCTCAGCCCTTGATGCCAGGGTCAGCCAATGACGCGGGCTCGAGAATCCGGTCCAGCTCCGGCGCGGAAAGGTCGGTCAGCTCCGCCGCGACATCCTTCACCCGCCGTCCGTCGGCATACGCCTGCTTGGCGATCTTCGCCGCGGCGTCATAGCCGATCACCGGGTTGAGCGCGGTAACCATGATCGGGTTCTTTTCGACCACATCCGCGATGGCGCCGGTGTTGACGGTGAACCCCGCCACGGCCTTGTCGGCCAGCACCTGTGACATGTTGGTCAGGAGCGATACAGACTCCAGCAGGTTGTGCGCGATCACCGGCAACATCACGTTGAGCTCGAAGTTCCCCATCTGGGCGCCGATCGTGATCGCCGCGTCGTTGCCGACCACCTGCGCGCACACCATCATCGTCGCTTCGGCAATGACCGGGTTGATCTTGCCCGGCATGATCGATGATCCAGGTTGCAGCGCGGGCAGCACGATCTCGCCGATACCAGCTTGCGGGCCGCTGTTCATCAGCCGGAGATCGTTGGCGATTTTCATCAGTCCGGCCGCATACGCCTTGAGCTGGCCGCTGACCTCGACAGCGGTGTCCATGCTCGCCTGCGCCGCGAAGTGATTTGACGCCTCACGGAACGGATGACCCGTGACCGATTCAAGTCTTTTCGCGACGAGCGTACCGAACTCGACCGGGGTGTTGAGCCCGGTGCCGACAGCAGTGCCGCCGATGGCGAGCTCGGCCAGGCGCGGCAGCGATGCTTCGATCCGGGCTCGAGCCTGGCCGACCTGGGCTGACCAGCCGCTGATCTCGTCTCCGAGCCGCACAGGCGTCGCATCCATCAGGTGCGTCCGGCCCGTTTTGACGATGTCATGCGTTTCGCGTACCCGTGTGTCGAACGTGTCCTGGAGATGTTTCAGCGCGGGCTGCAGATGCTCGACAATTTCGAGATAGGTGGCAACATGGATCGCGGTCGGAATGACGTCGTTGCTGGACTGGCCCATGTTAACGTGATCGTTCGGGTGTGGTCGGGTCTCGCCATGATCGAGCTGGTCGGCGCGGGTGGCGATCACCTCGTTCGCGTTCATGTTGGTGGAGGTACCGGAGCCAGTCTGGAAGATGTCGATCGGAAATTCGGCGTCCCACCTGCCTTCCGCGACCTCGATCGCGGCGCTCTCGATGGCGACGGCCAGCACTGGATCAAGCAGGCCAAGATCGGCGTTGACGCTGGCTGCCGCCTGCTTGATCAGGCCGAGCGCCCGCAGGAAGCTTCGCGAAAAGCGAAGACCACTGATCGGGAAGTTCTCTACGGCGCGGGCGGTCGAGGCGCCATACAATGCGTTCGCTGGAACCTGCATTTCACCCATCGAGTCGCGAACCGTCTTTGTTGCCGTGTCCTGAGCCATTCCTGTAGGTTGCCTCCATCATGCATGTGTCGTGAGTGAGCGTCCAGGTAGCTACGCTGCACTGGGCTTGAGCAGGTCGCGCAGTGCTGCCTTGTCGGGCAGTGCCGGGATCGACGCGAGCAGTGAAGCGTCGGCATTGAGAATCTCAAAGCCAACCGCCTGGCCGTCGGCATCGACATCGAGGTAGACATTCCTGGCCAGCTCCACCGTTTCCAGTACGTCAGCATCGATGAGCTGGATGTAGAGGGCGTTGACATCGGGATCATATGTGAGTGTCGGTGATGCCATGTGTGTTTCCTCAACCGTGACCATTGTGAGTGTCGGTGATGCCATGTGTGTTTCCTCAACCGTGACCATGCCGGCGCGTCCGGTCCGTCAAGTGTACCGCTCCCCAGGCCACGCACCGCGGATATTGCGATTTTGCCAGTTCATCGTAGGCTTGATTATTGCTTGTTGTCAGGACAGTTGCTGGCGGAGCACGCTCCGCCATATCTGGAACAGGATGGATGTGATGGAACTCTCGATCATGATCGAAGGGCAGCAGGGGCTGTCGTGGCCGCGTTGGCAACGGCTGGTGCGCTCCGCCGAGGAACTCGGGTTCCACGGGTTGTACCGTTCGGATCATTTCGTCGGACCTGATGGACCTTACGAAGACGCGCTGGAGCTATGGGTGTCGTTTGCGTGGCTGGCGGCCAATACCGAGCGGATCGCCTTTGGTCCGCTGGTGTCCCCGGTGTCGTTCCGGAACCCGGTGATGACCGCCTGGCAGGCCAGCGGCGTCGACGCGCTGGCGGGGGGACGATTGCGTTTGGGTCTCGGCGCCGGCTGGAATGAGCGGGAGCATCGCGACTTCGGCTTCGACCTGCTGGATGTGCCGGAGCGGTTCGCACGCTTCGAGGAGGGGCTGGAAGTAATCACCCGCCTGTTGCGGTCGGACAAACCGGCGACCTTTGACGGCGCATACTACCAGCTCCACGACGCTCTCGTGAAACCTCGATCGCCGCGCGCCTCCGGACCGCCGATCACGATCGGGGGCAATGGCCCGAAGCGAACACTCCCACTGGTGGCGAAATATGCCGATGAGTGGAACGCCACCTCGTTGCCGCTGGAGGTCTACCAGGAGCGTAACCAGCAGCTCGATGCATTGCTGAAGGAGCGAGGTCGGGAGCCGGGCGATGTGAAACGGACCATCATGCGCCGGGGCGTGATCGGCAAGGACGACGCCGAAGTGACGGCCAAGCTGAACGGCGACGACAAGGCGGCGCTCCTGGCGAGGGGCGCGGTCGTCGGCACTCCCGGCGAAGTGGTTGATATCCTGCGGCGCTACGCCGGGGCAGGTGTCGAGGGAGTCATGCTGCAGTGGCTTGACATGGACGATATTTCGGGACTGGAACTGGTCGCTTCCGAGGTGCTGCCGAAGGTGCGGTAGCCATTGGCGCACCCTCCCAACCCTGCAAGAACCTTGTCGGAAGGAGACACCGGCACAATAGTGTGCGAGAATCCGTCGACACCGGGTTGCGTAAACGCGGCTCACATCATCGGCCACTGTCGTGGCCCGAGGGCTCTTCATGAAGAATGCCGTCCAGCCATTTGACCGCATCCGGCACCCCATTCCAGTCGGTCCACCAGCCGATCGGATCGCCGCCGGGGGTGGGCTGCCCACCGGGTAGCGCATTCGGTCTCGCCCTCCAGGCGGCGACGCCTTCCAGACTCGTCGATATTGCGGTCCGCAGACCACCCGCCCGGGTGTTATGGTGTGCGGCGCCGTGATGTGGCGTGAAGGCCCGCCGTCCTGGCTGGACATACGTAAACGACCCCACCCCCATCAAACCCTGCAACGACCAGCACGATGCCTGACGGCTTGTGGAGCGGTGCTCCGCGGTCGATTCCTGCTCGTGCCCAGCATGGAGTTTGCCCGACACATACGGGCGTATGAGGGTGCATGCAATGAGCGATCTCCTCCTGAACCGCGTGTTTGTCCGGTTCTGGTTTGCCGGGTTCTTTGTCGTTCTCTCGACCTGGGTGCTGTTCATAACCATGCAGGTCATGGTGTACGAGCTCACCGGGTCATCCGTCGCCACGGGGCTGATCCTCGTGTTCACCTCCTTGCCAGGAGTCCTGCTCGGACCGCTCGCCGGCGTCCTCGTTGACCGGTGGAATCGCAAGCGAGTCATGGCCTTCGGTGCGCTGTCGCTGGTCGGTCTGTTGCTGATATCGCTTCCCCTCGCGCGGGACGTGTCGGTGATGACCCTGTACGTGATTATCCTCGTGCAGGCGGTCATCATGGCCCTGTATACGCCGGCGGAGAACGCGTTGCTTCCAAGCCTCGTTCGGGAGGAGAACCTTGCATCCGCCAATGCGTTCAATGCCATGAATAACAGTTTGGGGAACATCATCGGCCCGGCGGTGGGGGCATTCCTCTTTGTGCATGTTGGCTTTGCCGCCACCCTGGCCGTCTGCGCGCTGCTCTTTCTCATCGGGTGGGCACTGATCGTGAGGCTTCCCGTCAGCGGTCAACCTGCGCGGAATAGCGACACACATCCCGCTGTCCGGGCGAGCGGAATCAACGCGATGCTCGCATCGGTGTGGTGCGATGTCCGGCTCGGCGTGCTCGCCGTCTTCTCCAGGCGAGTATTGCTGATTTCGGTCACGGCGTTTGGGCTCTACACACTCGCCGATGTCCCACTGACCGCTGTGCTGCCCGTCTTCGTGGGCGACTCGCTTGGGGTTGGGCCTGAGGCGTTCGGCACGATGTTGACCATCCGGGGCATCACCGGATTGCTTGGCGGGATCGTCATCGCGATGCTGAGCCGCCACGTGCATGAGGCGACGCTCCTCGCGGTAGGGTTGCTGCTCTATGGCGCGAGCATCGCCACCTGGGGCGCGATCAACACATTCACGCTTGGGTTGCTGATCACCGTGCCGGTTGGGCTGGCTGCCGCTGGTATCCAGACGGGCCTGTATACGTTGCTGCAAAAGGGCTCCCCGGACGCGACGAGAGGACGGATCTTCGGGCTGGTCGGCACGGTCAACGGCACGATCGGGCTGTGCGTCAGTCTCGCCGCCGGGAGCCTCGGCGAGGTCATGGGCACCAGGGCGGTGGTGATCCTGTCGGGCTGCCTGCAGATCCTGCCGTTCCTGCTTGTGCTGACGCGGCTGCGGCCATGGCAATGGCGGCCCCAGCCCGCGAGGCGGCTGGGGTGAGCGGTCCGGAGTAGTGCCATGGAGTGTCCGCATCACCCGACATCAGGGCGCTCGATCTCGACCGGCTCGTTGAATTCGGAAAAGGTCACCAGGCGGATTACGTCGTCCGATTCGCTGGCAAGCAACGGTCCCATGATTTCGATCTCGCGGACCAGCGACTCGCCGTCGATGGCGATCGTTAGGTCCACCGGCGCTTCCGAAACCTGCGTGGGCAGCGACGCGGCGTCGTCCAGCAGCTGGCTGGCGATGGCGCCGAAGTCGACCGTGCCGGCGACATAGGTCACCTCAACACCATCGATATCACCGGTGTCCCTGATCGTGGCGTTATCGATGTACTTGACGGCCTCCAGGATCAGCACATCGGGATTCAGCAGCGAGATCAGGCTGAACGCATCCGCGTTGGTCGAGGATGACTGGCCGTCGATCCTCCCGAGCGATTGCCATCCCCCAACCTGTCCGGCGACTTCCGGAAGCTCGATCCACACTTCGCCATCGAGACCGACGGCGGTGAGGTCGATCGTCGCAAACGGGATCGAAACGGTGACCACGGTTTCGAAGTCCATTGGTCGCCGCACCACCCCGTGAATCTCTTCAAGGGTGAATCCCTCCAGGATTGTCGTTTCGCCGCGCGCGGTGACGACCGTAAACACGAAGGTGTCGAGCTCGGTCATGGCCGTCGCGGCTTCGGTCAACAGGGCGACGGCATCATCGTCGCCGGAGGGTTGCGCCACCGGCGTGCCCTGCCGCGCGGTCACGTCGGATCTCGCTCCGCCGAAGATGGTGATCGCGGCAACACCGGTTGCACCAGAAACGGCGGTGCGTCGGGTCATTGGGCGTTGGCTAAGTTTCAGGATTCCGGGCATGTTGGCCTCCTTGGTGTCTCGTGACCTGAATCGCGACGGCTGGCGTGACGTGACGTCCAACCGGGTGACTGGAAACAAGCATGACTGGAAACGATCACCACCGTGCGAACAGGCTGTCACATTTTCGCGAACGGATGTGCTTCCTGGTCCGCCAGAAGCTCGATCATCTGCCTGGCGAGCTCGTCGGGCCACGGCTGGCCAGTCTGTGCAGCGAGTCGCTCGCAGGCATCCGCGCCGACTTCCGCAACGGTTCGCAAGGTTGGTGCGAGCGACGCGGGGTCCGGGGTTGGAATGCACCGGTTGAGCTGCTCAAGGCGTTCCTTCGAGATGGCGGATTCAATACCGTCAGCCGCGTCCGAGGCCGCCCAGCGTCCAGTTGCGCCGGATTCGAGGCGGAGCAAGGCGCAGAGATTTCCGGTCACGATAAATGTCAGGTTCCATCGCACGCCCCAGGCGCTGTCTCGCCGCAATTTCGACCAGGTTCGATGCAGATAGTACCAGAAATGTCCGGCGATATCGGTGAACGTTTCGCCGGACTGCTCCGGCGCGAGCGAGCGACCCACCAGCCGCGCAACATCGTCACCAAGTGCGTCGTTCCGGTCGAACAGCAGCATCGACGCGACAGATGTTGGCGAATTGGGCCAATTGAGCAACGCCGCGCGCAGGTCGTGATCGGGCGCTCCGCCATAGAGATGCAGATCCACCCGCACCGGGGCGGCATCGGTGGCGATCACAGCCCATGGGTGGCCGACAAAGCTGACGAATCCGAGCAACACCGGGCCGCACGATGCCAGCCATTGACGCCAGGAGTTTTCGAAATCCGTCCAGGCGCCGGGGCGAATCACCAGCGCCAGATCGATGTCGGACCAGGCGTCACCGCGTCCTTCCGAGGTCGAGCCGTAATCCAGCACGGCGAGCACTCGATCGTCAGTGCGAGCCGTGCGTAACAGGCGCTCCAGCAACTGGTCCCGCGCGGCCTGCTGGCGATCCGCTTCAGGTCGGATTGAGCGCGACGGTGGCGTCTTCGGCTGCCTTGGCAATATCTTCCAAATCTTTTTCGAGCGACTTCCGGACGACTCTCAGGCCAAGCTTGCCCATCAGGCGCATGATGACGTTCGGCGGAGAAGTGGGCTGACCGGTGAAGCTCATCGATACATCAGTTGCATCATCGCCAACTGGCGTGAACGTGAAGGTGGAGATGTAGTGTACCCCGGCATTATCCGCTTCGACGGTGTACGCGCGATGTTTTTCCAGCTCGCTCACCCACATCTCCACCGTTGCTTCCCTGCGCATCATCACGCGCGTCTCGCGCCAGCGTGTACCGACGCCGAACGCGTCACCACCTTGGAGTACGTCGACGCCGGTAATCACCGACATTCGTTCGGGCATGTCGTTGAGATCGGTCGCGACTGTCCAGACCGTTTCGATGGGCGCGTCGATCCCGCGGCGTACGGTCACCGTTGGGTTGTCTGTCATGGCTGGCTCTTTTCGCTTCGATATGTTGGGACGCCGCCGCAAGCGCCGACAGGCGCGCTGGCGGACCATCCGGATTATTCTGCATCAGGCAATGGTACGATTGCGAGACGCTGTCGTGAAGCCATCCACGGCGCAGGCGGAAATGTGCCGGGAGGATGGAATGCCGGATGAGCGCTCGCACCCCGTATATATGACCGATGACGACCTGCTGAAGATCAAGACGAAGCAGGAAGTCCGGCGCTGGCTGATCCACCTTGTCGTGTTCCTGGTCGTACAGTTCGCGCTGATCCCCCACGGATACTCGATTTTCAACCCGCTGGCGCATGTGTTTGGTGGACCGGACCGGCGCTACGATCTTGCCTATCGTCTCACCGAGGGCTGGACGTTCATCCTGATGCTGGACGCGGTGGTTGTGTTGAGCTGGCCGTTGTGGCCAAAGGTGCGCGATTTCATCATGGACCGCTGAATGGCGGACGTGAATAAAGCAAGCAACTACTTGCTACTGATGCCACGTCAATTCGTCCGATCGAGACGATGAGGGTGGAGTATTTTGGCGACCCAGGCGCAAGCCTTGTGGCCGCATCGCAAGCTGGACCAATCCATTCATGTCACAGGAAGCACTTTTGGGTGAAGCGGATTCGATCTGGCAAGGTTCACTCCGGCCGGTCACGATCGGGTCGATTCTCGCGGTTACGATCGTCGCTTTTCAGGGGCTGGCGCTGGCGACGGTTGCGCCGATCCTCGCCGAAGACATCGGCGGGAAGGATCTCTACGGCTGGATCTTCAGCGCGTTCATCATCCCGCAGATCGTCGGGACCGTGCTCGGTGGACTCGAGGTCGACCGGCGCTCCCCTGCTGTTGTCTTTGGCGCGGGGATCCTGATCTTTGGCGTTGGTTGCGTGCTCGCCGGGACGGCGCCAGCGATCCTGTGGTTCTTCGGAGGTCGCGCATTGCAGGGCTTCGGGGCCGGCCTGCTGTTTTCCACGGTCTACGCGATGATCACCCTCGCCTACCACGACCGGATGCGCCCCGCGATGATGGCGGCGACCTCCAGCGCGTGGATCATCCCCTCTTTGATCGGACCAGCGATCGCCGGGTTCATCGCCGAGCAATTCAGCTGGCGCTGGGTTTTCTTCGCGCTGATTCCCGTGTTGATGGTGGTCGCTCCACTCACCTTGCCCGCCTACCACGAGATGCATCGCCAGCGCGGCGAGGTGCGGGCGAGCGCCAGGGCTCGGCAGCGGCTGGTGCTGGCGGTGCTGCTCGCCATTGCCACCGCGACCTTCCTGATCGGGCTCGAGCTGGAGCCCTGGTACCTGGCGACGGTTGTGACCGCCGCCGGGCTTGCCGGACTTGTCTTGATGCTGACTCGCCTGATGCCAGCGGGTATCTTCACGGCGACACCGATGCTGGCGGGCGCCATCACGGTCCGGAGCCTCTGTTTCGGCGCGTTCCTGATTTCGGAAACCTACATGGTGTTCGCGCTCAAGGAGTTTGGTGATGTCTCCGCCACCGCGGCCGGGCTGGTACTGACGACCGGTTCGCTCAGCTGGTCCGCCGGATCACTGGTTCAGGCGCCATGGGACAAGCGCACCGGCACGTCGGGGCGACCGGCACGACTGCTGGTCGGCATGACCTGCATGCTGATCGGCATAGGCACGATTTTCAGCACCGTCCTGTTCATGCAGGATATCTGGCTGGTGGTCGCGATCCTGGGTTGGATGGCTGCCGGTCTTGGCATCGGCCTCTCCTACCCCACCAGCTCCACCATCGCGCTGGCCCATGCGGAGAAGGGGTCGGAAGGGCAGGTATCGTCGTCGATCCTGCTCGGGGACCTGTTCGCCTCATCGACCGGGGTTGGCCTCGGCGGGGTGCTGCTCGCCTTCGGCCTGAACGCGAATTGGTCGACTCCGGCAGCGACCACCCTGGCGATGTCGCTGGGGGTGGTGTTCCTCGTGCTGGCGCTGCTGGCAGCCTTGCGCCTGGCGGGGGCTACCGGATCGTAAGTCACATTCATGACCTCCTGATGTCAATGATTGCCTCGAAAGATTCCCTCTCGATACTCAACGAATACACACCGGCGGCACCGGGGTGATATCTGGCACGGGTATTGCTTGACACGGCATCACAACCCTTCAAAGGTTGACCGGTCGATTGCATCCACGAAGGCGATCCCGACCATGCACGCCAACACCACCCAAGACGACGATCCGGCGAAGGAAGCCGGTCTTCGCTACGTCCATCCCAACCGACCAGGACTCACCCGGCATCGCGCTGGCACCGGTTTCTTCTACCGGAACACGCACGGCGAGCGCATCACCGGCAAGGCGACCATCCGGCGCGTCACGTCCCTGGCGATCCCACCCGCCTGGGAGGACGTCTGGATTTGCCCTTCCACCAACGGCCATATCCAGGCGACCGGACGCGATGACCGCGGGCGCAAGCAGTACCGCTATCATCCGAAGTGGCGCGAGGCCCGCGACGAAACGAAGTACGCGCACATGATCGCCTTTGGCCAGGCGCTGCCGAACATTCGCGAGCGGGTCGACGCCGATCTGCGCGCGCACGGCCTGTCGCGGGACAAGGTGCTGGCCGCCATCGTCCGGTTGCTGGAAACGACCCTGATCCGGGTTGGCAACGACCAGTATGCGAAGGAGAACACATCATTCGGGCTGACGACGCTGCGGGATCGCCATGTCGAGATAGAAGGATCGACCGTGTCATTCGACTTCAACGGCAAATCCGGCATCGAGCATGAGGTCGACCTCACCGATCGACGCCTGGCGAAGATCGTCAAGCGATGCCAGGAGGTTCCCGGCCAGGAGCTGTTCCAATATCTCGACGAGGACGGCAACCGGCACGCGGTCAACTCCGACGACGTCAACGGCTACCTGAAGGAAGTTAGCGGCGAGGATTTCACCGCGAAGGATTTTCGCACCTGGGCGGGAACGGTGCTGGCGGCGACCGCGCTGGCGGAATTCGACACCTTCGACTCCGAATCGGCCGCCAAGACGAATGTGGTGCAGGCGATCGAGCGTGTCGCGGAGCGTCTCGGTAACACCAGCGCGATCTGCCGGAAGTGCTATATCCATCCCACCGTGATCGACGCCTACCTCGATGGCGACACCATCGATTCGATCAGGCGGCGGGCGGGCAAGGAGCTCGCCAACAACCTGAAGGATCTCCCGCCGGAAGAGGCGGCGGTGCTGATGCTGCTTCACGAGCGATTGAAGGAGGAAGGGATGTGAATCTCGAAGAGGACACTACGTGTTGTCACTGGACACCCGACGGAAGTCATGGTTTCCGAGCAATAGCAGTCCCAGCGAGCCTGAGACCATCAGAAGCGACCCACCTATCAAGTACAAGGGTTGAATGCCAAAACTATCCACGATGAGCGCGCCAATCGCGAGTGACAGCAGCCGCATCGCGTTCCATGTAACATCGAGCAGCGTAAACACCCGGCCACGCTTCGTATCGGGTATCGCCCCTTGAACCGTCGAACTGAACACAACCATCCCGGTGGAGGTGTTCAGGCCGTAGACAAAGAGCAGGAACAGGGCGAACGGCAACGGCGTGAATACGGCGATCAGCACATCGCCAATGCCACGGATGATATATGGGACGAACAGCCAGCGGGCATTCCGGTAGTCTGTCGACATCGCATTGGGAATCAGTGGCCCGAGGAGCGCGCCAAAGCCAATGGCGCCGATCAGCCAGGCGAAGCCGGATGGTGTCAGCCCAAGATGCCGCTCCGAAAGGATAACGAGCATGGCGCCGGTCGCCCCAACCGCAAACGACGCAAGTGCCTGCACCACCAGCAGGCTGGAGATGAGGCGGTCGCGAATCGCGTATTGGAAGCCTTCGCGCGCATCGCTCAGGTATCGGTTGAATCCACGCTTCGCTTCGTCGCCCACCTGGCCTGCATGGACATGTATCGCCAGCCGAAATATGAGCAACGCTGACATGAGAAACGTAATGGCGTTCAGCACGAAGGCGGCATCAGTTCCCGTGATGGCGATGAGTCCACCGGAGACAGCGGATGCCAGAATCTGCACCAGCCGACCTGTTGACCACGAAACCGAGTTGGCGGCAAGTCGTTGAGCTTCCGTGGTCAATGACGGGATGACCGCTTGCACGGTAGGATTGAAGAACGTGTTGCCGGTGGCCATGCCAGCGGCAACGATGTAGACATGCCATGTGCCTTGCGGCCAGACAAGCGAGAGAGCGAGTATCGCCCGCAGGATATCGGCGCCGATCAGTATCGACTTGCGATTGAACCGGTCGATGACGACACCGGCTACGGGTCCCAGCAACAACACCGGCACGACTTCCGCGGCGACAAGCACGGCCACGGCGGCGCCGCGACCTGTGAGCTCATAGACGAGGACTATGACCGCGATGTAATGCAGCGTGTCGCCGAAGCTCGAGAGAAGCTGCGACAGCCACAGTGGGAAATAGGATGGACTGCGTGCCACTTCCACATAGGATCGAAGCACCCGATACAGGCGGCCGATGATCATGCTCACGTTTCATCCCTGCCGATGTGAATCCAATAGACCGGTGCGGCGATACGACTCGCATGGTAGAACCTTGGCGTAGCAGCAAGGTCAAGACGGTCTTCAACCAAAGAGGGGGTCTGAACATCATGCGCATTGGTGAAGCGGCGAAGGCGGTCGGGGTGAGCGCCAGCGCGATCAGGCTTTGGGAAGCAAAAGGGCTGTTGCCGGGCACGCCACGTACCGTGTCCGGCTACCGGCAATACAGCGGGGCCGATCTCGGCATTCTCCGGTTCATTCGGCAGGCGAAGGCACTCGATTTGACGCTCGCCGAAATCAGGGAGGTTATCGGACTTCAACAGGCGGGTACTGTCCCTTGTGACCATGTACATCGCCTTCTCGACGAGCATATAGATGAGATCGACAGGAAACTCGCTGATCTGCGCCAGCTACGCCACGTCCTCTCCTCGACACGAGCACGTGCCGAGCACGAGGTTGCGACGAGTACGGATACAACCATGTGCCGGATCATCGAGCAGGTCTCATAAAGCCGCGTCGAGACAGGCGACCGGCCACGAATCGGCCTTGTACGGGCCGATCGGAACCACCACTCGAGTCGCATTAGCTGCTCGCGCTGCTGTAGAAGCGCACGGCGTATCGCCAATACGCACGCAGCCCATGCAATGCGACTGCGCTGAGCACGCCGCCGGCAATGGTGATGCGCCAGTCGCCTCGTCCCACCAGCGCTTCGACCGGGAAGGTCGAGGCGAAGCCGACCGGAAACACAAACGCCAGGAATAGCCGGACCGCGGTCGGGTAGAACGCCAGCGGGAATTTGCCGGATTGCAGGACATCCGCGAACACCATGGAGACCGGCGAGACCGAGGTGAACCAGAAGGCGGTCATGACGACCGCTGTCCACGCGCACGCCAGCAAGATCACTCCACACACAATGAGCAGGCCCGCCTGCGCCAGGTCAGGCGCTGACGGCGTGGATTCGCTTTGGTTCAGCCCGATCACGGTGACAGCCAGCCCGGAAAGGACCATGAACACCTCCGCCGGTTTGATCCATCGCAGCATGACGTAGAACTGTGCCGAGATCGGCCGGATCAGGATCAGGTCAAGATCGCCCCGCCGGATATAGGTCGACAGTCGTTCCATGTTGGTTTCTACCGTGAGCCACAGGATCGCCACCGAGATCTGGTAGACACCGCCCAGCGCCACGACCTCGCCGCGGGACCAGCCATTGACCTCATCGGTGTACGAGTAGAGCAGCAGCACCGGGATGAGCGACAGCGCGAGCTGCATGATCCCGACGATGGAGGTGGCGATAAAGTGCGCGCGGTAGTGCGTTTCCCGCACGATGGCCTGCGTCAGGAAGCGTCGCCAGAGCCGCCCGTGACGGCGAATCGCATGCAGCGGCGTTGGGTCGAGTGGGGCAATGGTTTGTGGCTGATCGGTCATGTCAGGCTCCCACCGCGGAATAGGCGCGAAGGCCACGTTGCCAGAGCCACCCCGCCGCGACGACGAACAGCACCGGGTAGGCCAGCTGCAGGATCATGCCGGTGACCAGGTCGGCGCGGGAGAGTTCGCCAATCACCAGCTCCAGCGAGAACGACAGCGTGAAGCGAAAGGGCTGGATGTCGACGAAACCCTGCGCCCACGCTGGCATCAGCGCCAGCGGAACCAGTTGGCCACGGAAGATGACCGACAGTATGCCTCGGGCATAGTCGATCCCGCCGATGTCATCGATCCAGAACGCGAGCGCGCCGATCATCACATCCATCGCGAAGATCGTGATCGCCGCGCCGATGATGCTGACCGTGAAGAACGCCCAGCGCCACGGCTCACCGGGCACCGCCACGTCGTCGCGGACGAGCCACCAGATGATGGCGATCATCGGCGCCAGCGCGACAACCTTGATCAGCTTTTCGCTGATGTTGTTGGCGATGCCGTTGAGGTGGGTGGAGCCGGGCCGGGCGATCCAGATCGAAAGCTCTCCCAAGCGGATCGACTCGGCCAGGAACCCCGAGCCCCACGACGAGGTCAGCATGCTGACGACGCCGAGCAGCACGAAGTAGGTGGTGAGATATCCGGCGTCGACCGGCAGGTCGGCGCCGTTGGCCAGCGCCGCCCGCCAGATCATGAGCGAGATGATCGGTCCCACTACGGTGCTGACCATGAACAGCACGAATTCGACCCGGTAGATCAGCGCCATCGAGAGGTCGATGACAATCAGGCGGCGGAGGACGCGGAGGGAATCAGCCGTGGTCATGCCGGCGCGCCTTCCCGGGTGAACAATTCGCGGATGATTTCCTCGACATCGGCGTCGGCGACGCCCAGGTCGACCAGCGTGCCAAGTCCCGGAAGCACCTCCAGAACATCGTTCAACAGCTCCCGCGTCACTTCGAGCCGGAACACGCGGTTGTCCTCTTCGACATGTCGATCCTCCTCCCCCACGCCAAGCGCGTCGAGGGCGGCAAGGTCGGGCACCGGGTCAACGTAGGACACGTGAATCAGCTTGCGCGGCTGGATATCGTGTACCAGCGCCAGCAGGTCGCCGTCGTACTCGATCTGGCCGTGGTTGATGATCATCACCCGCGAGCAGAGCGCCTCGATGTCGTCCATGTCATGACTCGTGATCAGGATCGTTGTGCCTCGCGCGCGGTTGATCTCCCCGAGGAATGCCCGGACGCGTGCCTTCGCGACCACATCGAGCCCGATCGTCGGCTCGTCGAGAAAGACGATCTCGGGCCGGTGCAGCAGCGCCGCCATCAGCTCCAGCTTCATGCGCTCGCCCAGCGACACCTTGCGGACCTGCACGCGGAGCAAATCTTCGACATCCAGCATGGCGGCGAGCTCGTCGACGCTTGTATGGAGCTCCTGGTCGCTGAGCCCGTACATGTCCTTGTGCAGGAGGAACGAATCCATCGCCGGGACATCCCACCACAACATGGTTTTCTGGCCCATCACGAGGGAGATGCGGCGGAGGTATTCAACATCCCGATCGGACGGCGTGAAACCGAGAATGTCGAGGTGCCCCGATGTCGGGTAGAGCAACCCGGTGAGCATCTTCAGCGTGGTGGTCTTGCCGGCGCCGTTGGGGCCGAGAAGTCCAACAACTTCGCCGCTGCGAACGTGCAAGTCGATGGCGTCGACGGCGAGGCGCGTTTCGGTCGTCCGGTTGAAAACACTCTTCAATGCGGCGAGCAGCCCGGATTGCTGCTGGTGAAACGTGTAGGTCTTGGTCAGGTTGGTCGCGGTGATGACAGTTTCGGCGTCGCGAGCCGCAGTCAATGGCGCAGAGTTATCCTGCCGCATGAATCCCTCACATTCGGATTGTGCTGGTGGGAATTCGATTCACCTGGTCGTCACGCGCTGTGGAAAACAGGCGCACAACATCCGCGCTCCGGGCCCATCGCGGGAGCGCAGACCATCGTCCTGATCAGGACAATGGACCTAGGAATGGAGGTTATTACGGCAGGCTAATGTCATGGAACCCTCGCATTGTGGACCGGCAACCCCGGTCGGATGAGGGTTCAGTGTACCGCAGACGCAGCGCGTGGTGGCGGGGCGATTGCCGTTTCGGTTAAAGGACGTGATTGCCCTTTCCTGTCGTGACGAATTAAGATGCATATGGCACGCGAAGGCAAATGTCCGGGCGAATCGGCGCACTTTTGCAATCCACCCGGCCACAAAGACGCCTGCTGCGTATTTTTCGGGGGTGACAACGCGGCACGGGCACAGAAGAATAGGAAGGTGACCCGTTCGCTGACTGGCTGACGTCGTGAAAGGATTCCCAGCCATGGACCTCGACCCGGACACCT
>Ga0209176_10000162_pt1 | contig 16945 bp, 18 predicted proteins | sample NGEPer11B_FD_184511 | JGI IMG/M metagenome (GOLD analysis project Ga0209176, IMG submission 184511) | Arctic peat soil microbial communities from the Barrow Environmental Observatory site, Barrow, Alaska, USA - NGEE Permafrost305-11B... | ecosystem: Environmental > Terrestrial > Soil > Wetlands...
CTTTCAACTTGTCGGCCCTCTTTTGTGCGCTGGGTCCGGTTGTGTCTATTCCACGCCTGCGAGTTTCTTCAGGTTTTCCCACTCCTGATCCACGTTTTCTTGTAGCTCAGCGATGAGGTGCTCATTCTCCGGCTTGAAGAGGTGCTTAAAACGACCCTGCTGCTTCATCCAGTCGCGGATATTCCCTTTCCTCTTCTTGGGGTTGTAGGAGAGATTGTAGACTCCGTCCACAATCTCATAGAGAGGCCAGAAGCAGGAATCTACCATTAGCTTGGCCAGGGCAATACTGTCCTGGTCCTTGCTCCTCCATCCGCGTGGACAGGGGGAGAGGACGTTGATGAAGGCGGGGCCTTCCGTGTCAAAGGCGGTTTCCGCCTTGGCTATGAGATCCCGGAAGTTGTGCGGTGAAGCTTGAGCTACGTAGGGGATGCCGTGGGCGGCGGCAATGGTGGTGAGGTTCTTCCGGTTCTGACTCTTGCCCGGTATCACCTTGCCCGCCGGGCTGGTGGTGGTCCAAGCTCCTCTTGGAGTTGCTGCTGAGCGTTGGAAGCCGGTGTTCATGTAGGCACCGTTATCGTAGCAGACGATGACAATGTCATGGCCGCGTTCCAACGCGCCTGAGATGGACTGGAGGCCTATGTCATAGGAGCCGCCGTCTCCTCCAATGGATATGAACTTGTAGTCTGCATCGGTCCGGCCTTGCTTCTTCAGGCTCTTGTAGGCCGCCTCGACACCGCTGATGGTAGCTGCCGCGTTTTCGAACGCGCTGTGTATGTAGGAATCCTTCCACGCCGTGTACGGGTAGATGGTGGTGGATACTTCAGCGCATCCGGTGGCGTTGGATACCACTATCGGACTATCCTTGGCCCCCATGAGCACCTGGCGCAGGGCTACTCCTGCTCCGCAGCCCGCGCAGAGGCGGTGCCCGCCACTTAGATGGTCTGGACGCTCTACATATGCTTTGGGGGATAGTTTCTTAGCCATATCTCCTAGACCCCCTTGAGGTTGAGATAGATGCGGGATTTGGGCAACTCACGGCCACCTGCGGCGTCTGCCAGAGTGCGGAACGCTTCCTCAATGTTATGAGGGAATATATCCCTGCCGCCGAGGCCGTAGATGAAGTTGACGGACTTGGTTTGCACATCATGCTGGTAGAGTGCGGCCAGAATCTCTAGATACAGCGGCCCTCCCTGCGCTCCGAAAGAGTCCGCTCTGTCCATCACGCCTACCGCCTTCACGCCGGATAGGACGCGGGCGAATTCGGCACTGGGGAAGGGACGGAAGGTGCGGACTTTGATCTCTCCCGCCTTGATGCCCTCCTCGCGCAGCTTGTCCACCACGGGACGCGCAGTCCCGGCGGCGGAGCCAATGACAACGATGGCCACCTCAGCGTCTTCCATCTTGTAGGTCATGAGGTGATCATAGCGCCGGCCGGTGAGTTCATGGAACCGGTCGTAGGTATCTTGGATAGCGTCCAGGGCCGAGTCCATGGCCATGTTCTGAGCCACCTTGTGCTCAAAATACCAGCCGTGGAGGCCGTCGAACGGTCCCATGGTCACGGGAGCGTCTGGTTGTAGCAAGTTGGTGTAGCTCGGCGCATCCCCCACAAAGGATTGGACTGTCTCCGTATCCAGGGGGCGCAGCGGGCCTATCGCTCCGGATATGATGAAACCGTCATACATGTTCATGAGGGGAAGTCGCACATTCTCCTGCTCTGCGATGGCGAATCCCATTACCGTGGCGTCATAGGCCTCTTGGGCGTCTTCGTTGTATATCTGGATCCAACCCGCATCGCGCCCGCTCATGGAATCAGAATGATCACAGTGGATGTTGATGGGGCCGGAGAGGGCCCTGTTCACCGTTGTCATCACGATAGGCAGCCGCATGGAGGCCGCCACAAACAATATCTCAAACATCAGGGCAAAGCCGGCCGAGCTGGTGGCCGTCATAGTACGGGCTCCGGCGGCCGCCGACCCCACGCAAGCGCTCATTGCAGAGTGCTCCGACTCCACCGTAATCAGTTCCGCCTTGACGACCCCGTCTGCAACATACTGGCTAAAAGCCTGGACTATGTCTGTCTGCGGAGTGATGGGATACGCGGCCACCACGTCAGGGTCTATCTGTTTCATCGCTTGAGCCACAGCCTGATTTCCTGTGACCGCCAGAATATTTGCGGAGCTCATGATCCCTCCTCCGTGAATTCGGATTCGGGGTGCATGCTGATTGCGTCCGGGGGACATTCAACCATGCAGATTCCACACCCCTTGCAGTGATCGTAGTCGAAGGCGACAACCTTCTGGTCTTCCACCACCACTGATGCATCAGGGCAGAAGAAATAGCAGAAGAGGCACTGTGTGCAGGTCTCTTCATCCCTCACGGGGCGTTCTGCCCTCCATCCACCTGTCTTGTAGTAGCGGGCATTGCCCGCCTCTGGTATCAGGGCACCCGGTTCATGCTTGTCCGGTCCCCAATCTTGGATATTGCGTATGTCCCATTTCATTCTTGCACCTCTTCAAACGCCTGTCTTAACGCTCTGAGATTCCCCTGCACGACTTCTTCTGGGAACTTCTTTCCGAAACTCTCAGTCAGGTGCTCTTCCACCTCTTCCAGAGTGAAAAGACCGGTAGCTTTGGCAGCTGCTCCCACCATTGGGGTGTTAGGGAGATTGCGTCCCAGATTATCGTTGGAAATTCGCGTTGCCGCTATGGTCATCACCCGGGCGCCCTCAAGACCCCCTCTTGCCTTTATCTGCTCCGGGCTACGTTCAGTATTCACTATCACAATGGCGTCCTTTGCGGAGCCATCCATCACATCTACGGTGCTGATCAGGGTTTCATCAAGCACTAATATCACACCCGGGTGCTGGATGGGCGCGTAGGTCTGTATGGGCTCATCGCTGATGCGGGTGAAGGCCACTATAGGGGCACCGGAACGTTCAGGCCCGTACTCAGGGAAGGCTTGGAAGTGCTTTCCCCTGGCAACGGCAAGTTCTGCCATCATCTTGGCGGCTGTTACCGCACCTTGGCCGCCCCGCGCGTGCCACCTAACCTCTGTCAGCTTCTCCGTCAAGTCACATCACTCCTCATGCCGGATCATATACACGGATACTTCCTCGTCTCAAGAAGGAAGAGTAACCTTACCATTGCATGGGCTGCTTTCGAAGGCTATGGTGTGTTGATCCAGTGGATAACATGGGGGAGAAGGGGGAGAAAGGTAGCGCTTGCACATGGACACTAAGCAAGAATCGCTTTCTTTGCACCGAGAGTGGGCGGGTAAGATTGAGGTCACCAGCAGGGTCCCGGTAGGGAACAGCCATGACTTGTCCGTTGCATACACTCCGGGCGTGGCAGAGCCCTGCAGGGAGATTCATGCGGACCCTGGGCTCGTGGATGTCTACACGCGTCGTTGGAATCAGGTAGCTGTGGTGTCTGACGGTTCCGCCGTCTTGGGCCTGGGGAATATCGGTGCCCGGGCGGCATTGCCGGTTATGGAGGGCAAGGCCGTGCTCTTCAAGGCCTTTGCCGGAGTTGATGCTTTCCCCATCTGCCTCGACACCCAGGATGTGGAGGAGATAATCCGCACCGTAGAGCTGTTGGTTCCCACATTTGGAGGGGTCAACCTGGAGGATATCTCCGCTCCCCGTTGCTTTGAGATAGAGAGACGTCTCAAGGAGTCTACCGATATCCCTATTTTCCACGATGACCAGCACGGAACCGCGGTGGTTGTCCTCAGCGGGATCATCAATGCGTGCCGGCTGACTGGGCGTGAGCTTGGAGATCTACATGTGGTGGTGAACGGCGCCGGAGCTGCCGGCATAGCCTGTGCGAAACTCATGCTGGATGTGGGAGTGACAGATCTCATCCTGTGTGACTCCAAGGGCGTGATCTGCCCGGATCGGGAAGATCTCAACCCCATCAAGCAGGAGATGCTGACTCGTACGAATAAGAATCACAAGTGCGGCACTCTGGCTGATGCGATGGTGGGAGCAAACCTCTTTCTGGGTGTCTCCGTGAAGGACGCGGTTACACAGCGCATGATCAGCAGCATGGAGAAGGACCCCATTATCTTCGCTATGGCCAATCCGGATCCGGAGATCGATCCCGCCCTGGCCAAAGAGGTGGGCGCCGCTGTGGTGGGGACGGGTCGGAGTGACTTTCATAACCAGGTGAACAATGTACTGGGTTTTCCCGGCATATTCCGAGGCGCTCTTGACGTTAAGGCGACCCATGTCAATGAGAGCATGAAGATTGCGGCTGCGCATGCCCTGGCGGATCTGGTTGGTGACCGCCTCAGTCCCGAATACGTCATTCCTGAAGCCTTTGACCTTCACATTGCTCCGGAAGTAGCGGCCGCCGTGGCGCAGGCTGCGGTAGACAGCGGTGTGGCGGGTGACCCCAAGTCCGCGGAATGGGTGAGGAAACATACCAGGAGCTTTATTGAGAAATAGGTGGCGGGACGGGTGGAGTGCCCCTCTGGCCCCGAGCTGAGGCAGCGGTGCTAGAGTTCCGAGCGGCCGGAGAGGGCTCTCCCCAGTGTGACTTCATCCGCGTACTCCAGGTCACCGCCCATGGGAAGTCCCGCCGCCAGGCGGGTGACTCGTAGGGAGCTACTCTCAATGAACGGCCGCAGTTCCTGCGCGATATAGAGGGCAGTAGCATCCCCTGCGGTATTGGGGTTAGTGGCCACTATTACCTCCTTGAATTCTCCCTCCTGCACTCTGCTGAGGAGCTCTCGCATATGCAGTTGGTCGGGTCCAATGCCGTCTATGGGGGATAGGGCCCCACCCAGGACGTGGTACTGACCTCTGTATTCTCTGGTGCGCTCCATGAACACTACGTCTGCGGGTTCTTCGACCACACAGAGGGAGGAATCCTCCCGCCGAGTGTCCCGGCAGATGGAGCAGAGTTCCTGCTCTGTCAGATTGAAACATCGGGCGCAGAACCCGATTGTCTCCTTGACTTCTATCAGTGCGTTCGCCAAGGGAAGGGCCTCTTCAGGTGTTAACCGCAAGAGGTGGAAGGTCAGTCTCTGTGCGGTTTTGGGCCCGATGCCGGGTAGCTTGGCCAATTCATCTATGAGTCGCTGTACGGGAGGACTGAACATGTGAGGGTTGGAGTTCGGCGGCGGCGGTTGTTTGGCCCTACATGCCTGGGAGGTTGAGGCCTTGGGTGAGGCTACCCATGCGCTTGTCCGACAGCTCACGGGCGTTGCGGACGGCCTCGTTGGTGGCGGCCAGGATCATGTCTTCCAGCATCTCTACATCTTCAGGATCCACTGCGTCCGGATTGATATTGATGCTACGTATAGTCATGTCTCCTCCGACTTCCACGGTCACCATTCCGCCCCCCGCAGAGGCCTCCACTGATTCCTCGGCCAACTCCTCCTGAGCCTTTTCCATGTCCACCTGCAGTTTCTGGGCCTGCTTCATCATCTGTTTGTAGTTAGGTTTCATTTGATCTCCCTCTCTGTGTGTCTTGAATGGATGATCCGGAGCCCGGAGCCAGGGGTCCGGAGTGGCTACTCTTCATCCACTGGCTTCGCGTCAAATTCCTCTTGGAGAGCACGGAATAGTTCTTGGCGGTTTAATAGAGCTGAATCTTTCTCCTTATCGGGTTGCGCAGATGTATCCTCAGACTCAACACGGGTCTTGACCTGCAGCTTCTTGCCTGTCATCTCAGCCAAGACCTCTCGGAGGGCGGCGGCATTGTCCACTCCGGCTGCCTGAGCGGCCGGGAACTCCATTCCCTTGGGGAATTTCAGGACCAGTACACCCTCTTCTAGAGACTCCGGACGGCCTTCCGAGACAACGGCATACAAACCGGGACGGCGCCGTTTCAGCGCGTTCAAGACAACCGGCCAAGCTCGCTTCAAGTTCTCGATGTTGGGTTCTATTTGTCCGGATCCCGTTTGCGCGCGGCCCGCATCTGAGCCGGTATCCGTCTCTGTTGCGGGTTTGTTCTCCCCGGCCGACGGCCTCTCGGCCACAGGTTGCTCCCGGGCGACAGTCTCCCGATGGGTGGTAGGTTGCCCCTCCGTAGCGGGCTGCTTGGGTGCCGCATGCTCCTCTGCCTCCGCATGCTCCTCTGCCTCCGCATGCTCCTCTGCCGCATGCTCCTCTGCCTCCGCATGCCCATCCTCTATGTCTGCGATCTTCCCGCGGGCAGGGGAGACGGTGGTGCCCAATCGTTGCTCCAGCTCTTCCAGGCGCCGGATAAGACCTTGTTGGGAGGTATCAGTTTCCGGGCGAGTCAGCTTGATGAGCGCGAGTTCCAATTCCAACCTGGCGTCCGCACCACTCCGCACCGCCTTCTGAGCATCACCGAGGAGATCAACAAAAGCTACAAGGTCTTGTGTGGAGGCCCGGTTGGCCTGACTCCTTAGCCCTACCACGTGTTCCTCAGTAGTACCTATGGTGAGGGGAGTCTCCACTGTATGCTGTAGCACATAGAGGTCACGGAGGTGGTCCAGCAGATCCTTCAGGAATTGGTTGAGGTCTGTTCCGGATTGGGACAAGCGCTCCACAAAGAGAAGGGCCGCCTGGGTATCCCGCTCCTCCACCACGTCCACTATTTCAAAGAGGAGATCATTCTCTGCGACACCCAGCACGGCCAGGGCGTCCTGCAGGCTGATGGAGCCTTCGCAGTAGGCGGAGAGCTGGTCCAGGGTGCCAATGGCGTCGCGGAAACTGCCACCTGCAGCGCGGGCTACAACTGAGAGAGTGTTGTCCGTTACTTCTATACCTTCATTGTCTGCTATGCCGCGTAGCACTTCCACTATTTGCTGGAGAGGGGGGCGGCGGAAATCAAACCGCTGGCAGCGGGAAAGTATGGTGGGTAGGACCTTGTGGGGTTCCGTGGTGGCCAGTACGAACACAGCGTGCTCCGGAGGTTCCTCCAGAGTCTTGAGCAATGCGTTGAACGCCGGAGCGGTCAACATGTGAACCTCATCCACGATGTAGACCTTGGTCCGACCTTCTATGGGGGCGAAACGTACCATTTCCCGCAGATTCCTGATCTCGTCAATACCGCGGTTGGAGGCCGCGTCCATCTCCAGCACGTCCAGGGAACTGCCCTGCCTGATGGCTGTGCACTGAGGGCATATGCCGTCAGGCTCGTGTGTGGCCTTGCCCTTGCCAGACTCGCAGTTCAGGGCCATGGCCAGGATCTTGGCGGTTGACGTCTTTCCGGTCCCACGTGGGCCCGCGAACAGGTAGGCGTGGCTGATGCGTCCCTGCTTTATGGCATTGACCAGGGTGCGTGTGATGTGGTCCTGCCCGGCTACATCTTCGAACTTAGCCGGGCGGTATTTCCGGTAGAGCGAGACGGACATGCTTTGTGGCTCCTCTCCACGCTGTTGTCACCCCCTGCAGATAGCTTGAGTATAACAGCCGGGGTGGTCGGAACAGGTAGATCATTGGGGTTTCCGCCTCGCCTCTTCTGGTGAAACCAACATTGGAAGGGGCGCGAACCCGCACAAGGGGAAGAATCTCATATGGACCAGGTGATTGTTGCCGCAATCGCGTTGGTGGCTATTGTTCTGTTTGCGTCTGAGCGGCTGCCTTGTGATCTCACCGCGTTGGGAGTCATGGTGGGATTGTTGGTGACCGGCGTTCTCAGCCCAGAGGAAGCCCTGAGTGGATTCAGTAACCGGGCCACCCTGACGGTGGCTGCCGTCTTTGTCCTGAGCGCAGGTCTCACTGCGACCGGCGTAATGGCCTACTTCGGCAGGCAGCTGGTACGGATCACCAGCCGCCGCCCACGGCTGCTCCTGCCTGCTCTCATGATCTCAGTGGCCTTTCTTTCTGCCTTTGTCAACAACACAGCTGCAGTCGCCGTCTTCCTGCCCCTGGTCCTGTCCATAACGGAGAAGAATAGGGTCAGTCCTTCCAAGTACTTGATGCCTCTGTCCTTCTCGGCTCAGATGGGTGGTACCAGCACGTTGATTGGCACCTCAACGAACCTGCTGGTGGCGTCATACCTCATATCAGAGGGTATGCCGGGCTTCTCGATGTTTGAGTTGGCTCCGATAGGGATCGTTCTCACCGGCGTCGGCATAGGTTTTCTCTTTCTGGCCGCTCCACGGTTGGTACCGGCCAGACGCCCACCGGTTGATCTGGCGGAGACCTTCCGCCTGAGGGGGTATCTCTCTGAGCTGGTGGTGGCCTCTGATTCTCCCCTCGTGGGGATGAGTTTGGAGGAAACTCGGCTGGGCGAGGAGGTTCATCTACGCGTGGTAGGGATCTTTCGGGGACAGGAGTCATACTGGAGTTTGCGGGGTTTCCGTCTACAACTGGGAGACGTGCTATTGGTCCGGGGGAAGATAGAAGATCTGCTGGAAGCGGTGGGCAGGAGAGGTCTCCGGCTCAATCCGCAGCACCGTACTGACGCCTCAGATCCTGTTGACCCCGATCGCGTGCTGATTGAGGCCGTCATAGGGCCCCGTTCCTGGCTCATCGGCCGCACGCTTAGAGAGGTGGATTTCCGCTGGCGGTATCGGGCTATTGTAATCGCGGTGCGCAAGCACGGTGGACTGATTCGGCAACAACTGGGCAATCTCCCCCTTGGTCTGGGGGACTCTCTCTTGCTTCAGGTGCATCGGAAGGACTTGAGGCGCATTCAGAATGCCACCGGCTTCATCACCGTTGGCCAGGCAGAACACCAACCGTACCGCAGGCGCAGGGCGCCGGTCGCCGTGGGCATCATGATTGGAGTAGTCGGTGTGGCTGCGTTGGATATCCTACCCATTGTTGTGTCTGCTCTTTTGGGTGTGGGCTTGATGGTGCTCACGCGGTGTCTGGCATACGAGGATGTATACCGATCCATCGATTGGCAGGTGATTTTCCTGCTTGCGGGGATCATGCCGCTAGGGTTGGCTCTGGAGAAGACTGGCCTGGCCGCCGAATTGGCCGGACGGATGGTGGATGTGCTCGGGGCGTGGGGACCGACGGCGGTGTTGGCTGGTCTCTATTTATTGACTGTTCTTCTTACCTCCGCCGTCTCGAATAACGCAACGGCTCTCCTGATGGCGCCCATAGGGTTGTCCGCAGCAATCGGATTGGGGGTTGACCCTCGTCCGCTTCTGGTGGTGGTTACTCTGGCGGCGTCGGCCTGTTTCTTGACCCCGGTGGGCTACCAGACCAACACCATGATCTATGGTCCGGGAGCGTATCGCTTCTCTGATTACGCGCGGGTGGGGCTACCCTTGACTATCTTGCTGTTGGTACTGACCGTGTTGCTGGTGCCGGTCTTTTGGCCCTTCCATCCGTAGGGTCCGGGGGCGTCAGACGTCCGGGGCGTCAGACATTGGGGATCAAGAGCGGCCGTGCATCCGCCGTCGAAATTGGGTCTCCGGGCGTCCACCGGCAGCCGACTCAGATCAGGCACCCCCGCGGCACATGAAAGGGTCCGCTTAGGGCTGCTACCTTCCGGTTCTGACCCGGTTCACGGATTTCCATTGCGCGGGACCTGATCCTCAACGTCGCTTACCGGCGACCGGCCCCACAGATCCATCCCTCGGGCGGCATTCGGTCCCACTGGAGCGGTTTGTGGGTACAGGGCACCGCTACCTCCCCACCTAGCACGGCCAGTTCAGATTATAGCAGCGGGGAGGAGTCAACGTCTCACATCCGCGCCGTGGAGCCCAAGTAGCTACCCGGATCCTATCTTCACGTCAAGCAGAGGTTTCAGGTCTTTCACCATCTGCTCCAATACGGGGCGGGCTTTCTCAGGATCTGCGGACGGGATACCCAGCTTCTCCACATGGACGGCAGCTTCCTTGACTGCGTCCGGGGTAGAGCTCTTCCCCAGGTTATTCGCCCGAGCGAGTAGCGACCTCATCTCCAAGGCTGCCGCATCCGCCATCTCCATATCCTTCTCTGACAGGGCCTTCAGAGTGGTAATAGCCTGGCCCCGCGCGCGGACTCCAAAAACTATCGCGCTACGGGGATCGTCAGGCTGGGCTCCGGAGGCTTCCAGCTCCTCGCCCAGCCGAGCGGCAGCTCTCACTGTCACTTTGAGTTCTTCCATGTAGCGATGTGAATCTTCAGATAACCCTACGTCCGGAACCGTGGAGGAGGTTGATGAAGGGGCGACGGCCGCCACTGGGGAGGTGGTCTCCGGCCCTTCCGCACCTGTAAGGTCTGAAGAGCCGGATCCTCCGCACGCCGCAAGGAAAATGGGCAGCACGAGGAGCAGGAGAGCGAGGGGCAGAAGGACGGTGAGCGGAAGGATGGCAAGCACTCTCTGGGTTAGGCAGCAGGATGTAGATGGCGGAGAGGGAGGGATTCGAACCCTCGAGACGGTTGCCCGCCTACACGATTTCCAGTCGTGCTCCTTAAGCCGACTCGGACACCTCTCCGCGGTCATGATCTCAAGCGGAGCGGATTATAGCAGAGGCCCATGGGGAAGGCTTGCCCCAGCGGCCGGTTACCATGGCCAGGTAGGCTGACCGCCTGCCACCAGCGCCCAACCGAACAGGACAATGGAACCCGCCGCGGATCCGGGTACGAACAAGAGGCCCACCGGGACTCGCAACACTTCTCCGGAGGGGATCATGAAGAAAGGCAATGCCGCCACAATCCCGCTGGCCAATACTGCGGGTAGAAAGTGTCCAGCGGCCACCCCCACCAATAGGGTGGTGGTGCCGAAGGTGATAAGCGAACCAAGTGCTACCAGCAGTCGTTCTGGGCCGAACAGCAGATGATGGCGGGCCTGTATGCCGAGCACGATGATAGGCGCTGATATTCCGATGGCCGCTAACCCCAAGAGCCACAGACTCACGCGATCATGGAGGAAGAATATCCCCTTGGCGAACTCCCCGTTGCTGATGGCTTCCGGTAACTGGTCCAGCAGGATCCCGGTGCTCAGAGACGCTCCATGAGCAACTACGCCTATTGCCAAGGCCAGCCAGAAAACCAACGACCACGGACTTCCGGTGACCGTGTAGGCGTTGAAGGACCCGTATCCCAGCTGGACCACAGCCAGAAATAGTCTTATGAACGCGTAGGCGACGAGGGCTGGGATCGCCGTGAAGAGGAGGATCTCCAGCACTCCAACAGTGTGAGTGGTTGTGGAAAACCACTCCGTTGATCTGAGCAGGGCGATCAGCTGCCAGGCCATCAGCGAGAACAGTACCCACTTGATCCCCGATAGTACCGTCGCAGTAGAGTGATTGGTAATCATGGCCCCTCATTGTACAGGGAAGGAGCGGAGAGGAGAAATGCGCCTCTCCGCTCCCACTGTCAGCCCAGGGTTTTTCTAAACAGTTCCGCCTCGTTTGGCCACAGCATCCATGACGGCAGTCAGCTTGGCCTCTACCTCCTTGGCTACGTTGCCCAATTCATCATTGTCCACAATGCCCAGAGCGGCCTGGGCCGATATGGCCTCCACGCGGGTCTGGGCAGGGCCTTCCTCGTAGATGACCACGTTGCATGGGAGCATGAGGCCGATATCCGGCTCCGCGCTCAGAGCTCGATGTGCCAGTTTGGGATTGCACGCACCCAGGATCAGATACGGGCGGAACTCTTCACCCAGTTTCTCCTTAAGGGTCTTCTTCACGTTGATTTCAGTCATGATGCCGAAACCCTGCTCCTGCAAGGCCTCTCTGGTCAGTTTCTCTGCCTGCTCGTAGCCGACGGCCACGTGTCTGGTTATGCCGTATGCCGGATCGCTCATACTCAATCCCTCCATCTGTTTGGCAACAAGTCAATACCCCATAGGGTATCTGCTAATTGCATTCTAGCAGGGTCCGGGTAGCGAATACAAGCGTCCGCCCGCTAGCTGATAGAATGATCTGATGCTTCGCAGATGGCTAGATACCTACAAGCCCCGTGCCACTAGCTCTACGCAGGTACTCCTGGCGGAACTGATGTGGACAGTGGTGGGCAGCGGGCTTTCCATAGTGGGTCTGTTCTGGGTTCTCAGGCGCTATGGCAATGCAGGGTTGGTCTATGTTGCGCCTTTTCTAATATTGGGTTTCATCAAAGCGGTGTTCATCCTGGACCCTGTGGCTCGGCGTGCAGCGGCGCGAATACAGGAACGCGGTGGTCAGCACTGCGCGGGCGGTTTCTTCTCTGTTTGGTCGTGGGGCGCTATCCTGCTCATGATGGTCATGGGTCAGGTGCTGCGCATGTCTCCTATTCCCAGGGCTGACGTGGGCTTCGTCTACGTTGCGGTGGGGTTCGCTCTGCTTGTTTCCAGTCGCGTTCTCTGGCGTGTCTGGTGGCGGATGCGTGGATCAAGGTTGTTCGCGGAGCAGAGACTGAAGTGATTCACGGAAATGCTCGCGGTCTTCGGACTCGAATGGAGAGGGTCCGCGTGTCCTTCCTCCCGTCCGCCGGTGAAGTTGTTCAGCGTGTCGCAGGGCGAGCTCCGCGTCGATTGTGATGGTGGAGAAGATGCGGCCGCGTGGGCTTATGGCCTGGGCTCCTTTGCCCAGCACCATCGCGGCGAGCCCAGTGTCTCCTGTCACTACTATGTCCTCCTGGGCGAGCCTCTCCACTATCGCGAAGTCTGCGGCATCCCTGCCCGCACCCACCTGTACAGACTCCACACCGCGGCGCTGTGTGTGCCGCCCCAGATCCTGTGACTCGTTGCTCACGAGCATCACCGGTATATCATGCGAGCGGGCTGTGCTGATGGCGTCCCGGGTGACGGGGCACGCATCCGCATCTATGTAGAGAGTAGTCATGCGCTGACTATACCGTGGATTGGGGCGGCGGTTCAGTAGTCTTGCTACTGGGTCTTGTTACTGGCCCGGCCCTGTTTGCTTGGCGCTCCCCACCGAGTTCGGGGAAGTTCTCTATATAGCCATACAAGTTCTTGACCGGTGGTGAGCGTGCCTGCTATGGTGATGTGGTGAAATTGAGATGAGGGGCTTGCCGCAAGGCGGGCCGCCTTGTTTCTCAGGGGAGAGCATCGTGGGGGATTGGTCATACTGAACCTCCGCTGGTTTTCTCCCCGGTAAGCGCACAAAGGGGATGATGGAGTGGGTGACAGAATCAAGCGGAACTACCGGGAGTTGAGCGGCCGAACGGTCTGGGAGGTCCTGGAAGAAACTGCCAGACGTCTTCCCGACAAGGTTGCACTTATAGATGAAGGAAAGCACTTCACCTACAGAGAGGTGTTGGAAGAGAGCTCGCGGCAGGCGGATAAGCTCCATGCTCACGGGCTTGGCAAGGGAACCGTGGTTGCTGTGTACCTGCCCAACTCAGCTCAGCTGGTTACGTTGTTCTATGCCTTGCAGAAGCTCGGAGCGGTGATCGCCTGGGTCAATCCGAACTATCGGGACTCCGAAGTGAGCGTGATCCTGGAGAAATCCGGGGCGGAGGCCATGCTCTTGTTCTCGGAGTGGCAGGACTATGAGTGCCTGGGAGGCTTGCTTGGCCTTGAAGCTGCATCCGGGTTGGAAAACATCATTGTGTGCGATGTGGGTCCGGAATTATCAAGCACGGATCCGCGCGCCAAGTCGTTGGATCAGATCTTGCGGACTGAAGCGCGAGCGGAGCGTGCTCCCATTGTGGGGCCTGAGGATCTCTCCATGCTCATTTTCACCTCTGGGATCAAGCACGGATCCGCGCGCCAAGTCATTGGATCAGATCTTGCGGACTGAAGCGCGAGCGGAGCGTGCTCCCATTGTGGGGCCTGAGGATCTCTCCATGCTCATTTTCACCTCTGGGACGACCGGTCGGCCAAAAGGGGCCATGATCTCCCAGTCACAGGCGGTCCGGGCGGGATTCTCCTATTCGCTCGGGGTGGACGCCACCGAAGAGGACGTGTTCATTGGGTTCCTTCCGATGAGTCACTCCTACGGCTGTGGAGCTTTGTTGGTGCAGCCCTTCCTGCTTGGTGCCACTCTGGCGATACTGGATGATTTTTCCCCGAAGAAGGCCTTCGCGTTGATCGAGAAGGAGAGGGTTACCCTGCAACTGGGAGCGCCAGCCCACTATATTCTGGAACTCAGTCATGCGGGACGTGAAGAGTATGATCTCTCCAGCCTGCGGGCCGGGCTCATCGCGGGGCAACTTGCTCCGGCTCAGCTTATCACCCGGGTCCAGGAAGAGATGGGGATATACATCTCCTCCTTCTTGGGTTCCTCGGAAGTGGGTCCCGGACTCTCCTTGATCCTCCCTTATGAAACGCCGCTGGAACTACGCGAACGGGCCGTAGGATTCCCCATTGAGGGTACGAGGGCGAGGGTTGTAGATCCTGATACGGGACGAGCACTGGGTCCCGGGGAGTCTGGCGAGCTTGTTCTTGAAGGATGGCACGTGACACAGGGCTATTGGCGGGATCCGGAGGAGTCTGCGGATCAGATTCCTGATGGTGTGCTGCATACGGGCGATCTGGCGGTCAGGGACGAAAAAGATTGCTTCAGTATTCTGGGTCGGCTAAAGGAGTGTATTAATAGAGGGGGCTTCAAGGTAGTCCCTTCTGAAGTGGAGGCGCTGCTGGTTCAGTACCCAGGTGTGGCCGAGGCCTGCGTGGTAGGTACTGCCAATCCGGTACTCGGTGAATCCATCTGCGCATGCGTGGTGAAGAATAGCGGACTCTCAGATGCGGATCTTGACCTGAAAGCGATCCGCGGTTTTCTGGACGGGCGGGTTGCGAATTTCAAGCTTCCGGATGAACTGCTGGTGTTGCCGGAGTTCCCCAGAATGCCGGGGGGAGTCAAGGTGAACCGCTTCGGGTCGGGAGGATTGGCTGAACTTGCCAAAGACCACGATAGTAAACAGACTCTATTTGAACGATAGTTATCAGCCCTAGGAGGCAGGTAGATGCGACTTCCCCAATTCTCTTTCTATCAACCGACGACCGTTGACGAGGCGGTGGAGGTGCTTAAGGAAAAGGCCGGAGCGCGGCTCTTGAGCGGGGGAACGGACCTCCTGGTCAACATGAAGCATAGGGTAGAGCTTCCCCATGCTCTAGTCAGTCTCCGGCGGATTGCCGGCTTGAGAGGAATCACAAGAGATGGGGGAGCCACCGTTATCGGCGCACTGACCACCTTGAAAGAAGTTCAGAACAGCACTGAGCTTCAGGCGGAGTATCCGGCGCTGGTGGAGGCGGCACGCTCAGTGGGCTCTTACCGACATCAGACCATGGGGTCGCTGGGAGGAAATGTGTGTCAGAACACCCGCTGCCGTTTCTTCAATCAGACCTGGAATTGGCGGCAGGCGCGCAGTCTTTGCTACAAGGCGGGAGGCGAGGACTGCCATGTGATGAACAAGGAAGGCGTGTGCTATTCAACCTACTGTGGAGACACCGCGCCTGCTCTGCTGGTGCTTGATGCTCAGGTCAGGGTCCAAGGTGCGGGCGGTATCCGCCAGTTCCCCTTAGCAGAACTCTACTCGGGCGAGGGCAGGACGCCTCTTGCTCTGGAACCATCAGACGTTGTGACGGCTCTGGTTATCCCCGAATCTTCTCAAGGCCATTCTTGCTACGTTCGGCACAGTCTTCGTGGTGCTATTGACTTTCCTATTGTTGGCGCAGCTGTCTGGAAGGTCGATGATGCCCTTCGTGTCGCGTTCACCGGTGTGGATCGGGCTCCGGTGAGGGCCTCTGCGCTGGAGGAGAAGCTACAGGGCCGCGACCTGGATGAACAGGCGGTCCGGGAGGTGGCGCCTCTTGCCCGCAAGGCGGCGACCGTGACGCGTACGACCACGCAGTCGGCAACTTACAAACGTGAACTCATGGCCACCCTGTTTCAGAGAGCGGTAGGTGGGCTGCAGTGATTCTTGACTTGACACGGGAAAGGTAAGGAAGACCATGGCTCACGATAAGAAGGTAATCGAACTGAACATCAATGGGAGTGATTACGACATCGCCTGTGCTCCCAACACAACCTTACTGGAAGCTTTGCGGGAGAAAGTCACCTTGACTGGAACCAAACGCGGTTGTGACACGGGCGCGTGCGGAGCGTGCACGGTGATGATGGATGGGGAAGCCGTTCTAGCCTGTCTCGTCTTGGCCGTTGATGCGGAAGGGAGCACCATCCGGACCATAGAGGGATTGTCGGAAGACGGGAAACTCACTCCGCTGCAAGAGTCTTTTGTGGAGCATGGGGCCATCCAATGTGGTTTCTGCTCGCCGGGCTTCGTGATGAGTGCTACGGAGCTACTGAAGGAGAACCCCAATCCGGGCAGGGAGGAGATCACGCGCAAGCTCTCTGGCAACCTATGCCGGTGCACGGGCTATTTGAAGATCTATGATGCGGTGGAAGCGGTTGCCTCCGATTCCTCGGGGGGTGGTGCGGAATGAAGGTTCTCAATACTGTAGGCCGGCGTGTTCCCATGCACGATGCCGCCGCTAAGGCAACCGGCCAGGCCCAGTTCACTGATGATCTACTTCAGCCCGGGGTGCTGTGGGGTAAGCGCCGCCGCTAAGGCAACCGGCCAGGCCCAGTTCACTGATGATCTACTTCAGCCCGGGGTGCTGTGGGGTAAGCTGCTCAGATCACCCATCTCCCATGGACGCATAATCAGTATTGATGTTTCAAGAGCGGAGGCTCTTCCGGGAGTGAAGGGCGTCATCACCGGGCAGGATATCCCGGACCGGCCGTATGGAATCGTTCCCAAGGCCAAAGACGAGTACGCCCTGGCTCGCGATAGAGTGCGGTATATCGGGGACGAGGTGGCGGCTGTGGTGGCTGTGGACTCGGAGACGGCGGAAGAAGCGGTGCGGCTCATTGAAGTAGAGTATGAGGAACTGCCCGCGGTCTTCGACCCGCTGGACGCCATCAAGGACGGAGCCCCGCTGGTGCACGATGATACTGAGGGCAATGTCAGCGCGCAGATCCATAAAGAGTGGGGGAATGTGGAAGAGGGTTTTGCGCAGGCGGATCATGTGTTTGAGGACTCGTTCTACTCCCAGGCTGTGAACCATGCGCCCATGGAGCCTCATGCAGCGGTTGCGACTTATGATGCGCAAGATGGGAACCTCACCGTCTGGTC
>Ga0209176_10000164_pt1 | contig 16776 bp, 13 predicted proteins | sample NGEPer11B_FD_184511 | JGI IMG/M metagenome (GOLD analysis project Ga0209176, IMG submission 184511) | Arctic peat soil microbial communities from the Barrow Environmental Observatory site, Barrow, Alaska, USA - NGEE Permafrost305-11B... | ecosystem: Environmental > Terrestrial > Soil > Wetlands...
TTCTGAAACTTGGCACGGGGGTTCTGAAGACTCTGGAGACGAGGGGGACCCTGGCAGGGAATCTCCCGACACCATCTGACACTCGCAGCAAACCGCTTAATCGTAGCAGCATACCGGCGACAGATGTGCAGGTCCGCCCATCCGGAGATGTTGACGACCCCATTGCTCAAAGCTATTCTGAAGCCTCATTCTCCGCTCATCCTTGCGGCGCCGTCGTGGGTGGGCGGGATTTCTTGAATACAACCGAACAGAGGGGGAGTGTCGAGATGAGTGGACCCTATGCGGAGATGTACGGGCGCTCGATTGATGATCCGGCCGGTTTCTGGGGAGACGCTGCAGAAGACATCCAATGGGACAAACCCTGGGAGAAGGTGTTGGATGGATCCAATGAGCCCTTTTTCCGCTGGTTCGTCGGTGGACGGATGAACACGTGCTACAACGCCTTGGATTACCATGTTGAGAACGGACGGGCGGATCAGGCGGCCCTCGTCTATGACAGCCCGGTGACGAACACACTCAAATCCTACACCTACGCGGAACTTCGGGATGAAGTGGCTACCTTTGCGGGGGCACTACAGGGCCTCGGTGTGAGGAAGGGTGACACGGTTGTCATCTACATGCCCATGATACCGGAGGCGGCGGTGGCCATGTTGGCCTGCGCCCGACTGGGTGCCGTGCATTCAGTGGTGTTTGGGGGCTTTGCTTCCAAGGAGCTGGCCATACGGATAGACGACGCCAAGCCCAAAGTCATCGTGTCTGCCTCATGCGGGATAGAAGGCACCAGGGTGATTGAGTATAAACCATTGCTGGACAAGGCCATAGAGTTGGCAGACCGTGGGATTGAGTCTTGCATCATCTTTCAGAGACCTCAAGCTGAAGCGCACATGATCCGGGGTCGCGACTATCTCTGGGAGGATGTGGTGAAGAAGGCTGAGCCTGTCGGGTGCGTCTCGGTGGAAGCTACTCATCCGCTCTATGTTCTTTACACGTCGGGAACCACGGGAAAACCAAAGGGTGTGGTCCGGGACAACGGGGGCCATGCGGTTGCTTTGAAATGGTCCATGAAATATATCTACGATGCCCATCCGGGTGACGTATACTGGGCCGCTTCCGACGTGGGCTGGGTGGTGGGACACTCATACATAGTCTACGCGCCACTGCTCGCCGGGTGTACCAGCATCCTCTATGAGGGGAAACCGGTCGGCACTCCGGATGCGGGCGCATTCTGGCGCGTAATCCAGGACCACAACGTGAAGGTGCTATTCACGGCGCCAACGGCCTTCAGGGCGATCAAGAAGGAAGATCCGGCCGGGGAGTTTCTGAAGAAGTATGATATCTCGCACTTCAAGTATCTGTTCTTGGCCGGCGAGCGGCTTGACCCGGACACGTATTACTGGTCATCTGACATGTTGGGCGTGCCCGTCGTAGACCACTGGTGGCAAACGGAGACCGGTTGGCCCATTGTAGCAAACTGCATGGGCATAGAGGCGGCTCCCCTGAAGGCCGGTTCTCCCACCTGGCCGGTCCCCGGATACGATGTGCGCATCCTGGCCCCTGATGGCAAGGATCTGGGCCGAGGTCACGAGGGCATTGTGACGCTGAAGACTCCCCTGCCCCCAGGGTGTCTTCCCACGCTCTGGAATAATGACGATGGCTTCGTGGAATCATACTTGAGCGCCTTCCCGGGTTACTACTTCACCGGGGACGGCGGATACATTGATGAAAACGGTTACGTATTCATCATGGGCCGGGTGGATGATGTCATCAATGTGGCGGGTCACCGGCTATCGACAGGAGGGATGGAGGAGGTATTATCCGGGCACCAGTGTGTGGCTGAGTGTGCCGTCATCGGTGCGGGAGATGAACTCAAAGGCCAGGTCCCTGTTGGGCTGATAGTGTTGAAGTCCGGGGTTGACACGGACCCGGAGGATATCAAGAGGGAATTGGTACAGATGGTGAGAGAGCAAGTTGGGGCAGTGGCTTCCTTCAAGGTGGTCAGCGTCGTGAAGCGACTGCCTAAGACTCGATCAGGCAAGATCCTGCGCTCTACAGTGAGAAAGATAGCCGATGGGGAAGATTACAAGGTCCCCTCAACTATTGATGACCCCGTTATGTTGGATGAGATCGCCGAGAGCCTGGGGGAGATTGGCTACGGAGATCGCTAGTCTTCCTCCGCGAGGAGATCCACAACCTGCTCCATTGCGCGGGGATCCATAATCTGGCCAATTGGGTTCTGATGCAGGGGCCCAGCGGTCTATACTTGGTCTCATGAATGACTGGAGTAGGCTCGCCAGAAGCCTGGATGGCCGGATTACCTCCTGCGGCGAGGTCGGCTTTCAGGTGGGTGGACAACCACACATACGAAGGACCGACCCTCTCACGGGCGCGAAGGTTCTAGTGAATCCTGCTCGGAAGGACCGGCCCAGGCCTGGTCCCGACGGGTGTCCGTACTGTGCCGGTGCAACGCCTCCCACTCTGAGCTATGTGCGGGGGCAAGACAGGGCAGGCGACATGGTTGTGGAGGCGGAGGAACAGACCCTTCGCTTGGGGCGGGCGCTTCAGCGGGAGGGGGCGTCGGATCCCTATGCCCTGGTACATGCTCTGGGGGAGAAGGAGCGGGTGGGCGCAGAGAGGTATACTGGGCCGCTGGTGTTTCCGGGGGAGCCGTGGCTGGCAAGGACGTTCCTGAACTTGGTCCCCACCATCATCTCTCCAGGCTCGGCTGCGAATTGCTTCGTTGTGGGAGTAACGCCTGGCTTTCACGCAGCTGACTTGGGAGTGACCTTGGAAGACGGCTGTGACGGTATGGTCTTGCCCGACGCGGTTCCAGAGGCGATAGTGGCGTCTTGGACCCTGCTTGAGGAATGGTCGGAGTACCGGGGTTTGCTCAGCGTGCCTTTCGTCAACGGAGGTAAAGGGCGAGAGTCGGGTCAGAGTATTCGCTGCTTCCACGCCCAGTTCTACTCCCTGAATCCGCAGGATGAACCTCCCATCTACTCCTGGCTTCGAGAGGAGAGAGCGCAGGGCAGATGTCCCGTGTGCACAGCGTTTGCGGATGAGCAGTTACGCATCCACACGATAGGTTCCGTTGATATCTTCATGCATCCGGCTCCGGCCCGGAATCTGTCAATGCTGCTGGCTCCGCGGCGAGAGACTGCGCGTCTGAGAGATCTGGATGATCCAGGGGCCTTTGCCCGGGCGATCCAGTGGGCCGTGCGTGCCTATGAGCGATTGCTTGGCGGAGTGCCTGCCTACAATGTGGTCGTGCGTACCGGCTCGTCGGTCGGCCACCTGCATGCGGAAGTGATTCCGCGTTCGTACGTCAACATTCCCGCAGGGTTCGAGGGAGCCAGTGGTTTCCGTGTGGTCTCAGCAGATCCGCACGTGGAGGCAGAGCGGTTGCGGGGGCTGTTGCGAGAATAGGGCGGGTGGGGGGCGGCGCCAACCCGATGCGCCGCCCCCCACCCGCCAAAGGTGCGGCTATACGGGGAAATGTCCGTGTGCCGTGCGTAGGGCTTGGGCGAGCAACTCAGCACACTCGTCCAGATCCTGCAGAGAGAGTACCTCCACAGGGGAGTGGATATAGCGCGTGGGAACGCTGATGACGCCGGTGGGGATGCCGGTCTTAGTGAGGTGTATTGCTGTGGCGTCAGTGGTCCCCCCGGTGCCCACGTCCATCTGATAGTCAAGTGACGAGTCCTCCGCGCTGGACCTTAACCAGCTCAGGACGCTCTTAGGCACGATTACGCCTCTACCATTGCTATCTACCACGGTGATGGTCGGCCCAGCGCCGACTGCAATGTGCCGCTGCTCCCTGGACACACCTGGGTGGGCCCCGGCGGGGGTTACTTCAGTCACCAATGCTACGTCCGGGGAGATGGCGTACGCGCTGGTGCGCGCACCCTTCAACCCTACCTCCTCTTGAACAGTGCCCACAGCGCTGATTGTGGCTTTGAGGTCTTCATCCCTGACTCGCTGCAAGGCAGAGATCATCATGACGATACCTGCGCGATCATCGAAACTCTTGCCACACACCAGATCTGCAGCCATGGGCGTGAGCTCCTGCTCCAACGTTATGGTGGAACCGACCTCCAGCCCGAGTTCGGCCGCTTGGTCGGCGTCTTGCGCTCCAACGTCCACGAACATGTCCTTAATCTTGATTACTTTCTTGCGCTCTTCAGGCTCTAGCATATGGGGGGGTTTGGAGCCGATCACACCTGGAACGGAACCCTTTTCCCCATGGACGACGACGCGCTGTGAAAGAAGGGTCTGGTCAAACCAGCCACCGAGGGTGGTGAAGCGCAGGTAGCCGTCGTCATCAATATACTTGACGATCAAGCCGATCTCATCCATATGTGCAGCCATCATCACACTTGGCCCGTCTCCTCTTCTGACGCCTATGACGTTGCCCATGGTGTCCACTTTCACGTCATCAACCAGGGGGGCGAGCTCTTCAGCTACCAACCTGGAGATATCCTCCTCATGGCCGGAAACTCCATGTGCCTCTGTGAAAGTTGCAAGCAACCGCTGCAGCTCTTCCATCATCGCGTGCTCCTCTCTAGGGTGCAGTTTGTCTCTCGTGGGATTCGTGAATGATAATAGCAATTAGCGGGGAGTGGCGTGGCTGGGACGTTGGGAGGAGATGGGGGCGAGGGCTCGTGATATCCTTGAGTGCAATAGGCGGAGTTTGAGGAGTTCCATTTCCTGCAGGGTAGTCACCGGCGACAAGGCGGAGGATAGTGTATGGCAGGCGTGTTGGACGGGCGGCGTGGGTTGATAATGGGTGTTGCGAATGAGCGGAGTATCGCGTGGGGGATTGCACGGGCCGCAGCTGATCAGGGCGCTGACCTAGGCTTCACCTATGTTGGCGATTCTCTGGAGAGACGGGTGAGACCCCTGGCGGACAAAGTGGACTCTGACCTGGTGATTCCTTGCGACGTCCAGGACGATGACCAGCTGGAAGCTATGGGGGAGACCTTGCGAGAGAAATGGGGGAGCCTGGATTTCCTTGTGCATGCGGTGGCATTTGCGGATAGAGAGGAGCTCAAGGGAGCCTTTCTGGACACCTCGCGTGAGGGGTTCAGGCTGGCGCTGGATGTGTCTGCGTATTCCCTTGTGGCTGCCTCTCGGGTCGTGGCACGGATCATGAACGACGGGGGCAGCATTCTGACCATGACCTATCTGGGCGGGGAGAGAGTCGTCCCCAACTACAATGTCATGGGAGTAGCCAAGGCGGCACTTGAAGCTTGCGTACGTTACCTGGCTGTTGACCTGGGTCCGCGGGGGATCACTGTGAACGCCATCTCTGCTGGGCCTATCCGCACTTTGGCTGCCGCGGGCATAGGGGGTTTTCGTAGCATGTTGGATTGGCATGAGGTGAATTCTCCTCTTCAGCGAAACGTGACTCAAGAGGACGTCGGGAGGGCGGCATTGGGTCTCCTGTCGGATTGGGGCAAGGGTACTACGGGTGAGGTCCTCCACGTGGACTCTGGATACCATGTCATGGGAGTGCCTATGGACGTCAAGGGGCCCTAGGGAGCCATTGGTGGGATACTGTGAGTGGAAGCCAGGAAGTAAAGAGGCTGATCCGGGACGCTCCTGACCTCTTTGGGGTCTACTTATTTAAGGATGTGGAGGGGTCGGTTCTCTATGTAGGGAAAGCCCTCTCCCTAAGAAAACGCCTCTCCGGCTACATGACCGCCTTCTCGGAGGAGAGCAGGGGCTCGGTGCCGATCAAGACGTGGGAAATGGCACAGAAGGCGGTTGACCTTGAATGGATTGTGACTTCCGGGGAAGTGGAAGCTCTCTTCCTGGAGCACAACCTCATACAAGAGTACAGGCCGCCCTTCAACGTACTTCTCCGGGATGACAAGTCATATCCCTTTGTGGTAGTGACGTTAGAGGATCCCTTTCCCCGTGTCATGTTGACCAGGCAATCTCATCGCAAGGGCAATCGCTATTTCGGACCGTACGGCCGAGCCGGCAAGGCTCGCGGGACTTTGGATACGCTGGGCCGGGTTTTTCCGTTCCGTAAGTGCAGGGGGCGCGTACCGGGCAGGCGAGGCGGTACCCCGTGTCTTCAATATCATTTGGGACGCTGTCTTGCTCCTTGTGAGGGCAAGGTGTCGAAAGAGGAATACGCTGAGATCATTGGAAGTGTCATCAGCTTCTTGGATGGGCGCGTTGCGGACCTGGAGGAGGGATTGGAGCAAGCGATGGCGGCGGCCGCCGAGGCTCAGGATTACGAGAGGGCGGTCGTCTACAGGGACCGGCTTGATTCGGTTAGACATGTACAAGCCCGCCAGCAGGTGCGGTGCGCTTCTATCGGTACCGCTGACGTGATCGGGTTGGCCACGGCAGGGAATGGGGCCAACGTCCAGATCTTTCAAACACGGGACGGCGTGGTTGCAGATAGGCGCAGCTTCTCTCTGGTCAATGTGGAAGGAGCGGATGAGGGGGAGGTTCTTGAGCGCCTCATAGGCACCTACTACTCCTCAAGCCCGACCGTGCCACCGGAGGTGGTTGTCCCCAGGTTCGTCAAAGACACGGAGAGGTTGGCCGGCTTCCTACAGATGTTGCGCGGTCATCCGGTGACGGTGCGCCGGGCGGAGCGTGGGGATCGGCGAAGGTTGGTGGAGTTGGCCGAGCACAACGCTGAGCTTTCTCTGGAACATCAAACCAGGCGGGAAGAGCGGTCTCGCGAACGACGCCTTGAGGCTGTGGAGGAACTCCAAGATATTGTGGGGGCGGAGAGTGCACCTTTCCGCATAGAGGGCTATGACATCTCCAACCTGGGGCCGGAAGGAGTGGTGGGTGCCATGGTCGTCTTCCTGGGCGGCAGGCCGGAGAAGAACTACTACCGTCGATTCTCGATCAGGTCGGTAGAAGGTCAAGATGACGTAGGTTCAATGAAGGAAGTCCTGGCCAGACGCTTGCAGAGATTTGGAGGAGCAAACGCGCCTGGACCGGAAGAGGATCTCGCCTTCTCTGGTCGTCCGGACCTGATCATGGTTGACGGCGGCAAGGGTCAGCTGGGAGCTGCGCTGCTGGCTCTGGAGGGGTCAAGCCTCACTGGAAAGGTACCGGTTGTTGCCTTGGCCAAACGGGAGGAGGAGATCTATCTACCCGGACGCCCAACCCCACTTCAACTGGGGCGAGAGAGCCCCGGACTTGCGCTTTTGCAAGCTGTCAGAGATGAAGCTCACCGCTTTGCGGTATCGTATCAACGTAAGCGTAGGCAGACTGGGACGACGGAATCTTTCCTGGACGGGTTGCCGGGTGTGGGAGGAAGACGGAAGAAAGCCATACTAGCGCACTTTGGATCACCAGATAGGTTCATGACCGCCACGCGTGAGGAGATGGAAGCAGTCCCGGGTTTGCCGGGTAAAGTGGCTCGGCGATTGTATGAACATCTTCACAAGACCGGCTAGGAGATGGGTTTGACCAGAATAGAGCGAGCCGAGTTTGAGACACCCTGGGGAGGAGGGTGGGTGTGGGTCTGTGACAGTCATCCAGTGGCCATCTACCTGCCCCATTCGGAGCACGAGGATAGTGTGTCAGTGTCGGAGCAGATAGCCAGCGACCTGGAAATCTCATGCGGAGCAAAGGGAGTGCCAGTGGGTGAGTGCGCTGAACAGTGGGCCAGTCGGTTGGGGACATTTCTGTTAACCGGTGTACCGCAGTGGGACAGAGGGGACGTGAATCTTGCGGCGATCGATGCAGATGGTTTTCGTGGCAGGGTATATGAGCGGCTCATGGAGGTGCCTGCGGGAGAGACTGTCGGCTACGGGGAATTGGCGGCGCGGGCGGGGAGTCCCCGCGCGGCCCGCGCCGCAGGTACCGCGGTGGCGGAGAATCCTCTCTCCCTGGTGATTCCTTGTCACAGGGTAGTGCGGGCGGACGGATCTATTGGAAAGTTTGGATCCGGGACGCCCTGGAAGAAGTTTCTCCTGCATCTGGAACGCGGCGCGAAGAGGTATTGAGGATGAAAGACTGCCGCAGACCTGAGGTGACCGTCATAACCGGACTTTCCGGAGCAGGTAAGTCGCAAGCGGTTGCCACTTTTGAGGATGCGGGCTATTTCTGCATAGACAACATGCCCCCGCAGATGCTTACTCGTGTCACGGAATTGTTCTCATTGAAGGGGAGCAGAGTGGAGAAGCTCGCCATGGTCTTCGATGCTCGAGGCGGCTCGTATTTTGAACACCTGGATGCAGCTCTTCGGGATCTTGAGGCGGCGGGCGCAAGGCCTCGAATAGTCTTTCTGGAGGCGGACGAGGATGCGTTGGTTGCCCGGTATCAGGAGACTCGGCGAGTCCATCCCCTGGATCAAGGCGGCGGCTTGCGGGAAGGCATCCAGCGCGAGAAGGAGCTGTTGGCCGGCTTGCGTGCGCGCGCGGACCTGGTTGTGGATACTACCCGCCTCAACATCCACCAACTGAGGCGTCGTCTTCAGGGGACAGTCCTGTCTGGTGAATTGGTGGAGTCCATATACATCACGTTTCTATCCTTCGGATACAAGTATGGGGTTCCTACTGAGGCGGACATGGTCTTGGATGCTAGATTCTTGCCCAATCCTCACTGGGTAGAGGAGTTGAGATCCATGAGCGGACGAGATTCCAGGGTGAAGGACTATGTGCTGGGACACAGTGAGGCGCATGGGTTTATCGAGCGGGTGGCGGATCTCTTGCGATTCCTGGTTCCCCCGTATCTCAAGGAACAGAAGATCCAGTTGGTCGTGGCCGTCGGGTGCACGGGGGGAAGACATAGATCTGTGGCTCTGGCGGAGGAGCTGGCGGACCGCCTGGACGGCTTCGGAGATGTGATCAGTGGGGTACGGCACAGGGATGTTGACCGTCGGGCTTAAAGAGAACATGTCCTCTGCGGGAGCGCGAGACCTTCGGGTAGTGGCCATTGGTGGCGGGACCGGACTCTCCACCCTGCTTCGTGGGTTCAGAAAAAGGACGTCGCATACGACCGCTGTGGTCACTGTTACGGACGACGGAGGTTCGTCCGGCAGATTGCGGGAGGAGTTGGGAGTTCTGCCACCCGGAGACGTGCGCAACTGTTTGGTTGCCCTGGCGGATGATGAATCTCTCATGGGCGCACTCTTCTCTCATCGTTTCACTACCGGGAGCCTGGAAGGGCACAGCCTGGGTAATCTGTTTCTCGCTGCTCTTACCCAGATTCTTGGAGACTTCGACAAAGCAGTGAGGGAGTCCAGCAAGGTCTTGGCTATCCGAGGGACTGTGCTTCCCAGTACGACACATGACGTGCGACTTCATTCCCATCTGCAGGATGGCACTTATGTACAGGGAGAGACCAGCATCAGCGCTTCCGCGGGTGCGGTGAGCCGCGTCTGGCTGGAGCCGGCGGATTGCAGAGCGCTTCCCCTGGCATTGGAACGTATCGCTGAGGCGGATGTGGTGGTATTGGGCCCAGGAAGTCTCTATACGAGCGTGATACCCAACCTGTTGGTCGGCGGCGTGCGGGAAGCGTTGGTCAATTCCAGCGCCTCTGTTATCTATGTGGCTAACGTCATGACTCAACCCGGGGAGACTCCCGGTTACAGTGCAGGCGATCACCTGGATGCGTTAATAAGACATGTGGGGGAGGGTGTGGTGGATGCGATGCTGGTCAATTCTTCACCCATTCCCTCAGACCTTCTGCACCGGTACGCGGATCTGGGGGCGGAGCCGGTACTGTGGCTCGGAACGGGCACTGACTACCGAGGAGTACGCATTGTGGAAGGACCGATCTCTGAGGTGGATGGGCAGGTGCGCCATAATCCAGACGAGTTGGTCGCGTGGGTGGTTCGGATGGGTGGCGTTGCAGGCTGATGGCCGCCACCTTCACACGTGAGGTCCGTGAGGAATTGGCGCGTCGCGAGAGTGGTAGGCCGTGCTGTCGACGGGCGGAGATTGCTGCCCTCGTGCGCAGCATCGGGACTTTCAGAATCAGGGGGGGGAATTCGGGGGAGCGTTACGCCTTTCGCATGGAGACTACTGTCCGTTCGACTGCGGAGAGAGTCTACTCATTCATGAAGTCCTTTGGGGTCGAAGAGGGTTTGGTTGTTCACAGGGAACCGCGCTTTCAGAAGAGGCTTGTATATCAAGTGGAGATAGAAGGGTCGCCAGCCGCGCTCCAGACGTTCAACGAGATGGGCGTCTTGAGTGATTCCTTTCGTCTGGAGCAGGGCATTCCAGGTCGTTTGGTGAAGAGAGGGTGCTGTCGCAAGGCCTTTCTGCGCGGCTGCATTCTGGGGGGAGGGTCCATCAACGCTCCCCGGAAAGAGACGCACCTGGAGCTTGTTACCCCTCACCCGTCCTTTGCTGAGGATCTGGTCCAGCTGCTTCAGAGTAGTGACATTCGCGCCGGCTTGTATGTTAGGCGTGGGAGCCAGGTGGTGTACGTGAAAGGACGGGAACAGGTGGCTGAGGTGCTGGCAATCGCCGGTGCTGCACGATCTGCGCTCCGGCTTGCTGAGGAAGGTGTGATAAAGGAGGTCAGGGCCAGAGCGAATCGGCTGGCCAACTGCGATGAAGCTAACTTGCGGCGCACTAGTGTGGCCGCCCGGAAGCAACTGGACGCGATTGAACAACTGGAGAAATCGGGTTTGTTGGGCAACCTGCCGGCTGCACTGCAGGAAGCCGCGGAAATACGCAGGGAGAACCCCTACTTCAGCCTCCGGGAGTTGGAGGAGGAGGGTGGGTCCGGGCTTTCCAGGTCGGCATTGAACCATCGCCTGCGCAGGTTGATCCTAGCCGCAGAGAAGGTTGGGAGCGAGAAATGAGGATTGCAGGAGCGCTGCTCTGCTTGTGCTAGAATCGGCCCGTCGTCGTGTCCGTGTCAAGGAGGGATTCAAATGAGCGTTACCGTAGGGATAAATGGTTTTGGACGGATTGGACGACTATTCTTGAGGGCCGTATTGGCCAGAAACGCGGATGTAGATGTGGTTGGCATCAATGACCTGACGGACGCGTCCACCTTGGCATATCTTTTCAAGTACGATAGCAGCCATGGCAAATGGCCGGGTGAGGTCTCGGCCACCGCCGGCGAAGTCCGGATAGATGGACAGTCCATCCGGATTTTTTCTGAGAGGGATCCCTCCTCCCTGCCCTGGGGAGAGATGGGTGTGAATGTAGTTATAGAAGCTACAGGCATGTTCAGGGATAGAGACGGCGCGTCACAGCATCTGGCCGCTGGGGCGGAGAAGGTTATTATCACCGCGCCCGCCCAAGATCCGGACCTGACAGTAGTCTTGGGGGTCAATGACTCTGAGTACGATCCGGCTCGCCATCACCTGATATCGAATGCATCGTGCACAACTAATTGTCTGGCACCTGTGGCCAAAGTGCTTCTGGACTCATTTGGACTTGAGCAGGGATTCATGACAACCACCCACGCATATACCAATGACCAGCGAATCCTGGACTTTCCGCACAAGGATCTGCGGAGAGCGCGTTCGGCTGCCATGTCTATCATTCCAACATCAACGGGAGCGGCACGGGCACTAGGCCTCGTCATCCCTGAGCTCAAGGGGAAACTGGATGGCATGTCCCTGCGTGTTCCGGTGCCCGACGGGTCCGTGGTGGATCTGGTTGCGATGCTGGGACAGGAAGTCACTGCGGACAAGGTCAACTCTGCGATGCGTGAGGCCGCGACCGGGCCCATGGATGGCATCTTAGGCTATTCAGAAGACCCTTTGGTCTCCGTGGACGTCATCGGTGATCCACGCTCCTCGGTATTTGACGCCCCACTGACGATGGCAGACGGGAGGATGGTCAAGATAATCTCTTGGTATGACAACGAATGGGGATTCTCCAATCGTCTGGTCGATCTGGCAGGCAAGCTCCTGTAGGCCTCATAAGGGCCTGGGACGGGGTGAGTGCCACATGAAGAAGAAGACGGTCCGAGATGTTGACGTGGCCGGCAAGCGTGTTCTGGTTCGGGTTGATTTCAATGTGCCATTGCGGGACCGCAGAGTTTTTGACGATACTCGCATTCGCGCGGCACTGCCCACAATAGAGTATCTCCGTGGAGAAGGGGCAAAGGTAATCCTCGTTTCCCACCTCGGCCGGCCGGATGGCCGGGAAGATCCCGCGCTCAGACTGGATCCAGTGGTACGGCGACTCTCTGATCTCCTGGGAGTCCCTGTGCGCAAGACGGCGGCTCTGGTAGGGCTGGAGGTTACGGAAGCGGTCGGCGCCTTGCGGCCGGAGGGTGTGCTTGTACTAGAGAACTCACGGTTCCACCCTGGGGAAACACAGAATGACCAGACCTTGTCCAAGCAGCTGGCAGATCTGGCGGATGTGTTTGTGAATGACGCTTTCGGGGCAGCCCATCGCGCTCACGCAACTACGGCCGGAGTGGCTGAATATCTCCCCGCCGTTGCAGGGTTTCTGATGGAGAAGGAGCTAGGTGTCCTGGATTCCCTCTTGAGCAACCCCAAGCGTCCGTTTGTCGTTGTATTGGGGGGTATCAAGGTAAGTGAGAAGATCGGGGTAATTCGGAAGTTCCTTCAGTTTGCGGACGATCTGTTGATTGGCGGCGCCATGTGCTTCACTTTCTTCGCGGCTCAAGGGTGGCAGGTGGGTTCCTCTCGAGTAGAAAGTGAGGAGGGTGTGGCGGCGGCGCGGCGGGTACTGGATGAGATGGCGGAGTCGGACTGCACTCTCCACCTTCCCCAGGATGTGCTGCTCGCAGATCGGTTTGAGGCAGATGCGGAACTTCGTACGGCCAGAGCAGATACCATCCTCGATGGATGGATGGGTGTGGACGTGGGGCAAGACACAGCCTTAGATTATGGGCGTATCATCGCTGGCGCGGGTCAGGTTTTCTGGAATGGACCCATGGGTGCATTCGAAATACTGCCATTCGGAAAGGGCACGCGGGTGGTCGCCCAGGCAATGGCGAATTGTGGAGGGGTGACTGTGGTTGGCGGTGGCGATTCATTGGCGGCGGTCAATTCTCTGGGTCTTTCCGGCGAGATGGATCACGTTTCCACAGGCGGAGGCGCATCTCTGGAGTATCTGGAAGGTTCGTCACTTCCCGGGTTGGACGCCCTGGAAGACGCATAAGTCTACCTGCAAGTCGCACTTCTGAGAGGAGATAGCATGTCGCGGAGAAGGCCTGTGGTGGCGGGTAACTGGAAGATGCACAAGACAGTCAGTGAGGCGATCTCTTTTGCCCGGGATTTGGCGCAGGAGGTATCTGCTGAGGTAGAGGCTGAAGTGATTGTATCGCCGCCGTTCACGGCTCTGGCGGATGTGTGTAGGGTGTTGGCAGATGGTCCGGTCTCGGTTGCCGCTCAGAATGTGCATTGGGGGCGAGACGGGGCTTTCACAGGAGAGATAAGCGTGAGGATGCTGGCGGAGCTCGGAGTGAGCCACGTGATAGTCGGCCACTCTGAACGCCGGGGATTGTTCGGGGAGACGGATCACACAGTCGCCAAGAAAGTGGCTGCCGCTAGAGAAGGTGGCCTTATCCCCATAATCTGTGTAGGCGAGACGGAGCAAGAGCGTGAAGCCGGACGGACGCAGGAAGTCTTGAGTGTGCAGCTGAGAGGTAGTACAGAAGGCCTTGTGGTTGGTGATGGTGCGGACTTCATGATTGCCTATGAACCGGTGTGGGCTATCGGTACCGGCAGGACAGCCACGCCGGGAATTGCCCAGAATACTGTGAGGTTTGTGCGCGAGCGACTGGCGGAACAGCATGGATCTGTAATCTCGGAGGACGTGCGCGTCTTGTACGGTGGGAGCGTCAAACCGGGGAACATGGGGGATCTAATGGCTCAGCCGGATATTGATGGCGGCCTCGTAGGTGGAGCGAGTTTGGACGTGGGATCCTTCATGGCGATTATCGATTATTAAGGGAGATACTCAAATGGGGGTACTGTCTGGCCGCCCCGGCGTCGCATTGATCATACTGGACGGGTGGGGGCACGCTGAGGCGGGAGAGGGCAACGCAATATCCCTCGCCTCGACTCCGGTCTTTGATTCCCTCTTAGAACGATACCCGTGGGCGCTACTGGAGGCATCGGGCGAGGCGGTGGGTTTGCCTCCCGGCGTGATGGGCAATTCGGAGGTGGGCCACCTTACGCTGGGATCCGGCCGAGTCGTGAACCAGGACTTGTCCCGGATCAACGCCGCGGTCGAGGATGGTTCCTTCTATAGTAATCCTGTGCTCTCTTCCGCCCTCCGAACTGCAAAGGAAGAGGGGTCAGCGGTTCACTTGATGGGACTCCTGTCGGATGCTGGGGTGCACTCGGCAATCGGGCATATCCACGCTTTGGTCAGGATGGCGCGGATGGAGGGGGTGGACAGGTTGTATGTACACGCCTTCATGGACGGACGCGACTCGTCCCCCACTGCAGGCCTGGGCTACCTCAAAGAGTTGATGGAATTTCTGGCGGAGGAGGGTCTGGGTACGATTGCCACGGTCGCCGGCAGGTACTACGCGATGGATCGAGATAAGCGTTGGCAACGAATACGCAAAGCATACAGGGCTCTGGTCGGATTGGAGGGGGAAAGGGCGGAAGGTCCGCTGCAGGCAATGCAGGCCTCTTACGAGTCCGGCACTACGGATGAGTTCATTCTTCCCACCATTGTTGATTCGGATCCCGATTCCCGTATTCGGGGCGGGGATACGGTCATTTTCTTCAACTTCCGACCCGACCGCGCACGTCAACTCACACGCGCCCTGACCCACGAGAAATTTCGTGACTTCGACCGCGGGGCGAATCCGCCCGCCCTACGATTCGTGGGTATGACGGAGTATGACGCCGCTCTTCCGGTGGCGGTGGCCTTCTCCGACGAACCACCGGTCAACGTGCTGACACAGGTATTGAGCAAAGCGGGGTTGGTTCAACTACACATCGCCGAGACCGAAAAGTACGCCCACGTGACCTTCTTCTTCAATGGTGGCCGTGAGGAGGCGTATCCTGGGGAGATTCGCAAGCTCATTCCCTCCCCCTCAGATGTTGACACGTACGACCAGAAACCCGCCATGAGCGCTCGCGGTGTGGTAAATGGCCTCAGAGAAGTGATGGAGGAACAGGACGTGGATTTTGTGCTTCTGAACTTTGCCAATCCGGACATGGTGGGACACACCGGGAACATCGAAGCCACCATCGAAGCCTTGGAGACAGTAGACGTTTGCCTGGGGGATACCTTGGAATTGTTGCTGGGTAAGAATTTCCACGTTCTTGTCACAGCAGATCATGGGAATGTGGAATGCATGATCAATAAAGAAGGTTCAGTCAACACTGCCCACACGACTAATCCTGTTCCGCTGGTTTACCTGCGCCAGGGGGTGGGGTTGAGAGAGGGCACGAGTTTGGCGTATGTCGCCTCTACGGTGCTTGAGCTATTTGGGCTGGAATTGCCGGTAGAGATGACAGGAAAGACCCTGTTCTGATACCGTCTTCGGCAGTTGGCAAGCAATAATGGAAGTGGTAATGTGTACATGCTATGCGGTTTGTTTATTCGTGCATTGATACAAGGAGTATGACTCGGTGATCTACGTATTCTTGGCTGTGGACCTGATTTGCGGAGCAGGACTGCTCGTTCTCATATTTCTCCATTCCGGCAAGGGTGGCGGACTGTCGTCTTCCTTTGGAGGCGCCGGTGGAGGAGCGTTTGGAGGATCCGGCGCCGTGGAGAAGAACCTGGATCGTCTTACGGTTGCGTTTGCCGTTCTATTCTTTGTGGTTACCATAGTCTTGGGGTTCCTCATTTAGAAGGCCCTTGGGGCTTGTGGTGCAAATAGGCGTTCGGGTACCTGGTAAAGAGAAGGGATGATCTTGAATAAGTGGAGACATGTGTGGCTGGGCGTAATCTTGATCGTAGTGTTGGTTGCCGGCGCAAGCATGCTGGCCGGCTGCGGTGGAGATGAGGCAGAGGGCAAAGTACTGAAGATAAACGTCGACGCCGAGCCTCCAAGCTTGGATCCCAACCTGGCTACGGATACCACCTCGGCACTCGTCATTAACAACATCTTTGAGGGTCTTGTTCACATCGATCCGTCAGGTGAGCCCTATCCGGGCGCCGCAGAGAGTTGGGATGTATCTGATGATGGTCTAGTGTATACATTCAACCTGCGGGGCGACGACACCTGGACGAACGGTGACACAGTGACCTCCCAGGACTTCAAGAACTCGTGGCTGAGAACACTGAATCCCGAGACTGGTGCGGCTTACGCGTACATGCTGTATTTCATCGATGGCGCAGCAGCGTACAACTCCGGCGAGGGTGCGGCGGAAGACGTGGGCATTGAGACCCCGGATGAGACCACATTGGTGGTGACTTTAGGAGATCCGGCTCCCTGGTTTGTGCCGGTACTGTCGCATCAATCGTTCTTTCCGATCAACAAAGCAACGGTGGATGAGTTCGGTGACAAGTGGACGGAACCGGAGAATATCGTCACCAACGGAGCCTTTACCCTGGAGGCGTGGGATCACGACTCTGACTTGCTGCTGAAGAAATGGGGTGATTGGCGGGAAGCGGATTCCGTGATGTTAGGAACGATAGAGATGCCTATCATTACTGAAGCTACAACAGGAGTAGCTTCCTTTGAGAGTGGCGAGATTGACATACAGATGGACATGCCTACTTCAGACATGGCGCGGTTGAAGGAGTTGCCTGAGTACCAGAACTTCCCCATGCTGGGTGTTTACTACTACGGGTTCAATGTGGAGCATCCACCTCTTGATGATGTGAGGGTGCGGAAAGCTCTTGCGTTGGCCATAGACCGACAGGCGATCATAGACAATGTGGC
>Ga0209176_10000165_pt1 | contig 16773 bp, 13 predicted proteins | sample NGEPer11B_FD_184511 | JGI IMG/M metagenome (GOLD analysis project Ga0209176, IMG submission 184511) | Arctic peat soil microbial communities from the Barrow Environmental Observatory site, Barrow, Alaska, USA - NGEE Permafrost305-11B... | ecosystem: Environmental > Terrestrial > Soil > Wetlands...
GTTGTCACCCCCGAAAAATACGCAGCAGGCGTACAAGACCCGGGGCTACCAGATCACCATGCTGGTGGGCAGTTTAGCAAGGATGAGAGTCATCGGCCCTCTTCGGCAGATCCCGTTCGAACATGATCTTGCCCTCGGCCACCATGTCATCGATGATCTCGCGAGAGAAGCGGTTGGCAAGCTCGTCCGCCTCTTCCTGCGTGAGATCCTGATTCCGTGCCCGCACCTCTTCACGTAATGCATGCAACTCCTTGAGCAGTTCTGCCCGGCGTTCCGGGTCGATCTCCGGTGGTGATTGGGGAATGATCCCGTTACGTATCCGCTCGTCGCGAATCGCGTACAAACGTTCCAGCGCGTCCGCCCGGCGCTTCTGCTCGCGGAGCTCCTTCAATTCATCGAACTCAGATACGGATATGATGACCGCCTTGGGCTCGCCATCGATCTCGACGATCACCTCGTCGTCCTGATCACCGACGTAACCGATCCAGTCCTTGGCTTCGTTGGCCGAGATGGTTTTGGGCATGGTTGTGTCTCCCGCGCTCACAGGCAAGGCGCAAGAACGGCCAGATGCCTGTTCGTGCCACGATATCAGACATAATCATTGTATTTCAATCAGCCCATTCCTCAGGCGACATGATCACCCGGCGCGTCGCCCCTACTTGATGCTGCCGACGGAGATGCCTTCGATGAAGCTCTTCTGGAACAGCAGGAACATCACGATCACGGGCAGCACGATCAGCGCCGACGCCGCCATCAGCAGGTTGTACTTGACGTCGTGCGATGAGGTGCTGGTGAGGAAGGTGAGACCGATCGAAAGGGTGTATTTGCTGGCATCCTGCAAGTAGATCAACGGTCCGAGGAAGTCGTTCCAGGCGTGCAGGCCGGAGAAGATGGCGATCGCACCCAGGGCGGGAAGCGTCTGCGGCAGGATGATCTGCCAGAAAATCTGGAACTCATTGGCGCCGTCGATGCGTGCGGCGTCCGACAAATCCTTCGGGATTTGCAACAGGAACTGCCGCATGAGGAAAATCCAGAATGCCTGCCCGAAAAACATCGGCAGCACCAGCGGCCAGTAGGTGTTAACGCCGATGGCAAATGGCACGTTGTGCGCCACCGCCCATTCGCCGACCGCCGCCCAGATGTCGAAGAGCGCCACGATCAGCACCGGAAACGGCACGAACACCGTTGCCAGCACGATCAGGAAGACCTTGTCGCGGCCCGGCCATTCGATACGGCTGAACCCATAGGCGATGATCGGGTTGGAAATCACCGCGCCGATGATCGTTAACACCGTGATGATCGTCGTGTTCCATGCATAGCGCCAGAAGTCGAAGACTTCGGTGGCTTCCTTGAAGTTCTCCCACATCCAGCTATGCGGGTAGAGTGTCGGTGGGTAGAGTGTCAGTTCCTCATTGCTCTTCAGCCCGAGGGTGACCATCCAGTAGAAGGGCAGGACGAACACCGCGCACATCAGCACGAGAATGATGCGCGGAATGACTTTCTGCGAGCTGAAGCGCAGGTACTTGTCGATGGCGGCGCGCCGGGGACGCGCGTATGGTTCTTCCCTGACGCCGGTTGTGGTGGTTGCCATGACACGTATCCCCTTGCTACTTCGGCTCAGCTCACGTCGTAATGCACCCACCGGTCGGAGGTGATGAATACGAGACCGGCGATGATGAAGGTGATGACGAACAGGACGACCGCCATTGCGGAGGCGTAGCCCATCTGCCCGCCGAACCGGAAGGCGTTGTTATAGAGGTAGTACACATAAAAGGTGGTCGCATTCGCCGGACCGCCCTGCGTGATGATATAGGACTGGGTGAAGACCTGCAGTCCGAGGCTGATGCCAAGAATCAGGTCGTAAAGGATCACCGGCGTCATCAGTGGCAGTGTCACGTTCCGGAACCGGGAAATCGGCCCCGCCCCGTCGATCATCGCGGCTTCATATAGGTGGTGGGGAATGCCTTTCAGCCCGGCCAGGAAGATCAACGCTACCTGGCCGGCACCGTACTGAGCAATCATGACGATGCCGATCTTGGCATAGTCAGGATCGCCAAACCAGTTGGGCGGGTTCAGTCCGAGCCTGCGGAGGAACTCGTTGACGATGCCCTGGTTGGGGTCGAGCAAGGTCAGGAAGATGAACGATATCGCGAAAAGCGGCAGCACCGACGGTAAAAACAGGATTGCCCGGTAAAGCGGTATTTCAGGCAATCCCTGATTCATGGCCATGGCCAGCACCATCGCGACGACGACGCCAATTGGGACGGCCAGGAAGGTGTAATAGGCGGTGTTCCAGACGCTGGTCCAAAAGAGATCGTCATTCAGCATGCGACGATAGTTGTCGAGACCGATCCACAAGGGGTCGCCGAAGCCTCCATAACGGGTGAAGCTAAGCCGGAGCGTGTACCAAATTGGGTACGCAAGGAATGCAACAAACCCGATAATCCATGGCGAAATGAAGATCATCGCCAATCCGAGGTTCTTGCGCTCCATCCGGGTTGGCACGAACCGGCGTTTGCGCACCCCGGTTTCTGCCTGTGTGGATTGTGTTGGCGTCGTTGTAGCCACCGACCTACCTCCCGGACGCCCCGCGAACCCCAGAGGAATGATTCCTCAAGGCTCGCGGCAAATCCCGGTGGAACAACCGGTGGCGAACACTACGCCACCGGTTGTCGTGATGCTGAACTATCCGCCGATCGGACAGAACGGCTCGAGCAGCGTCATGGTCGCGTCCTTGGCGGACGACAGTGCCGGCTCGGGCTCCTCTTCATTCAGGTAGATCTTCTGCCACGCGGCGGTCAGCTCATCCCAGTACTTCGCGCCGACAGGCAGTGGCGGGCGATTCTTGGCGGTGGGGAGCAGCTCGTTGACGAAGAACAGGTGCCGCTCGTCGTAGAGGTCCGCTTCATCGCCCAACGCCTTGACGGTTGGCAGGTGAGCCGTGTCCTCCACATAGATTCGCTGGCCATCCGCGCCACAACCCCACAACAGGAACTTGATGGCGGCCTCTGGCTGCTTGGCGCCCTGCGGGATCACCCACGACCAGCCACCCGCCCAGGAGGTGGAGTCCATACCCGCTTCCGGCACCGGCAGGTAGGTGATGCCGTAGTCCATGTCGGGGGCGTAGGCTTCGTTGTTGGCGATCTGCCAGTCGCCGGTGCAGACAGTTGCGAGCCGGCCCTGAATCCACGGGCTTTCCTGTGGTGGCGCGCCGTTTCGCATGGCGGCCTGAATGAACGCCTGCACCTTGGAGGGCTCCATCTCGGCACACCAATCCTGGACAAACGTACAGGCGGCGATCATTTCTTCGGTTGCTGGTGTAACCTCGCAGCCTTCCTCGTTGAAGAAATCGGAACCCCATGAGAAGCCATAGGTGTAGTGCCATGCCTGGTTGTAGTAGGGCACGTATCCCATCTGGGCAAAGTTGGTGCCAGCCTCGTTGTCGACATTCGCCAGGTTGGCCGCTTCCTGGAATGCGGCCCAGGTCATGGGGCCATTGGCGGCGTCGAATGGCTCAAGGTCGGCGCCAGCCTCGGTCAGCAGGGTCTTGTTGTAATAGATCGCACGGACATCGGTATCGAACGGCAACGCATAGGGGGCACCCTCGTAGGTCGCTTCCTCAGCCGCGAAATCGATATGGACTTCCGAGATGTCCGCGCTGGCGCCAGCGCCTTCGAGCAGCGGCGTCAGGTCCGTGAGTAGTCCGGTGGCGGCGCGCTCGGCCACAATGAACCGATCGAGCATGTAGACATCCGGCCCGGTGCCGCCACGGACGGCGGTGATCAGCTTGGCGGAGTCCGTCTCGTCGCCGGGAGGGATTTGCTCAAGGGTAACTTCCACATCCTCGCTTTGCGCGTTGAACTCATCGACGATGCGCTGAAGCGACTCCAGGTCGTTAGCTGTATGACCGGTCCAGAACACCACCGGCGTCTTTTCCTGCTTCGCGATGATGTTGGGGACGTGGTAGGCGCTGCTGGCGAGCGCTGCCGCCCCGGCGGCGCCGGCTGTTCCCTTGACGAGCGTACGACGATTGATTCGACTGGACATGGTGACCAACTCCTTCTGATAGGTAAACCCCAGTTGGGGCAACTGCTTTCCGGTCGACACCGTCATTCCATTCGGATGACGCGTACCTGATTCGATGCACATCTCCACTTTGGCCGATGTCGTCCGGGTCCACAAGACCCGGTCTTGGCGTGTCCTGACGCTGTACATGTAGGCTACGGCCCCGGCGAACCGGTGTCAACTCCTGATTGGCCACTTGCGGTCACACCCGCCATCACGGATGTGGTGCATATTGAGAGAATTCGGTAGGCTGCATGGGCGACAAGAGGCGCGAATAATCGGGAGACAGGCGTTTGTGAGCAAGGCAACGATGGCCAACAATACGGCGGTGGTCGAAATCGACGCGGTGACGGTGCGCACTCCAGAGCGCAAGCAGCTGATCCGGGACATCCAGTGGCGCGTGCTGCCTGGTGAGCGTTGGGTCGTGCTGGGCCCGAATGGCGCCGGCAAAACCACGCTGCTGTCGGTCGTGGGCGCGGACCGGCACCCCAGCGAAGGACGCGCAACGGTGCTGGGCGAGACGTTCGGCCGGACCGACATGCGCGAGTTGCGCAGCCGGATCGGGCGGGTTGATCCCGCCTCCCGGCTGCTGGACTGGCTGACTCCACAGGAAACCGTGCTGACCGGACTGCGCAACACGATCTGGCCACGCTGGCAGGATTGGACGCCGGAGCACTATGCGCAGGCGCAGGAATTGCTGGAACTGGTCGGTTGTGGTGGTTTTGGCGAGCGCGAGATGAAAACGCTATCCCACGGCGAGCGGCAGCGGATCAGGATCGCCCGAGCACTGATCGCCAGCCCGGACCTGATGTTGCTGGATGAGCCCGCCACCGGTCTCGATTTCCCGGCGCGGGAGGCACTGCTGGCGGCGCTGGACTCGTTGACAGTGTCACGCCCCGAACTGCCGACGGTCATGGTGTCGCACCACCTGGAGGACTTGCCGGCATCGGTCACGCATGCGTTGTTGTTGCGCGACGGTGCGGTGCTGGCGCAGGGGCCGGTGCGGGAGATGATCACCAGCGAGCTGGTGTCGGCGAGCTTCGGGTTCCCGATCGTGGTGGATTCCCTGGATGGTCGCTGGACGGCGCGTGCGGCGGCCGGCTGGGCTGTCGGGGGACGGCCAGCGCCGGGTGGCGAGGCATAGCCTCACCGCCGTCACGTGGCGGGTCGTATACTCCTTGCACAAGATGGTCTCACAAGCATTGAAGCATGGGTGTGGGCTCCGCGATTGCGCGAGTTGCGCCCTCAATCAGGAACAGGAGCATTACGCTTGAGTCGATCCAGCCACAGGAAAACAACCAATGCGGACGGCCCAATTGGCGGATTTCGCGCCAGCCGGAGATCATTCCTCGGCGTTGCCGCGACGGGCGCGCTGGCTGTGGGCGCGCCGTGGGCAATCGCCCATCATGCTGTCGCCGCGCAATCAGGCGTTGATACACGCGTGCTGGTCTATCCGCCGCATGACACCAGGACCGCATCCCCGAACACCGAAATCAGCTTTCGTGGCAGTACCGAAGACGAGCTGGGGCCGGTGGTCGTGGTCGGTTCGGAAACTGGAGCGCACTCGGGGATTCTCGAGCCTCACGCTGACGGCAATGGCGTCAGCTATGTGCCCGACGCCGAGTTCGAGCCGGGTGAGCGCGTCACCGTCCGAGCCGATGTTCAAATCGGCCCGACCGAAGGCGGTTCGCTCTCGTTCTCGGTGGTGCGCCCAGCCACCTTGCCAGAAGCGACGGCAGGCGAGCCGGGGAACGAGCCCGAAGTCGCGCCGCGGGAATTCAAATCGCGACCAGACCTGAAGCCACCGGTCATGGAGGTGGCGACCCCCGCCAATGGCGCCGCGCCAGGGGATGTCTTCGTGTCAGCGAAGATCACACATGGCCAAAATGGCGCGATGATCCTCGACAATGCGGGGGAGGTGATCTGGTTCGACACGCCAGCGGTGACCGACTACACCGTGTTCGATTTTCGCGTGCAGCAGTACCAGGACCAGCCGGTGCTGACCTGGTTCGAGGGGCCTCCACCCGTGACGTACGGCATGGGACATTATGTGATCTGCGACACATCCTACCAGCGCATCGCCGGGTTCCAGGTGGGCAACGGGTATGCGGGGGGTGGCGACCTTCACGAGTTCCTGCTGACACCGAGAGGCACGGCCCTCGTCACCATCTATCACGGCGTGGATTGGGATTTGTCGCCGGTGGACGCCTCCCGGTATGGAAGTGTGACCGATTGCATCGTGCAAGAGCTCGAGATCGAGAGCGGCCGAGTGCTCTACGAGTGGCACGCGCTCGATCACATCGGGCTGGATGAAACCCGCATTACTGTGGACCCGGACAGTGAGCGACCGTTCGACTACTTCCACCTGAACTCGGTCGATGAAGATCCGGATGGGAACTTCGTCATCTCGGCCCGCCACACCTTCGCGGTGTACAAGATCGACCGGCGGACGAACGAGGTCACCTGGAGGCTGGGTGGCTCACAGAGCGATTTCACCATGGGAGAGGGCGCGGATTTTGCCTGGCAGCACGACGCTCGGGTTCATGCCAACGGCGAGCTGTCGCTGTTCGACAACCACGACGCCGTCGAGAGCCATGAGGAGACCGAGGCATCGCGTGGGCTGATTCTCAGCCTGGATGAAGCGGCGATGAGTGCCACCTTCGTGCGCGAATACGTTCATCCCGAAGAATACCTGTCCGGCAGCCAGGCGAACCTGCAGTTGCTGCCGAACGGCAACGCCTTCATCGGGTGGGGCAGCGAGCCGGTCTTTTCCGAGTTCAGCGCCAACGGCGACCTGATCTTCGATTGCCATTTCCCCGAGGGCGGCACCTCGTATCGCGCGTACCGGCATGAGTGGGCCGGCCAGCCGATCGATCCACCAGACATCGCCGTCGAGCTGTCAGGTCAGAATGCGGCAACCGTCTACGCGAGCTGGAACGGGGCAACCGGGGTCTCTACCTGGCACGTGATCGCCGGTCCCACCGCGGAGATCATGGAGGTCGTGGGCGGTGCCGAACGAGACGGCTTTGAGACGGCCATTGCGGTGGATGTCGTCACCGGCTTCTATTCGGTGCAGGCGTTGGACGCGGCTGGCGCCGTGATCGGCACGGCAATCGCGATCCAGCCGGGTACCGCGCCGTAGCCGTAAGGGAGGACTTGAACGCACCACGCATCGCCATAACCCATCCCCTCCCGCGCTGCCATTTGCCTCTTGTGGCATCCCAAAGTTTCGCTATGCTGCCATCATGACGTCGTGTCGTAGTAGTTCGGCACGCCGGGCGGGCGAAACAGGATTATCGAAGGGATGAACAAGCGTTATGGCAACAGGTTCGAGTACCGGGAATCACCTCTATGATGTGGTCATCACGGGCGGTCATCTCATCGACCCGGCGAATGGCGTCAGCAGGGTCTCAGACGTAGCGATCAGGGATGGGGTGATCGCCGCGATTCAGGGCACTATTCCGGCAGAACAGGGCCAGAAGCGGATCGACGCCAGCGGGCAATACGTGACGCCGGGGTTGATCGACCTGCACACGCACATCTACTGGGGGGTGACCTACTGGGGGATAGACGCCGACCCTGTCGCGGCGCGAACGGGAGTGACGACCTGGCTCGATGTGGGCAGCTCGGGCGGGTATACCTTTCCCGGCTTTCGCGAGTACATCGTCGAGCGGAATCGCACCAGGATTTACGCGCTGCTGAACCTGTCGTCGATCGGGCTGGTCGCCCCAACCTGGGAGCTTGCCAACCCCGATTACCTGGATGTTGACCTGGCGGCGGGGATCATCGAGCGCAATCGGGACATCATTCTCGGAATCAAGGCGAGGATCGACCGCAACACGACACGCGGTACCGGTATCCTGCCGATGCAGAAGGCGCGGGAGCTGGCCGACAGGGTGGGCCTGCCGCTGATGACCCACATCGGTGGGTCGCCTCCGGCGCTCAACGAGGTGGCCGGGTACCTCCGTCCTGGCGATATCCTGACGCATTGCTTCACCGGACAGGATATGCGGATTATCGAAGCGGACGGAACGATCAACCCGCGGATCAAGGCATTGAAGGAGCAGGGCCTGGTGCTGGACGTCGGGCACGGCACCGGCTCGTTCAGCTACGAGGTCGCCGAGGCGATGCTGGATCAGGGCATCCCGCCGGACGTCATTTCCAGCGATATCCACCAGATGGCGATACAGGGTCCGATGTTCGACCTGCCAACGACGTTGAGCAAGTTCCTGAACCTGGGGATGGCGATCGAGGACGTGATCGCCTGCGCCACAATCAACGCCGCGAAGGCGGTCCGCCTGGGAAATGCCGGAAAGATCGGGGTCGGTGACAAGGCGGATGTCGCCGTGTTCCGGCTCGACGAGGGCGACTTCGAGTTCAACGACATCGCGATGGAGTCGCGGGCCGGTTCCAAGCTGCTGGTTAACACGGCGACGCTGGTGGATGGTGAAGAGCTCCCGAGGACGCCGGAGCGGGATCTGCATTTCTGGGCGGACATCCCAGAGCGGCAACGTGGCGCTGTTCGCCCCGGCGGTCCCGCCGGGGTGGAGTCGCTCGCCGCCAGGCAGGCGGCGGGGGCAAAGACCTGATGCTTGCTCATGTCGCGGGGCGATCCGACATCCGGTTTGGATTGTATCTGCGCCCCTCGCGGGCGATGTCGCGAGCACAGGTGGAAATCCACGACCTGGTGGCGCGGCAATACGGATCGATGACAGCGGGCAGGTACATGCCGCACGCCACGATCAAGGGCTTTTACCGGTCGGACGCATCGGTAGCGCAAATGGTCGCATCGCTCGATCCTGTGCTTGGCGTGCTTTCTCCGTTCGAGGTCGTGAATGGTGGCGCGATTTCGTTCGGCGGGAAGGGAACCGTGGTCGTCGATATCCACCACGACAAGGAGGGCAATCCCAACCCGGCAATGCAGCGACTGCATCGCGACGTGATCGATGCGCTCTTGCCATTGGTCCACCCCGACTGCGACTTTACCCCACACGAGCCGCTGGCTGAGGCGTTTCACGCCCATCTCACGCTGATGATGGGTGACATTCCGAGAGGGCTCGGGCCTGAAATCCTGGCGTTCCTGCAGGACGCTGGGCCAATCGGGCCTCCTGCATTTTCGGCGGAGCGGTGTCACCTGGTGGCGTTGCGCAGCGAGACATGGAACGATCGCTGGTGGACGACGATGCAATGGACGCTGCTGCATTCATGGAAGCTGGGCGGGGAAAGCCTAACAGTTACCGACCCATCCTGGAACACCACAAACTGACGGGGAACGTTCGGGAGCATGCACGGAACATCAGCCCACGTTTGGAGCCGATTGCGGGATGGTTGACCGTCATCGCCCAACCGTCCCGCAATTCGCTCATGACAGGCGTCCTGATGTGGCTGCACCCCTCACCATATGGAGTTTTACATGTCCAAACCGAAAAGCGTCCTGTTGATCACCAGCGACCAGCAACACTGGACCACGCTGGGGTCAATCAACCCGAAGATCGAGACGCCCGCCCTCGACCGCCTCGCCCGCGAAGGCACGCGCTACGACCGCGCCTATGTCCCATCTCCTGTATGCACACCCACGCGCGCCTCGATTCTCACTGGGCAATACCCTTCCTGGCACGGCGCCTGGACGATCGGGGTCAAGCTGGGCGAAGACGTGCCGACGGTTGGCGAGGTGTTTTCCCGCGCCGGGTACAGCACCAGCCTGGTCGGCAAGGCGCACTTCCAGCCGCTGGCATCACTGCCGGAACAGGCATCACTCGAAGCCCAGCCTACGCTGAAGGATCTCGATTTCTGGGAGAACTTTACCGGTCCCTGGTACGGTTTCGACCACATCGAGATCGCCCGCAATCACGCCGACGAGTCACACGTGGGCCAGCATTACGCCATCTGGATGCGAGACAAGGGATTGCCGGACTACGAGAAGTACTTCGTGTCACTTGAAAACCAGTATGCGCCTGACCATACCTACAAGCCACATCAGCACAGGTGGGATCTGCCCGAGGAGTTTCACTACACCACCTGGACGGGAGAGCGCGCCATCGCCGCGATCGAGCGTGATGTCGCGGATGACACGCCGTTCTTCATCTGGTCGTCGTTCCACGATCCGCATCCACCCTACCTCGTGCCGGAACCGTGGGCATCGATGTACGATCCGGACGACATGGAGCCCGGCGCCCTGGACCCCGGCGAGCTGGAGCACATGGTCACCTGGACCCGCATGACCCAGGAGGAATCGCCCGACTACTCGCATCTCACGGAGTCGGGTTTCGGCAATCACGGTTTCCACAGCCATCTCCACGACACCGGGCAACTGAAGAAGGACATGGCGATCTATTACGGCATGATCAGCTTCATGGATCACCAGATCGGCCTGATCCTCGAAGCGCTCGATCGTCTCGGCATCGCCGACGACACCGTGGTGGTCTTCACCAGCGACCATGGCCACTACCTCGGCCAGCACGGGCTCACCGCCAAGGGGCCGTTCCACTACGAAGACGCCATCCGCGTGCCGTTCCTGGTCCGTTATCCGGGACAGGCCAATCCCGGCGGCGCCAGCAACGCAATCCAGAGCATCGTCGACCTTCCACAGACGTTTCTTGATATCGCCGGTATCCCGATCCCCGGCCAGATGCAGGGTATCTCGCAAAAGGACGTGTGGCTCGGCAAGCAGGAATCGGCCCGGAGCTGGGCGATCTGTGAAAACCGCCACCAGCCTTCCGCCGTCCATCTCCGCACCTTCGTCAACCAGCGGTACAAGATGACGGTCTATCGCGGGCTTGACGAGGGTGAGCTGTATGATCTTCAGGACGATCCGGGAGAACGGCGCAATCGTTGGGCGGATCCTGACTTCACCGATGTCAAGCTCGAAGTCTATGCCGACTGGATGCAGGCCGAACTGGAACGCGAGCCCACCCGCTTCGCCCGCATCGCCGGAGCGTGACAGACCGTCGTCTGGGCGCGGTGTGATACCTTGCCAGTCGCCAGCACCGGTCGGGGCTACCGGTTCTCGGGAACCGACCGTGACAGGAACGGACGAGCGACAGGTAACGCCCGGCGGGCGACGGTCCAGCCCTGGCCAATCACAACGCCGATACAGATGGCCACGAAGAGAAGGATCGGCAGATGGTACCTCGCCCAATCTGCATCCATGCCGATCACCGTGATGGCCGACTGCCCGCCCAGGACCACCAGCGCCAACCCGTGACCACTTGTCAGGCCATGCCGTGCCACGAGAAAGAGGAGCACCAGCAGGCCCACCGCCGCCACGCCCAGCTCCAGGGTGGGAACCTCCCAACCCGCACCCAGTCGTCCGAGGATCGTAAACTCCTCGCCAAGCCGGAGGCCAACCCGGCGCAATGCGTCGAAAGGACTCGCGACCGCAATATGCGGCCATAACCTGGCCTGAAGGTCCATGCCCGCCGTGCGGAACTCGAACATGGCCAGCGTGTGGTCGAACGGGGCGCGCCAGAGGTAGGGGTACGTGGCCACAAGTGTGGCGAGGGCGACGAGCGGCAGGGACACCAACTGCCAGCCAAACGTGGCGGAGGAGCGGGCCGTCACAAATGCAAGGAACCAGCGAAACCGCACGGCGCTTCTCGCCGGATATCCCGCCTCGCGAGACGTGCCGGACAGCGTCCCCGACACGCGATCTTCCAGATAGTGCCGCGCGACGACGGCTCCGCCGAGCAGTGCGAGTGGAATCGTGACGCCGAGCGGGCTGAGCTTGGCGGCGGCGCCCAGCCCGAGCACCACGCCGAGCAGGAGCGCGCGCGGCCAGGAGGGACGATCCGCCAGCCGGTAAGCCGCCATCGCGGCCAGGGCAACCAGAAACACCAGCAACATGTCGGAGCCGGCGAACGCGGCATACAGATTCACGAGTGGATGGAAGAGCAGGAAGAGGGCAGCCGTCACGCCTCCCACCCTGTTCGTGAGCCGCCTGCCAAGGGCAAACACGACGACGACCGTGAGCGCAGTGACGATAGCGGTGGTCCGGTGCGCGGCCGTCAGGTCAGCGGCGTGTGGCATGTTCCCCTGGGAAACGTTCCATCGCTCATCGCGGTCCATGTTCCAGAAACCGTTGACGTCGAGATCCCGGCCCTGAAGCAGCAGTCCCAGCCCCATGAGGTAGGAGCCAAGGGGCGGTTGGGCTCGCAATCGATACTGTTCGTCAAGCGATCCGCCCCGCTCTATCCAGGTCACTTCATCCCAATAGGCGCCGAACGGGTGAGCAAGCTCGCGCACATAGCTCGCGCGATGAACCCATCGCGCCTCGTCACGATGAAACGGTGTGTCATTGACAAGAGGGAGATACTGCCAGCATGCGAGCACAAAGAGCGTGGTGACAATCACCGTGTCCAGCACCACCGTCCGTGCCACGAAGGTGGCGAAGCGCCCCGTCAACGAGCCGGCCTCGTCGCTTTTCGTCTCATACGTGGGGTCGTCGCGAGGCTCCGTGCGCAACATGGCTCCTCAGAAACTCCTCAAAGGCGACGACACCCCGCTGGATATGCCAGCGGGGTGTCGATCCTCACGTTGATGCCACGAGTCAGCCCTTGACCGCGCCAGCCGTGAGACCGGAGATGATCCGGCGCTGCACAATCAGTACCCCGACCAGCAAAGGCATTGTCACCACGACCGCCGCCGCCATCTTCTTGGCAAACGGGAGCTCGAACGCCGTGTTGCCGGTGAAATTCGCGATGGCCACCTGCACCGTCTGCGCATCATCATTCAGGGTGAACGTCAGCGCAAACAGGAATTCTGACCAAGCTCCAATGAACGCCAGGAGTCCCGTCGTGACCAGGCCCGGAATCGCCATCGGCAGCAGGACATCCCACAGCGCCCTCATAGGCGAAGCGCCATCAACCAGCGCTGCCTGCTCCAGCTCCGGAGGCATGGCCCGGAAGAAGTTGGTCAGCACCCAGACGGTGAACGGCAAGCTGAACGTCAGGTAGACGATGATCAGGCCCTGGAGAGTATTGAACAGGTCCCATCGCTGCATGAACTGGAAGAGCGAGCCGACAATTGCGATCGCCGGAAACATCGTCATCGAGAGGATCAGGTACAGGATCGGCGTGCGCCCGCGGAACTTGAGACGTCCCATGGCATAGGCGCCGAGCGTGCCAAACAGCAGTGCCAGGATCACGGTCCCAAACGACACGATGGTCGAATTCAGCAGCGCCTTCATGAAGCCACCGTTTTCGAACACCGCCTGGTAATGATCCCAGGTTACCGTCGTCGGGAAGTAATGAACGGGATAGATGTAGAGATCGTTGGTCGGTGTGATCGACGACACCACCGCCCAGTAGAAGGGGAAGAGCGTGTAGAGCAGAATGAACACGATCAGCAGCCAGAAGAGCACCTTTTGCACCACCATACCGACGGTGAATTTCGACTTTTTGCGGTATGTGCCGCGAATGCGATCCAGTTCCTCTGTCGATGTCCTGATAGTGTCGGGTTGCATGCTTGTGGTGGCCATCCTACGTCTCCTCCACCCTGATCAGCCTGGTATACGTGACAGCCAGGATTCCCACACAAATGAAGATAATCACCGCGGGCGCCGATCCCTCGCCAATGCGTTGCGACCCGATCAGGAGTTGCTGTGTGTAGATCGCGATCGACATCGTTTCGGGACGGTAGCCATTCAGCACGTAGATCATGTCGAACACGCGGAACGCGTCCAGCGTGCGAAAGATCAGGGCAACGAGCAGGGCAGGTTTGAGCAATGGCAGCGTCATGTTGAAAAATTGCTGCACCTTGTTGGCGCCATCCACATATGCCGCTTCGTAGACATCGGTGGGTATCACCTGCAACCCGGCCAACAACAACAGCGCCATGAATGGCGTCGTCTTCCAGACATCCACGGCGATCACTGCCCCGAGCGCTGTGCCCGGATCGGTCGACCAGGAGAAAAAGGTGCCCTCATCCATCAGGTTGAGCTGCTTCAACACTGAATTGATCACGCCGTAACGGTCATGGTACATCCACTGCCACAGCACGGCCGACACCACCGTCGGGATCGCCCATGGCACCAACATCGACGTTCGCACGATGCCACGACCCCTGAAGTTGGAATGGATGACAAGCGCGATGATGATGCCCAGCAGGGTTTCGAGTGCGACGGTCGAAACAGTGAAAATCACCGTGTTCTTCATCGACGACCAGAACAGGTCGTCCGCAAACGTGTCCCTGTAGTTTTCGAACCCGACGTACCTTGGTTCACGCGCGCTCGCCAGGCGGGTGTTGGTAAAGCTCAGCCGAAACGTTTCGAACAGTGGATACAACGCCACCACCCCAACAACAATCAGAGAGGGGATGACAAGAATCCAGCCGAGCCTTTCCTGCTGGCGGGCAAGCGTACCCCGGTCGCGATATGGCTTCCCGGCTACGGATGTGTACGCGCTGGCCTCACCACTGGTTTCCTCGATCTCCATGATTCGCTCCCCAGGCACATCCGTTGAGGGCCGGTTGGTCCGGTGGGGGCCGCGGCGCGGCCCCCACCGAGTGAACCACCTCACATCGTCGTCAGGAGGTCCGGTATCTCATGCGAGACTACAGTTCACTCATGATGTCTTCGAGCTCGCCGGCCAAATCCTCAACCAGCGAGGCGGCGTCGCCACCGGTCAGGATCTGGTTCACGGCGGTGAAGTAGGCGATGGAGACATCGTTGTAGAGGTCCGCCGAGACGGTCGAAGGTCGCGGCACCGCGCCACCGGCGAACACGTCGTACAGCTTCCCGTAGTACGGCTGCGCCGCCAGCACGTCCGGATCCTCATACAGGGCGCCGATCGTCGGCAACAGCGCCCGCTCGATCGCGCGGGACTTCTGAATTGGCGCACTGCAGAAGTACCGGCAGAGCTCCTTGGCGATCTCCTGGTTCTCGGAGTACTTCGAGACGAACGACTGCCAGCCACCGAGCGTCGCGGCGTGCTGCCCGCCATCGCCAGCCGGGAGCGAGCCGACATCGAACTTGCCCTTGATCACCGAATCGTCCGCCGCACCGAGTGCGTAGGCATATGGCCAGTTGCGCATGAAGGCGGAGTTGCCACCCTGCCAGACGACACGCGCGCCTTCCTCGTCGTACCCGGTGACGGCTTGCGGCGAGATGCCTGCCACCCACCCAGCGGCACGCTCGAACGACGCAATCGCCTCCGGATTGTTGACGGTCACCTCGGCGGTGTCGGGATTGATGATCTGCCCGCCGTCCTGCGAGTACTGCCACTCAAGCGCGTCGCAGGTGAGCCCCTCGTAGGCATTGCCCTGCCACACAAAGCCGGTGAACTCCGGCGTGGTCGCGATCTCGCCTTCGATGATCGCCTGGGCCTGCGCCTCAAGGTCATCCCAGGTCGCCGGCGGTCCGGGCTCGAAGCCGTACTTCTCCTGCAGGTCGGTGCGGAAGTAAAGCAGCCCGGCGTCGGTATACTGTGGAATCCCAATCAGCGCGTCGTCGACCGTGTTATTTTCGAGGATACGCTCGAAGAAATCGCCTTCAGGCAATGCATCGCTCAGGTCGACGGAGTGGAACGCCAGGATACCGGGCCAGATCACGTCGATCTGGGCGCCATCAATGTCGCTCGACTCCGCCGCGAACGTTTGCAGGTAGAACTGAAGCCGGTCGGTTGTGGACTCGGCGCCCTGAACCAGGGTGGCCTTCGCGCCGGTGATCTCATTGAAGAGATCGAACGTCGCCCGCTCGTAGGGAGTGCCTGTACCATCGGCGCCACCCACATAGTTGAACTCGACGCCTGCAAAGTCCGTGCTCAGCTGGAGCTCATCCTGCAGGGTTGCCGCGTCGGGTAGCGACCAGCCGTCGACCCTGTCTTCAGGCGTCGCCTGGGCGCCAACCGATTCAGCGCGCAGGATGGTCCCCATCAGCGCCGAGCTGAGGCCAAGCGCGGTGCCGCGCTTCATCACCTCGCGACGAGACAGCCGCCCAGAGACGGCGTCTCGATACAGATTGTTGACCGGATTTGGAAGATATCGCTTCACGGGTTCCTCCTGTGGTACGCGTATGAAACCATCCGCACACTACGGATCCTCAGCCACCCACGGCGGGTAAGAGAACAGAGACAGTACAACTGCGTTCTGTGCGGCGCGGCGGATGGCTCCGGTCGCGCATATCGTCGATGGCTCAAGTACGCCTTTTTGTACTCCTCTTCGACCGACTTCGTCAAGTGAACTGTGTTGTAGTCTCCGTTGATCCGTATCATATCAGGGTTGTAGTCTCCGTTGATCCGTATCATATCAGGATTCGCAAGAATCTGGCCAACGGGTGCGCACCTGGTGCAACGTGTCACACATTTTTTGACTGTCGAGCCATGAGCGAAAATCGCTCATCCGAGGTCCGGCACGCGTTGCCCGCGGTGCCGGGAATGCGCCTTTTCCATGCCCGCCGCAGAGCGGTTCTCATGATGGTTGCATGCCGTCGTCCATGGAGGCGCAATTGATGTAGCCTCGGACCGAAAGTGCCCGAGGTTATCCACTTCGCGCGAAGCGCATCGTTCATCAACCTGCGATGGCTGCAGGACAGCGAGGAGGCGGGTTATCGCGATGGCAGTGCGCTTGTGAGGACCGGCAGGATGATGCTAAGCAGATTGACAAAAGTTCTTGTGCAGGAGGATGATACCGGCAGTCAGGAGGAATCTCATCATGGACCTGTCCCCGCACCATGATACGTTACGTCGTCTCACCCGCACCGATCCCGATCCCCGC
>Ga0209176_10000166_pt1 | contig 16664 bp, 15 predicted proteins | sample NGEPer11B_FD_184511 | JGI IMG/M metagenome (GOLD analysis project Ga0209176, IMG submission 184511) | Arctic peat soil microbial communities from the Barrow Environmental Observatory site, Barrow, Alaska, USA - NGEE Permafrost305-11B... | ecosystem: Environmental > Terrestrial > Soil > Wetlands...
GCAAGACGAGGCTGTAGAGGTAGTAGCGAACGCCCTCCGCCGGGCCCGGGCCGGCCTGCAGGACCCCAACCGCCCCATCGGGAGCTTCATCTTCCTGGGACCCACCGGGGTGGGGAAGACGGAGCTGGCCCGGGCCCTGGCCGAGTTCATGTTCGACGACGAGAAGGCCATGCTCCGCATTGACATGAGCGAGTTCATGGAGAAGCACTCGGTGGCGCGACTCATTGGAGCGCCTCCTGGATACGTAGGCTACGAGGAGGGCGGCTACCTGACCGAAGCGGTGCGCCGTCGCCCCTACAGCGTCATATTGATGGATGAGATAGAGAAGGCCCACGCGGACGTCTTCAACATACTCCTGCAGATAATGGACGAGGGAAGGCTAACCGACGGCCACGGCCGGACCGTGGACTTCAAGAACGCGGTGGTCATCATGACCTCCAATATCGGCAGCCAGTGGATTCTGGATCCGGATATCACCCAGGAGCAGATGGAGCACCGGGTGACCGAGGCCCTGCAGGCGAGCTTCAAACCTGAGTTCCTGAATCGGGTGGACGACACCGTCACCTTCCACCGCCTGACCCGCGAACACATAAAGCAGATAGTGGAGATCCAGCTGGGACACCTACGGGCGCGACTGGCCGAAAGAGACATTACTCTGCAGCTTACTGACGAGGCGGTGGAACACTTGGCTGAGCTGGGCTACGATCCCGCCTACGGCGCCCGTCCCTTGAAGCGCCTCATCCAGAAGGAGATCCAGGACAAGATGGCGCTGGGTCTGCTCCAGGGGGACTTCCGGGACGGCGACACAGTGCGGGTCGCAGTTGGCGAGGAGGGACTGGCGCTGGGGAAGGAGGCAAGCGCAGTCTGAACCAGGCTTCCGCTACCCTCCGGGGTCAATGCTGATGGGAGAGGTCAGTCCTGCAAAGCGCCGTTGACAGGGGCCACATCCGGGCGTGCGCTGCCACGCGGTGAGAGCTCCGCAACCAGCATACCTACGAGAATGAATCCCGCTCCTACCCACCCGACTGCGCCCATCCGATCCCCGGCGATCAAGTAACCGAAGAGGCCGGCGAAGACCGGCTCCAGCGTCAGGATGATTGCCGTGCGGGTTGGAGAGGCGTAGCGCTGTGCGTGCGTCTGGACCACGAAGGCGATTACAGAAGCAAACACAGCGGTGATGACGACGGCAAAGAGCACCGGTGCTTCGGGAATACGAAGGAAAGAGAAATCTCCCTCACCCGCAAGCGCCGGGACAGGAGCGAGTATGGCGCACACCAGCGCAACCACCCCCAGCTGCACTGCTGCCAGGACTACAGGATCCTCCCGATCCGCAAACCGTGCGGTGGCCAATACGTGCGCGGCCAAAGCTCCAGCACACAGCAGCACGAGCAGGTCACCAGCGGGGTCAGTGCGTTCCCCTGCTCCCGACAGCAGGAGGAGGCCAACCACAGCCAATCCTACGCCAACCAACACCCCACCGCGGACCCATAACCGCCAAATGAGACCCTGGAGCAGTGGTACCAGAACCACAGCCAGCCCGGTGATGAAACCCGCATTGGAGGCGGTGGTCAAGCTCAGTCCGAAGGTCTGGAAGACATAGGCGGCGGCCAGGAACGACCCCATGATTAAGCCGCCCACAAGCGCGCGGCGGCTCCGATCTCCCGACCACCAGCGCCACAAACCTACCGGACCAATCAACACCGTGGCCAAAACGAAGCGCAGGGTGAGGAAGGGCAGAGTCGGGTACAGCTCCAGCGCATCCTTCACCAGGACGAAGGTCCAACCCCAGACGGTGGCGACCAAGACCAGGAGCAATTCGACTGTAAGTTGCTTACGTGACGCGAGCATCGTCTACCCAGGATCCCTTGTGACTTGCAACGGTAACGCGCCTTGGCGACGCGGGAAACAGCCCGGTATACTAACACACCGTAATCTCCCCCACTCACGAGCACTCGGCGGTACCCATACACCATGACTAAGCCCCGCAAGCACGAGACATTGGACCTGCAAGTCTCCAATCTAGCCTACGGAGGCAAAGGGATAGCCCGGAGGGAAGGCTTCGTCTTCTTTGTGGCCGGCGCCGTTCCGGGGGATGTTGTCCGTGCCACGGTAACAAAGGTCAAGAAGAACTACGCAGAAGCGCGCCTGGAAGAAATCCTGGAGCCCTCCCCGGAACGGCGCCGGCCGGAGTGCCCGCACTTTGGCAGTTGCGGAGGCTGTCGCTGGCAGTCCCTGGAATACTCGGCTCAGCTCAGATACAAGGAACAACAGGTGCGGGAATCACTGGAGAAGCTGGGCGGACTGGAAGGCTTCAAGCTACAACCCATCCGGGGCATGAAAGATCCCTGGCGGTACCGAAACAAGGTGGAGTTCTCGATTGGAGCAGGCGAGGACGGAAAGACCGTGATCGGCTTCCACCCTCCGGGCCGGTGGGACACAGTACTGCCGCTCACTCAGTGTCTTCTGGTCCCTGAGGCCACTGAGGGCATAAGAAACGTCGTGGAGGAGTGGGCGCGCGATAGCGGGCTCGCCCCTTGGGATGCGCGAGAAGAGAGGGGCTTTCTCCGCCATCTGACCATTCGGGAAGCGTATTCCACAGGCGAGATCCTGGTCAGCCTCACCACCTCCGGCTCCAACCTACCGGGAAGTGCCGGCTTGGTTGAGAGCATACGCGCAGCCCACCCGCAGACAGCCGGTATCCTGCACTCCGTCAATGAGGGAGCGGCCGGGGTAGCCAACCATATCCCCTATACCACGCTATGGGGGCGGCCCCACATCTATGAAGAGCTGGATGGTCTCAGGCTCAAAGTCTCCATAGACGCTTTTCTTCAGACCAATACCCGCATGTCATCCATTCTCTACGGATTGATAGCCGAAGCGGCTGATCTTACCGGCCGTGAAATCGTATGGGACCTATACTCGGGGATCGGATCCATTGGACTGTATCTGACAGGCAAGGCGCAATCCGTACTGGGCATTGAAATGGTGCCAGCGGCCGTGGCAGATTCCAGGGAGAACGCAATACTCAACGGCATAGAATCCGCTTACTTCCTGGAAGGTAATGCCCGCCCGGTACTCAAGCAGATCCTGGAGGGCAAGAGAGAGGTCCCCACCGGACTAGTCCGGCCGGATGTGGTGGTCTTGGACCCACCGCGCGGGGGCCTGGCCAAGAAAGTGGTAGGTAGAGTGGCAGCGGCAGCCCCCGCCCGGGTGGTGTATGTCTCCTGCAACCCAACCACCATGGCCTCCAACCTGCGGCAGTTTGCTGAACTCGGATATGCATTGCAGCGGATCACACCAGTGGATATGTTTCCCCACACTCCGCATATCGAAGCTGTGGGTCTGCTCGAGCCCAAGCCTTAGCCAGCATGCTCCACTCAATACCCTGGCCAGCATGTTGGGGCCGGAGTACTACCCGGCCTTCCGGGAGAGTAGGCGATCGGCGTTCGCCAACAAGAAGGTGAGGCCAAGAAGGGGCAGGGCAGGCAATGCCACAGGTAGACTGAGAGCCAGGGCCATGGTCGCCACCAGGCCCAGGCAAAGAGCCAGAAAAGTCCCATGAAGCCGCAATCCCGTTACCAAAGCCCCGGACGTGAACAATCCCACAAAGATCACATCGCTCAACCCCAGCCCCGAGCCCATAGGACCCCCACCCAGAATCGGAAAATGTAGAAGTAAGTAATCCAACAAGACGGGTGCTTCCTCAACCACCATCTTAGTGGGACCCGCGAACACGCTCCACACATCGACAACCACGGCGACGACGGCGACCAGGGCCAACCACCAGCCTTCCGCAAATTGGCGACCGAGCAAAGTGCCCGCAGCCGCTCCTGCAATCGCCTTGAAGGGCAAGGCCAGACTCGGCCAACCCGCCCATGACAAAGCGGAGCCAACGACCAAGGCGACCGCAGTCATCACGCCTAACTCCCAAGCCTTGCCAGGGCCAGAAGCAACCCACCAGATCAACAACGCGATGGGGAGAAGTGTCAGGACGAAACCGGCGAAGACATCCAGGCGTTCCATCCCGGTGCCCGGGATGGAACGCACTCCAACGACGACGATCCCCACAAGAAAAGCCGCACCCAAAACACGGGTCCACTCCTCTCTAGTCAATACGGAGGCTCGTCCTTGTGCCACTTACCCATTGTTCGAAAAGCTTTCCAGAAGTTCTGCTTGGCTTCCTTGTCGTCCAAGGAATCGTCGACATTTGGGGTCACCAGGACTTGGCAGAAAGGAGTTAGATCCTGTAACTCTCCTGGAGTCCAGGTGAGCTCGTTCATCCCGGCGATCCGGTGTCGATTAAGAACCCGAAGCGTTTTCTCACCCATCACCACCAGGAGCTTGGGCTGGGTGATCTGAAACTCTTCAAGGAAATAGACGGGGCAATTATCTTCAGCTTCGCTCTGATCTATCTCGGGACACTTGACAATATTCGTCCCGTATAAAAGCAAGGGGTCTACGCCAAGTCGCTGAACGCTCTTGAGGATGGCTCCACCACCTCTGCCGAAGAAGGCCACGCCCTCACTCACCTCAAGATAGCGGGGCTGATACTTGAGTAGAAGGACATCGCCGTACGGATGCCCTGAACCGACAACCGGCAGGAACTCCTTCCCTCTGCACTTCTGGCAGTGGGCCACACGTTGGTTGAGCCCATTGCTCTCCGCGATGGCTCTCTCCTCCAACTTGCGATAGATATCATCCGCTCCGAGGGGAGATTCCTGTTGCCTATCGGATTCTCTGTTGGGATCACTCATAATTGAGACTACTTATCATCATTCCTGAGTCCTGTTGTGGGTCGCCGACCGAGCAGGCAACATATTGGCGAACCACGGAACAATTCCTTGGAATACCATGCAATACCGTGAAGACCTCCATGCTTTCCCAATCCTAGGAGCCGCTTGAGACCTTGCCCATGGTATGTTGAAGTAGCTTCAGCGACTGCAGATAAACAAGACTCTTCCTGTTGGTCAGTATGTCCGCCTCTCGCAGAGAAGCCATGAAGTCATCCCGACCCTTGAACCCCGGCATGTGAAGCATGGCCGTCCCGAGTCCGGGTAGAACATGAGCGTCACTCCCAGCTCCTGCCAGCAAACCATACTTCTCTGCAAATCGCTCAGCACGCAGGTTGAAAGAGGAGAACGCCATCCTCGCGTTGTACGTCTCAATGATGTCCAAGTCGTGAGCATTGTCGGCCATCGAGCGGTAGGATGGAGTCGTCCGAAGCTGGTCAAACGGATGGGGAACGTATACCAGACCACCCTGATCCTTGATCCGGACGATCGTCTCTTTGAAGGAGAGTCCACCCGGCACGTCTTCCTCAAGAAACAGGCCCATGACCTCGCCCTCTCCAGTCTTCACTTCCTCCGCCACAATGATGGTAAGATCCTCTCCCGCCAGTGCGCGGGCCTCAAGTGCACCCTTCACCGTATTGTGATCAGCAATGGCAATGGCCCCCAGACCCACTTCCCGGGCCGTCTTCAAGATATCGCCGATAGAGCTCTGAGAATCCCCTGAATACTTCGAATGCACGTGCAGATCCACGTGTATCCAACCACTACTTCCGCCGACTCGTTCCCGGCCCGGCGTCTTTGACAAGAGGACGGAGGAACCTGGGTGAGCCGCAGCACGAGAGACCCCAGCTCCGCAACCCTCCAACGCCCCTTCGTACACTTCAGCAACTCTCAGAGCCGCCTCTGACCAGGTCTGGAGACCCGAGGGGATCCCCCTCTCAGGGTGGTCTCGCTGAGAGACGATCATCGCATCCAAGACTCCTCCAAGTTCCTCGTCCCGAGAAGGCGGAGAGAAGACAGCTCCGCCACCGTCTGTACGCGAAGTATCCGTCAAAGTCAGTGCATCCTTGCCGCCGCCACCAAGAAGAACTCGAGCTGCCGGCAGATCCGGTGCAAGCAAACTGCATCCAGCGACCTGAGCTTCCAGGGCCAGACCGTGAAGCCACTCACTGCCGCGGTAGGGTAGAATCGCCAACCCCGAACCTCTCAACAACGAGAGCAACTCCGCGTCACCGCTGAACTCCTCTCTCCTCACAAGGGTACGCAGGATCCGTGGAGGCCGGCGTGGTGGGGGCCATTTATAGCCTGAAGCCCTATCGACCGCCACCACGACTTCTCGCAACTCAGACGACGGCGACACCGCCAGATCTTTCAAGAAAGCTCTAAGTCCCCGCCGGTCATCACCCTTGTACACGTAAATCGCGGAGGAAAAATGCGGGGAAGAGCTCAAGTCACCATCACCGCACCCAGGGGGAACTACTCTGTAGTCACCGCCAATCAGATCCTCCAGTACATGCGCAGCATGAGGGAAGGTCACAATCCTCCCGTCCAGCGCCTGGTAGAAGCGCTGGAGCAAGGCATGTTCCCACTCGTAAGCGGGAAGAGATACTGGGGACATGTGGAATGTGGACACCACAGGACTCCGCGCCTCCCGGATAGCAGTGAAGCTCAGAGACGGGGCTATCGGCTCGTGAACATGAATAACATCGATCCCCCCTTCTACGAGCAGCCCTTCCAGACGAGAGCGAAGATCTACGGGGAGACCCACGTTGGCCACAGATCCGTTGAGGCGAACGGGAAAACTCCTGCCCATCGGTATGACCGGTATGCCATCTTCCGGCTCCAAGGGTCCGCTTCCCGGCAGGGGGAGCAGAAGATCATGGGCGGGTTGGCCAGGAGTCCATCCGCCCAACAGGGAGGAGGAAGATTCAGGTCCTCTCCGGGCAAGAGAGCGCATCCGCCGGAGCTCCGCCGCACGATCCGACGAAGCAAGTACCACCGGACGGTGACCTTGCCCCAGGAGTCCACGAGCCAGACCAGCTACGTGGTGATTGACCGCACACGGAACTTCCCAGACGAAGGGAGTGACTAGAGCTACAAGAAGGCTCCTGCGGGCCACACCAACCTCCCCCGTTGAGTACCGAGTGTAGAGAGTCAGATAGTATCGCCAGAGATGAAGGCCTCCGCCTTCTGGTGCGCCGTGCTGTCACTGTATTGTTCCGGAGGTGACTTCATGAAATAGGAGGAGGGTCCATAAAGGGCACCTGAAATACCCCTATCCAAGGCCAATTTAGCACACCGTACAGCGTCTATTACGATACCGGCAGAATTCGGGGAGTCCACCACTTCCAGCTTCAGCTCCATATTCAACGGAACGTCCCCAAAAGTGCGACCTTCCATACGGATATAGGCCCACTTGCGGTCATCCAACCACTCGACATAGTCTGAAGGGCCGATATGGACATTTCCTGGACCCATGTCATAGTCCAGCTGAGACGTAACCGAGTTGGTTTTGGAGATCTTCTTACTCTCCAGGCGCTCACGCTCCAGCATGTTCAGGAAGTCTGTGTTGCCACCCACATTCAGCTGACTGGTCCGTTCCAGACGCACTCCGCGCTCACGCATAAGATGGGTGAGCACTCTGTGGACGATAGTAGCACCGACCTGAGACTTGATGTCATCGCCGATTATGGGTAAGTTCTGCTCTTCAAAGCGGCCGCGCCAGTACTCCTCTCCGGCTATGAACACAGGGATACAGTTCACAAAGGCGCACCCCGCCTCCAGAATCTGCTCCACGTACCATTTGGTCGCCATCTCACTGCCCACAGGAAGATAGCTGACCACCACATCGGTCTCAGTCTCTTCCAGGATACCCACGATGTCATCAGTGGGGCCAGGCGCCTTGGTGATAACCTCTGAGAGGTACTTCCCTAGACCATCGTGAGTCATTCCACGCTTGACCTCCACTCCAAGAGACGGCACATCCGCAAACTTCACGGTGTTGTTGGGACCAGAGAATATGGCCTCTGAGAGATCCTTCCCTACCTTGTCCTGATCTATGTCAAACGCAGCGCTGAACTCGATATCCGAGATATGATAGCCACCCAAATTCACGTGCATCAGACCGGGGACGAAAGCGTCCTCATCCGCATCCTGGTAATACTGTACGCCCTGCACAAAAGACGAAGCACAGTTCCCCGCGCCGATAACAGCCACACGTACTTTCCCGCTCAACGAAGACCTCCTCTTAGAGAGTATCGAGTTGCCTATAGGTATGCGCCATCCTCTGAACCACCGTTAGGGCCGTCAACGCGAGGAGTATACACATAGCGTACAGCAACACGTTGAAGAACAGTCCTATGGCAATCAAGATTATCCTCTCCGGACGGCTCATCAGACCCACTTTGCACTCCAATCCCAACCCTTCCGCCCTGGCTCGCGTGTAGCTAACCAACATCGATCCAAGCAATGCTAGAACCACCACCACAACCCCGAGCTCCCAACCCTGAACTGCAAACCGGTAGGCAACGGCCGCCAAAATGACCCCTTCAGCCACCCTATCCAGGGTGGAGTCAAAGAAGGCGCCAAACGGGGTAACCATGCGTGAAAGCCGAGCCAGAGATCCATCCAGCATGTCAAAGAGCCCGGCCACAACGAATACGGCTCCGGCGATAACCAACATTCCCTTGGCCAAGAATCCGGCAGCCACGAGGTTCAACAAGAAACCAGCCACAGTGATCTGATTGGGAGTGACACGGATCCGGTTCAAGAGGCGTGTCAGAGGCACGAACATCCTGCGTATCCGCAAGTCCAAGAAGCTGCGTATGTTCTCTATGTATTCCATGGACCGCAATACTCCACGTAGGCGCACCGTCTCAAGCTAGCCAATGCGCATCCGGAGGGCCAAAACATCTTCATTCTACCAATTGAGGACATGGTGCCCAAGCCGGAGGACTGGCTAACCTTGCTCAACTCCATCTTCCGCAAGCGCACTCCCCTCCGCCACACCTCCCGAAGCGTCTCCGGTCAACTCTGACCCCGACCCACTTGATTCCGGAACCAGGGCCGAACCAGCAACATCTCCGTCCACGCCATCATCCGCAAACCAGGGAGCCCTGGAGAACTCTATTTCGAAGAAATCCATGGTGTGTTTGAGCATAGAAAGAACGGGCAAGGCCGCCAACATGCCCAAGATGCCTCCTACCTGAGCTCCCACAAGAAGTGCGAATATCACACCGAGCGGATGAACCCCGACGGTCGTGCCCATGATGTTGGGTACCAATATGTGATTCTCCAGTTGTTGAACCACGACATAGACGATCAACACTCCCAGAGCCGCAGCCGGCGAGTAGAACAGAGCCATGACAAAAGGTGGAGCGGCACCCAACCACGGCCCCAGCAACGGGATGACCTCAGTTAAACCCGCCCATACCCCGAAGAGCAGCACATACCGACTGCCTTCCGGCCACACGCCGATAATCTGCCAACCCAGTATCCAGACGCCCAACCCCGCCCCAAGGCCCACTACCAGAGCAAGCAGGAATTGACCCTTGACATAGCGGGTGAATGACCTCTGCAGGCCAAACAAGTAGGCTTCCAGCACCTCTTCGTCTCCAGGGAGAACTCGACAAAGATACTGGTAGATCCTGCGCCCGTCCAGGAGCATATAGAAACTGATGATGACTACCATCACCAAAGTGATCATCCCGCCCGCCACGCCTACGCCAAGATCCAGCGCAGCGCTGGCCATGGTGGAGGCGCGACCTCGCAACCACTCAGCGACGCGCGCGGCCTCCTCCCCAACATTCACTCCGATGTTCTTCTGGATCAAGTCGTCCTGCAGACCAGACAACCACACATCTGCCTCTTCATACCAATCAGGAGCACGATCCACCAGATCACGGCCCTGCCCCGCAAGCGGCGGCACGGCGATAACCACCAGCACGACCAGCAGGACCGCGAGAGCCAGATACACCCCCAAGACTCCCACAGGACGAGGAATGCGTGCACGCTGTAACATCATGACCACTGGATTCAGCAGAAGCGCAAACAACGCGGCCATCAAGAAGATGAACACCGCGTGACTTATCTTGGGTAACAAATACAAGGCCACCAGTGCGGCAACCGGAACCAGGACGGCCTGCATCCACTTCTGAACGACTATCCGCATTCTTGTTCCTCCTGGACCGGGAGCCGAAGGCGTACCTGCAACGGGAAGATACACTCGACCAGGTGGTCAGAACGGCTCTGCAGTGCTAACGTAAGTCCTGTCATGCAAATACTACCGTGCGGGCGCATGAATGCGTCTCCTAGTGAGCAGCTACCTCTTGTCCAGAACATTCAATCTCAGGTTCTACGTATTCATCGTAGCGTTCGTCTTTGCGGCGGCCGTCTACACAACTATGTCCCTGGCCGGCGGCTCCACCGCCCAGATGACGGAACAGAAGCTACTGGTGGAAGAAGAACCAGGGCCAACCTCCCCCGTTGATGCATCAGGCATGGAGCATCCTGTCTTCACCCGCATTATCACACCCAGCGCAGAACGTAACATCACCCTCCCGGTCGCTGCCGAAAACAGTACCATAATTGCCTACCACGGCACCGGGGACACCACAGCACTCCCTTTTACCCCTATCGGAAGCAGGATGAACGGAGGACTTGTTTCCCGGACGCTGAAGGGCGTATTCTCCGGACGCGCTCCCATCCGCTACTATCTCCTGCAGGACGATTCCGGAGGAGATACCGAAACCACGTCCGTGGACGTGGGAGCACCTCCGGGGACCCCTGTCTCCAGCCCTGTCTCCGGAGAAATCATAGGAGTGAAGACCTATCTGCTTCACGGTAAGTATGAAGACGTGCAGGTTGACATCAGACCAGAAGGGCTCAGTGGAGTAACCTTGTCTCTTCTCTTCATCACGGAGCCCACAGTGGAGATAGGGCAAACCGTGGAGGCAGGCAAGTCACAAATTGGAAAGGTCAGAGAGCCGCTGGGAGAGTTGGGAGACCGTTTGGCAGAACTCACTCACGACTCCGGCAGTCATGTCCATCTCCAGATAGTTGAGACTCCGCTGGAGTAGCTCTATTCTCCACTGGACGGTCCCCCTGCCCATGTTGCCCAACCCGCAAGAACATAGAACATCACGCTCACACTACTGGATTACAGAGTACTGAATTACAGAGTTGGTTCCGGCAGTCGCAAGCGACAGCCGGAACCAACGGGTTTTAGTAGCGGTAGTGGTCAGGCTTATATGGACCTTCAGAAGGGATTCCTAGATATTCAGCCTGCTCGGAAGTCATCTCCGTGAGGTGTCCACCAAGTGCCTCCACATGCACTCTGGCGACTTCTTCATCCAGATGCTTGGGAAGCACGTAGACCTTGTTCTCGTACTTGTCATTACGATTGTAGAGTTCGTCCTGAGCCAAGACCTGGTTGGTGAAGGAGTTTGACATCACAAAGCTGGGATGCCCAGTGGCGTTACCCAGGTTGAGAAGCCGGCCTTTAGACAGCAAGATAATGCGCTTGCCATTCGGCCAGATGATGTGATCCACCTGCGGCTTTATCTCTTCCCATTCCAGTTCTTCTAGCCCGGCCACATCTATCTCAATGTCAAAGTGGCCGATATTGCCCACGATGGCATTGTGCTTCATCTTGTCCATGTGAGCCCGCGTGATCACCCCCATGTTGCCGGTGGCCGTAACGAATATGTCCGCCCACTCGCACGCCTCATCCATGGTGACGACCTCGAAACCTTCCATGGCCGCCTGCAGAGCGCAAATGGGGTCCACCTCAGTTACGTAAACCCGGGCACCCATATTGCGGAGAGACTGTGCGCTGCCTTTGCCCACGTCACCGTAGCCGGCGATCACAGCCTTCTTACCCGCAACCATTACATCCGTGGCGCGTTTGAGACCATCCAGCAACGACTCGCGGCAACCGTAGAGGTTGTCGAACTTGGATTTGGTGACTGAGTCATTCACGTTGATTGCAGGCGATCCCAGGGTGCCTTTCTTCTCCATCTGATAAAGGCGATGCACACCCGTAGTTGTCTCTTCCGTTATGCCGCGGATTTCCTTGAGCAGCTCAGGGTACCTCTCATGCACCATTACCGTGAGATCTCCACCGTCGTCCAGGATCATATTGGGAGTCCAACCATCCGGACCATGGATAGTCTGCTCAACGCACCAGTCATACTCCTCTTCCGTTTCACCTTCCCAAGCGAAAACGGGCGTGCCGGCGGAAGCCACGGCGGCGGCAGCGTGGTCCTGCGTACTGAAAATGTTGCAGGAAGACCAGCGCACCTCCGCCCCCAGCTGCTGCAGAGTCTCAATGAGAACCGCGGTCTGGACAGTCATATGGATGCAACCGGCAATGCGGGCGCCCTTCAGGGTCTGCTCCGGCCCCATCTCTTCCCGGAGCTTCATCAGGCCCGGCATCTCCGTCTCCGCTATCCGGATCTCTTTGCGGCCCCACTGAGAGAGGCCCATGTCTGCTACTTTGTAGTCGACCTTGCCGGTAGTGTTCTTCTCCGGCGCTTCGGTCGGCGAAACAGGATTCATTCGGTGTTTCTCCTCCCTTTAGCTTATTGACAGGTAGATGGACTGGGCAGGACTCAAGCGGCTAAGCCACTCAGACCTTCTCAACCAAATCGTACCTGAACTCTTCTCTGAAACGACGCTCCAGTTCACCCTCTTCCAGAGTGTGATTCTGTGTGCCGTGATGTTCGATCTTTATCGTACCCATGATGGAGGCCACTCTTCCTGTGGTTTCCCAATCAAGGTCATAATGCAGGCCATAGAGTAGTCCAGCACGGTAGGCGTCGCCACAGCCCGTAGGATCTACCACCTGCTTGGGGTTAGCCACCGGAATGGAGATCTCCGCCCCATCCACCAGGATGGTGGACCCTTCTGGGCCGCGGGTGACAATGACAGCCTCCACCCGCTCTGCCAGCTGTTCCAAGCTCTTGCCAGTCCGTTGCTGCATCAACTCAGACTCATAGTCATTGAGCGTGATCCACGTAGCCTTGTCCACGAAATCCAGCAACTCCTCACCATCGAATACGGGTAACTGTTGCCCCGGGTCAAAGATGAAAGGGATCCCAGTCTCCGCAAACTGCCGCGCATGGTCAATCATACCCTGGCGACCATCTGGCGACACCATACCCAGCTTGAAACGGGAGTTTCCATCCACCTTGTTCAGGTGGGACTCATTCATAGCCCCAGGATGGAAAGCCGTAATCTGGTTGTCGTCCAGGTCCGTGTTGATGAAGGCCTGGGCCGTATAGGTGTTCTCTATCTCCTTTATGTGCGTTCGATCAATGCCGCACTTGTCCATCCACTCCCCGTAGGGGCGGAAATCCTCACCTACCGTGCCCATTGGCCGACCATCAATACCCAGCTGGGCCAGGTTATACGCAATATTCGCAGCACAACCGCCGTACTCGCGCCGCAGCTGGGGGACCATGAAGGACACATTCAAGATATGCACCTGATCAGGCAGAATATGGTCCTTGAACTTCCCCTCGAATACCATGATGGTGTCGTACGCTATGGATCCGCAAATGAGTGTTGTCATATCGCCTATCCTTACCTACGCTACCGATACTTCCATTTTAGCAGCCGCCTTCAGATCTTCGACCATATCTGTCTTCTCCCACGGGAATCCGGCCCCAGTGCGGCCGAAGTGGCCGTACGTCGCGGTATTGCGGTAGATGGGGCGCAAAAGGTCCAGATGTTCAATTATTTCACGCGGTTTGAGGCCAAATACCTCACGCACCACTGCGGCCAGCATATCCGGCTCCACTTTCCAGGTGCCGAAAGTATCAATCATCACTGACACCGGCTCAGCCACACCGATGGCATAGGATAGTTGAACTTCGCAACGATCAGCGAGCTCTGCCGCCACAACGTTCTTCGCTATGTACCGAGCCATGTAGGAAGCGGAGCGATCCACCTTGGACGGATCTTTGCCGGAGAAGGCGCCGCCACCATGACTACCCTGCCCGCCGTACGTATCAACGATGATCTTCCGCCCGGTGAGGCCACAGTCTCCCACCGGACCACCTACTACAAAACGACCGGTTGGATTGATGTGAAACTTGGTGTCCTCAGAGAGCAGATGGGCGGGAATCACCGGCTTGATGACGTTTTCAATAATGGCGTCACGAATCTCATCCTGACTTACATCCGCCGCATGCTGCGTGCTGATGACCACTGTGTCCACACTAACCGGCTTGTTGTCCACGTAGCGAACGGTCACCTGACTCTTACCGTCAGGACGGAGGAAGTCCAACGTCCCGTCCTTGCGCACCGCTGCCAAGCGCTCGGTCAGTCTGTGGGCGAAAGTGATGGGCATGGGCATGAGCTCTTCCGTCTCGTTGGTGGCATACCCGAACATCAGCCCCTGGTCGCCAGCACCCTGATCCTTATCTTCTGCCTCATCAACACCCATGGCAATATCCGGAGACTGCTTGTCCAGAGCAGGCAGGACTGCGATGCTTCTGTAGTCAAAACCCATGTCCTCGGTGTCGTAACCGATGTCCTTGATAGTGTTCCGCACAATATCCGCCAGATCAACGGTAGCTTCTGTGGTGACTTCTCCCCCGAGAACAGCAAGACCAGTTGTGACCATGGTCTCGCAGGCCACCCGCGAGTACTTGTCCTGCTCCAGCAGTGCGTCCAGCACCGCGTCAGAAATAGCATCCGCCATCTTGTCCGGATGCCCCTCCGTAACGCTCTCGGAGGTGAATAGAAAATCAGTCATGCCCATACTACAATCCTCTCTGTCTGTTTGCTCTCTGGTCCCTTGATATTCCTATTGCTTGCTAGAAGCGGTTCATCCATTCAAGCGGCACGTCTTCTCTCTTCTCACCAACGAACGCCATGTAGTAAATTGGCTGTCCCTGCAGCGAGTATCGGTGCAGATACCGCTTTTTCGCTTTCAGATCTACTAATCCCTCTTCCACCATGCTGCGGACCAATCCAGAGAACCCAGTCTCATCCTTCTGGTCCATGAAATCCTGCTTGATGTTGAAGGCCAGCCAACCTGGCGTATCTACTAAATTGTACGCCTCTGCGAAGGCCTGGGGCGGCATATCTCCAAACCCCAGCGCCGCCACAGTTGTAAGGCAGTTGAGGTTCTTGGCCTCCAACCCTTTCCTGACATCTTCAGGGATGTCCGTGAGGTCCACCACGTGGTAGTCATCGTAGACTCCCGGGCGGTCACGGTCAGTCGCTTCTGCCGCCTCTTCAATGATGTCAACGCCCACGATCTCTTCCGCGCCTAGACCCTCCAGCACCTCACCAACCATACCGTTGCCGGCACCTACGTCCAGCACCCGGAGTTCAGGTGAATCTTCCGGAGACCCCTTCCGTACACCCTCTTCCAGCAGCCCGCAAACAGTCTCTGGCGAGGTGCACTTCAGGTGATCATAAAAGACGTGCTCATACAGACCCGGGACATCATAGAAACGCTCATAGTCATGGAACCGCACCTTCTCCCGACCGTCACCGGTATCCAACCACAACCACTCCTCATCCTGATCCAGGCCCTCATCCTCCACCCGGGGAAGCTCTATCTCACAATCACCCACTTTGTAGGTACCCGCAATCTTCTCCGCCATCGTCTCCAATGTCTTCTCTGCTGTGCCCATCTCATCCAACTCCTCTCATAATCCCGTCTAACCGACGGCATAAGGATCACTCCAACACTCAATGGTGTATGCAGCATGATGCTGCCCTGGGGCCAATCCGAACGGCCATTCTTATCCTCAGATGGCTTCTACTACCGAATCGGGTACTTCTTCATCAGCGGACGCTGACGAATCTACTGTAGCGACCACCATTCCTTCCAGCTCGTCTGTCTGAGTCATTTCCGCAACCCGTTCAAGCGAAGAAAGGATTTGATATTGCTCCCAGTCCTTCTGCCTGCGGAATCTGTGAAGAAAACGACTTTGCAGCGGAGTGGGTGCATCCTCCAGCAGCTCTCTACCTTTATCCGTGACTGCTACCAGCACCTTCCGTCTATCCTCCGTGGATTTATCCCTACGGATGAGGTTCTTCTTCTCCAGACGGGACAATATGCCCGTCACTGTAGCGTGGCTCACGCTGGCAGAGCGCGCAAGCTCGCTTCCGCTTACACTCTTATCTGCTGCTACTGCCCGAAGGACAAGCAATTGCGGCACTGTGAGACCATGCCGCTGACGAATGAAAGTGGAATACACACTATTTGCCCTGGTAATCTCTCTCAGGGCTCTCAGCACTTTCTCTTCTATTTCTCTCTGTACTTCCAAAACCGTCCTCCCAATCACCCGTTAGAAGGAGTTTAGCACACTAACTATCTTCCGTCCATACCTAGTGGCGGCGGAGCTGAGAGTTCGCGAAATAAGCCGTAATTGGTCGGCCAAATTGTTCTGCGAGTGAATGACGATGCTTAGTATACGGCATATTCGGGGGGGATACGAGAGGCGTGGCGAGCGTGGGCAGGTGGGCAGGTGGGCAGGTGCGCAGGAACGGACCGAGCTACTGTGGAGGTGAAGGTTTCCGGCCCTTCTCTAGGAGCGAAGGTTTTGTTAACTGAACGGGGGCCGCGAAGGGCCCCCGCCCGCTTCCGGCACCTGCCGGAAGGCAGGTGCCGGCCTGCTATCTGGGTCCGTGGCTTCGGCCGCCGACCCTGTGATTCACTTGTTCACCATTGGTTCCGCTTCTTCTACATCGGATCCTGAGCGCCTGAGATGGGAGCCGTATCCGGGACGCCTTTGCTGTCGGTGTCAACGGCCTTACTCAGCACCTGGAACGTGCCTTCGCCGTCCACATTGTGACAGGTGAAGCAGTTACCCATGTAGTGCCCAGTGAAGGTCTTGCTTCCCATGTGCGCAG
>Ga0209176_10000167_pt1 | contig 16505 bp, 14 predicted proteins | sample NGEPer11B_FD_184511 | JGI IMG/M metagenome (GOLD analysis project Ga0209176, IMG submission 184511) | Arctic peat soil microbial communities from the Barrow Environmental Observatory site, Barrow, Alaska, USA - NGEE Permafrost305-11B... | ecosystem: Environmental > Terrestrial > Soil > Wetlands...
ATCCGGGGCTGGATCCGCCGGTACAACGAGGAGCGGCCCCATCAGAGCCTCAGCTACCTGAGTCCGGCCGAGTTCCGGGCCCAACAACTACAACTGGTGGCTTGAAATCGGGGGAGGAATACACTCAGCAACAAGAATGGGTGGCTTGAAATCAGGAGAGCACTACAGAAATCTCAATTGAGACCGCATGAACTGCTCAGGTTGACATCGGCAGGAGAGGTTGCTAATGTCGCTGAGAAGAACGCTGGACCGATAGGCGTTATAGAAAGCGGTAATTGCTAGAAGGTCACAGTGAGGGGGTAAGCTACAATGGTTTGCATCGTACGTGAGCTACGCAAATCAAAGGGAGTTCAGATAATCCGTCATGCTCCGGCCCAAAGTCAACAGTAAGAGTTATGACACGGGGTAGCCAAATCTTTGGCGTGAACAGAGTAGCTAGATCTTTGGCCTGAGGGGGGGGAAGTAACTTGTTACAGGAAGCTGTCCAAGGCATGTTTGCCGTATTTACCTGGGAAACCATGCCGTTCTTGCTAGGCGGGGTAACCCTCGGCCTGTGTTTTGGCCTCTTGCCTGGATTGGGGGGGCTAGCAACATTGGCACTCTTGATGCCCATTATTTATGGCTGGGAGCCGGCCCCCGCACTTGCCTTTCTCATGGGCGCACATGCTGTGGTTTTCACCGGTGGGTCCGTGACGGCCGTATTGATGAACATTCCCGGTACGCCGGCGAACGCTGCTGCACTGATAGATGGTTACCCCATGACGCAAAAGGGGTTAGGCGGGCAGGCCGTGGGGCTTGCGGTGACATCTTCCATGGTTGGAGGTGTTATTGGGGGGGTAGTCCTACTGGCCTTGGTTTTCGTCGTGCGTCCGCTAGTTCTGGTCTTTGGTCTGCCGGAGTACTTCTTCTTGACATTGTTGGGAGTCTCCTTTATCGCGGTGTTGGGTCGAGATTCGGCCGTAAAGGGGCTCATCTCTGGAGCAGTTGGCATATTCATTGCAATGGTTGGAATACATCCCATTACCGGCATTCCGAGGTTTACCTTTGGGAGCCTTGAACTGTTGGAGGGCTTCGGGATCGTACCTGTCGCTCTGGGCCTATTTGCCGTTCCGGAGGTTCTACGGCTAATCATCAGTCGCGGGGCCATAGCGCAGGTGGGAAGTGAAGAGGTCAAGGTTGGGCTAAAGGCAGTACTCGGAGGCGTCAGAGATGTTCCCCGCCATCTGCGCTTGGTACTGCAAAGCAGTGCGATAGGTACAATAGTCGGGATTATCCCGGGCGCAGGCGCCGACACAGCACCTTTCGTATCATATGGAATCGCGGAGCAGACGTCGAAAAATGCAGAGCTATTTGGTCATGGCAGTAGCGAAGGCGTTATCGCTGCTGAATGTGCCAACAATGCCAAAGAAGGCGGATCGTTGCTGCCGACCTTAGCCTTTGGTATTCCAGGAAGCTCTGCTATGGCACTGGTGTTAGGTGCGTTGCTGTTAATAGGGCTTAAGCCTGGTCCCATGTTCCTGCAAGATCATACTGACGTTGCCTTTACTCTAGTGGGGATTCTCATTTTCGCTAATCTAATAGGTGGTGTTATTTTATTACTAATAGGGGGACATCTTGCTAGACTAACCGCTCTGCGCGGAGTTGTATTAAGTCCTATAGTTCTTATTTTGGTAGTGATAGGGGCCTATTCGGTAAGGGGAAGCCTGTGGGATGTTGGATTCGCAGTTGCTTTCGGTGTGCTAGGATGGGCTATGCAGGCTTATGGCTACAATAGACCGGCTTTCTTTCTTGGATTTGTGTTAGGAGGGATGTTAGAAAGATACTTTGTGCTCTCATTACGTACATACGATTGGGTCTTTGTTTTCAGGCCCATATCCTTGGTGATATTGACTAGTATTATTTTGGTCATTTTTTCCGATGAGGTGCGCTGGGTAATAGCTAGTTTGAGGAGGAAATTTGCTAGGTAGGATTAGTTTTCCATTCGTACTTCTTGCTGTATGGATATATCTGGTCGTCATAGAGTCAATTGATCTTCCAAGTTCTGCTATGAAGTTTCCCTGGTTGATAGGAGGGATTGGTGGTCCACTGCTAGTCTTTCAAATTGTTAAAGAGGCTAGAACCCCCACAGAAGAAAAAGAAGAGTCACGCGACTTAGGAAGCTACGTAGTGGGTGTGGGTTGGTTTCTAGCGATATTTCCGCTGATAGTGTTCCTAGGTTTTGTTTATGGACTTCCTGTATACGCGTTCGTTGCCTTGAAGCTTCGCGGCGAAGGTTGGTTGCTGAGTTTTTTGTTAGCTGCGTTTGTATGGGTTTTTGTTTACTTTGGCATGGTTCGCGCATTAGGAGTGCCAATATACGAAGGCTGGTTGCTGTCATAGCATTCGTCAGGTAAGGGGGTGCGGCACAAGGAAAATGGTGGTTTTGGGTGTGAGCAATAACAGTGTGCCAAGAATGAAGAATGGAACGGGGGATGTTTGTTATGAGACGCTTTGGAGGGATCTTCGCGCTGATTCTGATGCTGCTGGCTGGCGTTGTTGCTGGGTGCGGTCAGGAAGATGCAAATGAGACCACAACATCGGCTGCGAATTCGCAGAACGAAACGACAGTGTCGGAGACGGAGAATGGAGAAGGGCCGGAAGAATTTTACAAGGATGAGACAGTCAAGATTGTAGTGCCGTATAAGCCTGGCGGTGGATACGACACGTATGCCAGAATGGTATCTAACTACCTAGAGGACGAGCTTCAGGCTACCGTCGTGGTCCAGAACATGCCGGGAGGAGATACATACGTTGCGAATAACTATGTTTTCAACGCCGATCCCGATGGCCTTACCCTGCAGATCGCTAGCAAACAGGGACTGACAGTCGTTCAACTGATCGGAGAGGAGAGAGGAGAAGGAATCGATATCCGGGAATATGAATGGCTCGCCCAACTGATCAATGAACCACCAGTTGTGGTGCTGCGGGAGGACCCCGCCCTGAAGACGTTCGAGGACCTCCAATCCGTGGACAATCTCCGCTTTGGGTCCTCGGCTTCGAATACTTTGATGGCAGCGTCCGCATTCTTAGAACTCACAGGCATAGATGGAGAAGTGGTGAGGGGCTTTTCTGGTACTTCAGACGTTGCCATGTCAATCATGAGAGAGGAATTGGATGGTCAGGTAACTTCTGCAGGTAGTGCCTACGATTATGGACAACAGCCCGAGATGTTTGAGCTGTGCACTGTGGCGAATGAGAAGAGTCCACTATCTCCCGACTTGCCAACGTTGGAGGAATTTGCCGGTCTGAGCTCCGAGGAGACGGAATATCTTGGTCGGATAAGTAATGTTCTTGGCACAGGGCGAGTGTTTTTGACAACTCCGGGAGTACCTGAGGAACGGGTTGAGTTTTTGAGGACAGCTCTAGGAAATGTCTTGCAGAACGAAGAGTTTGTGGCTCAGGCGGAAGACATAAATCGTCTCATAGATTATATGCCAGGCGAGGAAGTGGCACAATCCGTCATTGACCTTCTGAGCATGCCGGACGACGAGGCTGCGGAGCTACAAGATATATTGCTACACAAGTACACGGTGGAGTAGGGTGGCGGGAATCCGTTGGTAGCTAGTGGGTAGTAAACTGTAATGGGATGTTAAGCGACAAGCGGTCCACGGTTTCGCGTTGTGGAATGGTCCGCACTAGAGGCAGGAGGTTGGAGCTTTGTTGTCCGTTGACAGACTTCGCGAAAGGGCGAAGGGATGTATTAGCGATATGGAGGTCAGAATGAGTAAGCGAGTGCTTTTTGTGGGGACGGTGGTAGCAGTAATGCTGGTGGTTGCAGCGGCTGGTTGCACCTCGGATGGAGAGACTGCTGCAGAGGGTGAGGCTGGAGCGAATGGGGAATACACTCGCTCCACCGCGGTCGCCCCTTCACCTTCAGTTGCGGCGGCCAGTTCAGTAGTGCAATTGCACGGAGATACTAAGGTTGTCCTTACGGGGTCCGGTTTTGACCCAGGCCAAGAGCTTCGTTTGCTCCTCACAACAGAACAAGGGGGGATCCGAGCTGTAAGCGACTTCACGTACGCGGCTGATCCGGAGCCGGTAGCCAACGAGGAGGGTGCGTGGGTAACAGCATGGGGAGTATTTGGCAGATTGTTCGACAAAGAAGTGATCACGGACGGAGTATATGCGATTGTGGTCACCGACACTGACAACAATCCTGTGGCCACCACCTCCGTAGCCTTCTATGATCCCGAGAAACCTCAGGAAGAGTGGCCAGTATGGGCGAACGTAGAAGCAAGTGAGTAGTGTGGGACACAGAACTGCGATATTCCAGGCGCCCTTACGATAAGGGCGCCTGGAGAGCGGGGGTAGGTGGGTTAGGACTAGGTAGGGAGCGAGAATAGCATTCATTGAATGACATTTAATGCTCAGTCAAGATTCTGTTGGCTGCAAAGAAAAGGAGTGAGAACAATTCGTGGGGCAGAGATTTTCCTGGGAGCTTTGCAGAAATCTGGTGTACGGTACCTTTTCGGACTACCTGGCAGCACTGAAGCTGCGATCCTTGATGCCCTGGCAGGAAACAGTGAGCTGGAATATATTCTGGGTCTCCACGAAAACGTAGTGGTGGGTATGGCAGACGGCTATGCTCGAGCCAGCGGGCAGGTAGGAGTTGCCAACCTACATACTTCGGTGGGCACATTCAACGGCTTAGCTAACCTCTACAACGCTTGGCGCGATTCTTCTCCAGTAATGATGACGGTGGGGCACAAGGATTCTCGTCTATTTACGCGCGATGGCTTTTGTGTAGTGCCCAGCCTACCGGAATTTGCTCGGCAGATTACTAAATGGTCGTGGCAAACTGTGCACCCCGAGGAAATTGCCGGGGATGTCTATCGGGGTGTAAAGATGGCCACCGCGAGTCCTTCTGGTCCTGTGTATCTCGCTATACCGGAGGACTTGCTCGCTGCCGAAGTGGACAAGGGAGTACCGTCGGCAGAAGGACTGAGCCGGGTCCATAGTGCGGTGCGGCCGGGACGGTCAGCTTTGGCTCAAGCGGTGGAGTTGCTGCAGGAGGCACGCCGAGTTGTACTTGTGGCTGGCAGTGAGGTAGCGACTAGCAGTAGTACAGAGCTTGTGGCCAAATTAGCGGAGAGATTAGCCGCACCTGTAATGTTGGAGCAGCGGAAATCTAACACTGCGCTGACCTTCCTTTCCGACCATCCCAACGTTATTGGCCGGTACGCTGTGAACTCTCCTGCCATTCAGGAGGCTGACGTCGTCTTCTTTGTGGGCGGGCAGGTATTCTTAGACTTCAGCTATCCGGCTCAGCCTCAGGTCCCTGCTGGAGCCAAGCTTATCCATTTGCACCCCTCAACCTGGCAACTGGCCAAACAGTATCCTACAGAAGTGCCTTTAGTGGGTGATGTGCGAGAGGGGCTAACGGACTTGTTAGAGGCTTTCGAGGGACAGAAAATTCCTGGTGAAACTGAGCGCAAGCGTTTCTTGGTCCGTGGTCAGCAACAGCCGAACGCACCAAAGACAAAGGCAACGCCCTCTGCGGCAGATCCGATCACTGGTGAATGGCTCGCCAGGGAGATGCAGCGAATTTTCCCACCAGAGACAATCATTGTTGATGAGGCCATCCGTACATCTCGTCCACTTCAGGCTCACTATGGCTTCACCGTACCCAATACTTACTACAAGACCTCCGGCGGAGCTTTGGGTTGGGGCATGCCAGCGGCTCTGGGCGTCGCCCTTGCGCGGCCCAAGGGGAAGGTGGTAGCCGTGATCGGAGATGGTGCCAGTCTTTTCACTATACAGAGCCTTTGGACTGCGGCACACCATTGCATCCCTGTGTTGACCATTATCTGTAATAACCGCAAGTATATGGCTGTGCATTCTGCAATAGAGACGTATGACGGGTTGGCCGTCCAAAACGAAGACTTCATAGGCTGCACGCTAGATAGTCCTAATATCGATTATGTAGGTATAGCTGCTGGATTTGGAGTACCCGGTAGGCGTGTGGAGCAGGCCGGGAACATGAGTACGGCCCTCCAGATGGGATTGAAGCATCCTGGACCCTATGTTTTAGAGGTAGTATTGGAACACTGAAGTAGCACGTTATGCACTTTGAGGTAGCTTAACTCAGATTACGAAAGGCATAAACTCATCATAACAATAAAGGTTGAGTATTTTGGTGTGGTTGCGATAACTATAGGAAAAAGGGAGGAGTACATCGAAGTTTTCCCCCAGAATCTTAGGGATCTCTGCGAACTACTAGTTCGGCAGTATGGAATCCGGTTTACGCACATATTCGAAGGCGAGGTCTATGGTGAAACGCAGTGTCTAATACTGTTCAATGACAAGATTGTTGTTGATAGGAAGGCTGAGACACTCTTGTCGGAAGGAGATCACGTGAAAATTATACCGCCCATCTCGGGTGGGTAGAGTATTCGGTATTTTTATTGTGTTCCCACCTCAGAGAGCGTTGACAATTGCGCGAGAAAGGAGTTGGTGGGTAAGTGCATAGCATATTGATAATAGATTTATCTGATAATAGTGCTTACGTTGAGGCATTGCCAGAGGCGCATATGGATGCTTTTATGGGTGGACGAGGCCTCGGTGCATACCTCCTTTATAAATACTTGGACAAGGGTGTGCATCCTTTATCTCCAGATAATGTTTTGGTTTTTACCGCGGGTCCTTTGCAAGGGACAAAGAGTTACTATAGCGCGAAGTCAGTACTCACTACAAAATCTCCTTTGACGGGGATCTATTTGTATAGTATTGCGAGTGGGAGTTTCGCGCATCGAATCAGGAAGGCCGGATACGTTGCACTTATAGTTAGAGGGGCCGCTGCGAAGCCGATGTATGTTGTGGTCGAGGATAATAAGGTGGAATTTAAGGACGCCAGCGAATATTGGGGTATGTTAACGGCACCTAGCCATGATGCGTTGATAGGGAGTTCGAGGATGAAGAATGCCTCGTGTGTGTGCATTGGCCCCGCAGGGGAACGGCTGAACCCGATGTCTTGCGTTGCAACCGAAGGCCAGAAAGCGAGGACCTTTGGCAGGGGTGGCGCTGGTGCGATAATGGGTTCGAAAATGTTGAAGGGGCTAGTAGTGGGAGGGACGAGAGAAGTAGATGTGCAAGACACCGACAGATTTGCAAAGGTGAAAGAGTCGATTCGTGAGACGGTAAAGGAAGCGCCCACATGGGTGGAAAAACAGCGGCGATTTGGTACTGGCTCTGACATCTCGGCGATGAGTGAGATTGGTATTTTACCCAGCCACAACTGGCGATCTGGTAGATTTAGTGACGTGAGCTCTATAGACCTTACGCAAATTGAGGAGGAGTGGCCGCGGAAGAATGTAGCATGTGGACCGTATTGTATCTCCCCGTGTTCCCATATTGCTCAAATTGATCGTGGACAATGGAAAGGGTCAAAGACAGAGGGACCAGAATACGAGACGATTTACGCATTTGGGAGTAACTGCGGGATAAATCGTTTTGACGCGATAGTGGCGGCTGAAGAGATTTGTGATCAGTATGGCATTGATACGATTAGCTGCGGCGCTAGTATAGCATTCGGCATGGAGTGCTACGAGAGAGGTTTAATTGATAGAGAAATGACTGGGGGAATAGATCTTAGTTTCGGCAATGCGGAGGGGATGGTTGAGACGGTTGCCTTGGTGGCAAAGATGGAAGGGATCGGAGCTTTGCTTAGCCAAGGAACAAGGTCTGCATCGAAAGCGATTGAAGGGTCTGAGAGCTTTGCTATGCAGAGCAAAGGATTGGAATTAGGTGGGTACGAATGTCGCGGTATGTGGGGTCAGGCACTTGAATTTGCCATCAACAGTAGGGGTGGCGATCATCACGGGTATGGATTGCTTGCGAGAATGCCCGCGGAAAGAGAATATGGGGTACAAGTGGAAGGCAAAGGAGAACTGGTCAAGGAGGCTGCTCTCCAGCGCATACTGGTTGACAGCGCAGTTGTTTGTGCGTTTCCGAGAAAGATCATGGGAATCGACAGATTGCTTGAAATGATCAACAGTGTTACGGGCAAGAGTTTTTCAAAGGTAGATTCCCAACGGATAGGGCTTCGGATAGCGACGGTAGAAAGAATGCTAAATGTGCGAGAGGGTGCCCGACGTGAGGACGATTCGCTACCAGAACGGTTATTGATTGAGCCTCTACCGGAGGGTCCACGAAGCGGAAGTACAGTACCTATTGAGGAGTTGCTAGATGAGGGTTACCGAGCTTTCGGGTGGGATGAGGATACTGGAGTTCCGTTGAAGAGAACGCTGGAATCGCTTGGGCTTGACGTTCTTTTGGAGTATGAAGGACGTCAAGGATAGTTACTGTGTAAGAGAGTCATGTGCTGGTAGAGGGTTTGCTGCGGACGGAAATGGGACTACCGTTAGAGAGGGGCGAACGCGGTGAGCATTGATTTGTGACGTGTTTTTTGTGTGACGAATTTTGAGATAAGGATATCCATTCGGGTAGCGAAATGTCGTGGGGGCGTCCAGGAAGCGGCAAAATGTTTGCAGAGCTTTGCCTGACGCTAGGTAATAGTCAATGTGGAATCAAAATAGTGCTGAAACGACGCTAGTTGAGAAATCGGTGTTCCAGCAGGGTGCGGATGAGTTGGCGTATCGCTTGCCTTTAATCGCTCAGCACTGTGACTTGATGTGTGATGAACAGCAGGCGTGGGGTCGACGAGGTAAAGTATGCTAGCGACGCGGTAATGAAAAGAGGGTGAGAGGTGAAGTATTGAGATTCGGCTGTGAGTAAGTGCTTCATGGGGAGAATCCCCGAAAGAGCACCACTGACTATCGCGGAGGTTACTCGATGGCTATGAAAGTTCTTTGCTTACGAGATGAACGGGAGTTTATAGATGTGGGAGTGTCATTTTCGTCTGAGCTAGAAGTGGCATTTCTGACCTCCGAAGAACCGGCAGATATCATGGAGTCGCTCAGCAACGTGGATGCTTTAGTGGTTCGTTCGCATAGGCCGGTCCTAACAAATGATCTTATTGAAGCTGCATCCAGACTTAGACTAATACAGTTTACGGGATCTGGGTACGATACCGTTGACATCGATTTGTGTCGGGAGAAGGGTATCAAAGTAGCCAGAGCTCCCGGTGCCAATGCCCGCAGTGTGGCGGAGTATTCGCTGATGAGTATGCTCATGTTGAGCCGAAAGGTCTTGGTTCTGGATTCCGCTTTGAAAGGAGGCAAGTATCAGGAGGCAAGGAACAAAGCTTACCGAGAAGGCAATACAGAATTGAGTGATTGCGAAGTAGGTATAGTTGGGATGGGGCCTATAGGACGGGAAGTGGCCAAGCTGTGCAGAACGCTGGATGCGGCAATATACTACCATGACATTGTGCCCTTGGCAAAGGACCAGGAGAGAGAGTTGGCAGTAGAGTATCTGCCTTTGCAGAGCCTTTTGGCGCGAGTGGATGTTCTGACTCTGCATTGTGCGATAAACGAAAGTACGGTTGACTTGATTGCTTGGCCGGAGCTACGGACGTTGAAGTCCTCGGCGGTAATAGTCAATAGCAGCCGGGGGGGCATCGTTAATGAGAAGGATTTGGCGAAAGCGTTGGTTCAAGGTGAAATCGCCGGAGCAGCTGTTGACGCTTTCGTAGAAGAGCCTTTGCCGATTGGACATCCCTTCTTTGGTCTACCTGCAGATGTACAAGAGCATCTCATCTTGAGCCCCCATATGGCGGGAGCCACCCTAACGGCCCGGCGTCGGATGCTGCAGAAGGCAGTGACGAATGTTGCCCGGCTGGCCCAAGGTTTGGAACCACTATACATAGTCAACTCATAGTCAACTGATGACTGCCGATAATTGCGAACGTCTCATGCGACCGGTCCGTCAAGAGGCGACTAACGCAAAGAAAGATGATAGATAGAGCTTGGAAAACGAAATCCAGCTGTAATCCAGTGAGGAGAGTCCATGGCTATCACTCGCAAGAAGCAAGGAGATGCTCAAGAGATCTGGGAAGATAAATGGATCGATACAGCATGCGGGGGTTGTTACTCCGGTTGCGCCATCCGGGTGCATCGCGTGAACGGGGTCTGCACCAGTATCGAAGGTAACGCCGACACACCTCTAGGCGGGAAGGGCGGACTTTGTGGTAAGGGGGCGGCGGGTTTGATGAATCTTTATGACCCGAACCGTCTTAACGTTCCGCTGCGTCGCACTAATCCCAGGAAGGGTGTAGGCGAGGATCCCGAGTGGGAGGAGATAACCTGGGAAGAAGCAATGGACGAAATAGTTAAGCGGCTCAAGCAGATTCGGGCTGATAACCCGCAGAAACTCTGGCAGAACTCCACTACATCCCATGGCTATGGCGGCTGGGCGAAGCTGGGCCGAGACTGGTTACAGTTTTTCGGTAGCAGTCAGCGCTTGTCGTCCGGAGGCGCTATACATTGTGGCAACGGAGCACATCACAATAGCGGTCTCGTCCATGGCTCATGGTCGGCTACTGCTGACTGGAAGTATACCAACTATGTGTTGAAGTGGGGGAGCAGCAAGGGCACTGGCTCGGGCCATTCTATGACGATCAACGCCCGGATGCGAGCCGAAGCAGTGGAGCGGGGGATGAAAGAGGTATGCTTTGATCCCATGTGCAATTTTGCTGCCGGTAAATCGAGCGAATGGGTTCCCATTTTGCCCGGTACAGATGCTGCTGTAGCACTGGCTATAGCAAATGTCCTGGTCAACGAACTGAATGTCTACGACGCAGACTTTCTCGGCAAGAAGACCAACTTGGCCTTCTTGTTGGATGAGGAGGGTCGGTTTGTTCGCGATGCGGACCGCGGCGAACCAATGGTTTGGAATAGTGTGGAGAATCGACCGGAATTGCACGACGCCGCGGGCATCAAGGAAAGTGACTTTTCTCTAGAGGGCAGCTATATAGTCAACGGTGTCAAATGTGTGCCGGCCTTTGTACCTTTCCGTAAGCATCTTGAACAGTTCACTCCGGAGTGGGCCGAGGACAAAAGCACAGTTTCTGCGTCAACTACACGACGTATCGCCGAGGAGTTCGGAGAGAATGCGTGCATTGGCAGCACCGTTGAGATTGAGGGAAAACAGTACCCGCTGCGGCCCGTGGCCTCCATATCCTTCCGCGGAGTGACGGGTCACACCAATGGTACTCATCAGTGCTGGGCGTTGGATCTTCTGAATATCCTGGTAGGTGCAGAGGATGTGCCGGGCGGTTGTGTAGGCTGGCCTGTCATTCGGCTAGGGCATCCCGATACAGGGCACTGCAACATGCTTCCTGGTCGAGGCCAGGAGGGGGTAATAATCCCACGAGTCTTTTCAGGCGGCGGTCACTCTCCATGGCCCATTAAGCTACCTTCACTGCCCGTCAAAGGTGGTCGATGCGACGAATTCTGGCCCATGTGTACGACCTCAGGGGTCCCTCACATGAAGGATCGGGCTGAAGTTTGGGACAAGTTGGGCGTGGGAGCTGAAGCTGAACCTGAAATGCTAATCGTTTTAGGGGGAAATCTAGCCGTCAGCGTTGCCAGCTGGGAAGATCAAGTCAAGTTGTTTGAGGACGTGCCCCTCATTGTTCAGGTTGATCTCTTTGCTAATGAGACCGCGGAAGCGTTGGCCGATATCCTACTACCCGATCAAGGTTATTTGGAACGTTTGGACTGGTATGCCAACTTAATGTCCTACTTCAAAAACCACCCACCCACCGACGAAGAATGGAGCTATCATCCTCAGCAGCCAGTGGTGGAGGAGCCCATAGGTCAACGCCGCAACTGGCTGGACGTGGTGGTTGAACTCGCCGATCGCGTGGGTTTTCGCCGGGAACTCAATGATTTTTTTAACGATACTTTTGAGATAACGGATCAAGCATGCCGATTGGGTCCGGAGGAGCAGCTAAGCTGGGCCGAGATAGGTGACAGGGTTCTCCGGTGGTGTTTCGGTGAGGAACGCGGTTGGAGTTACTTCCAAGAGAACGGTTACATTAAGTGGCCGAAAAGAGTCGAGGAACTCTATTGGAGATGGGACTGGCCAGGTTTGGAGGGGGTAAGGATACCCGTCTATCGAGAGTACCATTTGGACATTGGCCAGCGGGCTCAAGAACTGGGGCGTGACGTTGGGCTGGAGATAGGATACGAACAGTATTCGGCTTTGCCGGACTACTTTGTTCCAGAATCCCATAAGGATATGGATGAAGATTTCGACCTGTTGGCGTTCTCGTATCGGGATATCTTACATACTAACAGTCAAACGCCGGAGAATCCCTGGCTGGACGAGATCAGTCAGCTGTGCCCCTATACCTACAACATCACTATGAACACAGCAACCGCGGAAGAGAAGGGTCTCGAGGACGGCGATATGGTATGGCTGGAGACGCCCTTCGGCAAACAGGAGAAAGGTCGTTTGAAGGTGATCCAGGGGCAGCACCCTAGGACCGTGGGTATCGCTGGTCAAGCCGGATTGTGGGCCAAGGGCCGGCCCATTGCAAGTGGTAAGGGCAGCAATTTTGACCACCTGCTCGAATCTGATCTTCGGCACTACGATCCTATGACGCTAAACATTGAGACTGCGGCGGCAGTGAGAATTTATAGGGCGGAGGCTGACTAACATGACGAGGTGGGGCATGGTTATAAATTTGGAGAAGTGCATAGGATGCTGGGGCTGTACTGTGGCCTGCAAGCAGGAGCATTTTCTTCCGCCCAGGGTATTCTGGAACCGGATTTTGATTGGGGAAGCCGGGGAGTATCCGATGGTGCGAAAGCTGATGATGCCGATATTATGCAATCATTGTGAGGATGCTGAATGCGTGCACGTTTGCCCTACTGGTGCCACATTCAAGCGGGAAGACGGAGTAGTGTTGATTGATTACGACAAGTGCATTGGCTGTCGCTATTGTGTGGTTTCCTGTCCCTACCAGCAGAGGACATATTATGCCAGTGATTCGAAGGAATATTTCCCTAATCAGGGTTTAACCGAATTGGAGGTATTGGGGAGGCAACTGCATCCCCTGCAAGAACGGACAGTGGTTAAGTGCAATTTCTGTGTGGATAGATTGGACTCAGGCTGCGAGCGTGGTTTGAAACCGGGTGTTGACCGGGAGGCGTCTCCGGCTTGTGTGAATGTCTGTGTAACTAAAGCCAGGGTTTTTGGCGATCTGGATGACCCCCAGAGCAACGTGTCGCGATTGATTAAGGAGAAAGCGGGGAGTCAGCTGCATCCGGAGTTTGGCACAAACCCGTCTGTATACTACATCAAGTCCTGACACGGAACGAGACTATAGAAAGAGGTTGAACATGGAGATTGCGAATCAGCAGTCTTATTATTGGATGGTTCGGCATACTCCGCAAAAAGAATGGATTGAAGGACGGGGCTTCTGGCTATGGCTGGCCTTCGTATTGGGTGGCATGGGCGGAGGCCTGTACTTGGTTTCACTGTATTTCGACAATACTATCGGCCTCGTCTTGGGTTGGCTGATTGTGGTGGCGCTCAAAGGTGGCGCACATCTGGCCTACCTGGGCAGACCGAAGCGTTTCTGGCGGGCTGCCTTTCGTTGGCAAACGTCATGGATCTCCCGAGGCATTCTATTTGTCTTTGGTTTTGGGCTGTTTGGGGCTGTGCAAGCCGCACCTGCCATCCTCAACGGTCTACCTTGGTCCGAAGAAATAGCCATTATCAAGGGACTAGCAGTCCTCTTTTCATTTCTGGTGATGATCTACCCGGGTTTTGCCATGGGCTATGTCAAGGCCATACCATTCTGGAACAATGCCGTATTGCCGCTGCTTTTCGTGAGCTACGGTTTTCTTGGTGGCATCGGTCTATTCTTGCCGCTAGCATTTGCCGGCGGGGAGGGAGAAGGAACAGTTGCGGCCCTGGAGACGGGACTCAGGGTTATGCTGGCAATATCGGCCCTCTTGCTAGGGCTGTATCTTGTTGGTGTCAACTATTCATCTGGAGCTGCCAGAGTATCTTTAAGGGCTTTGTTGAGGGGAAGCTTGGCCGCTCCTTTTTACCTGGGTGTTGTGATATCTGGCGTTCTTCTACCTTTGATGGTCTCTTGGCTTTCCGTAGTGGTGGGCCTTACCTGGCCCCTGCTGCTTGTCGGGTTGTTTGGTGAACTGGGCGGCAGTTTTGCCCTGAGATATTGTCTGTTGAAGGCTGGTATCTACAAGCCTATACTGTTAAGTGTTGGTCAGTGATACGGTTTAAGCCGGTAACGTTTGGAGCGGTGGGACGGCTCGGGAAGCGTGGGTGGCGGTGGACCAGACTAACCTCGAACGTTGGCGAGTAGCTCAGACACAGTTGGAAAGTTCTCAACTCTTGAACCGCCTCGCGGGGTTTGGCAGTCCCGGGTCTACTGGAGTCCCCAGACTTGGAGAGGATGGAGCCACGGACAATGGAAAGAGGTATCCAAGAGAAGGATTGGAGGGACCGCTCGCATGGGTCTTGCCCCACGAGGCAGAATACGAGTCCCTATGGCTCGCCATTCGGTTGGTCGCTCCAATTTCTGCATAACTGCGCGGAGACGCTTAGGAAAGGGGTACGCCAAGCGGAGCCAGACGAAGGCGGTGGCGGCGACACAACTACGGAGAAGGGCGCCCGCATGAAGGAGCTCGAGCCGCAGATAGGGGAGCCAAGACGGGCCAATGAGATCCTAAACGGCCGCTCACTTTTTCCGGGGCGTCGACCGCCGACAAAAGAGATGATCGCCTTCATCGATAAGCAAAGGGAGGATTTCGGGATCTGAGCCGATCTGCCGAAAACTACCGTTCCCCTCGCCCACCTACTACGCGGCCAGGTTTCGAACTCTCTGCCAGCAGTCTCCGCGGCTAGATGAATGAGGTCCAGATCAAACGGTTCTATGAGGAGAACTTCTCTGTCTACGGGGCCCGCTAGGTGTGGCGTCAGCCTAGAAGAGAGGGTTAGCGGGTCGCCCGCTCCACGGTAGAACGCGTCATGCGCCGCCTGGTCCTTGAGGAAGCAGTGAGGGGTAAGACCCGTAAGACCACCGATTCCTTGCACACCCATCCTGAGCCTTACGACTGGGTGTATCCTTCTCCCCTCCGATTTGAAGCCACCAATAAGCCATGGTGAAATCATGGCAGGAGGTGGTGATCGTGAGCGACGAGCTACCGGAAGAAGTCCAATGATGGACGGCCAAGAGGCGCTCAGCATTGATCGTCAGCATCATTCGGGGTGAGACCTCCGTGCAGGAGGCGGTCCGCAAGTACGGTCTCACCGTGGCCGAGGTGGAAGACTGGCGGGAGAAGTTCCTCTCGGGCGCCGAGAATGCGCTTCGCTCCAGGCCGAGAGACGAGGAAGCCCAGAAGGACGAGCAGATCAAGAAGCTGAAGCAGAAGGTCGGGGAACTCGTCCTGGACATGGACATCTTGAAGGAGGCCTAAGATGAGGCGCCCTTTCGACCGGGAGACGTCAGACGAGTGAGAGAGGTGTTCCCCCACGCCTCGGAACGCCGTGTCTGTCGTCTCCTCTCCGTGCCCCGCAGTGCCATGAGCGGGCGCCGGTCTGCTACCCAGAAGGAACCGACCACGGATCGCCTCCTCACCACGAGGATCGAGGAGCTCATCGGCAAGCACCCCACCTTCGGCTACCGCCGTCTCTGGGCCATCTTGGGCTACCGCGACGGGCTCCTCGTCAACCGCAAGACCGTGTACCGCATCCTGAAGGTGAAGGGCTGGTTCTGTCACGAGCGCCGGCATACTCCGTGGCCCCGGGTCCGCGGGCTCCGGAAAAAGCCTGCATCGCCCGCTTCGAGACTACCGTCTCCGCCAGGAGTTCATCACCCCCTACACCCCCGAGCAGAACGGCATGATCGAACGCTTCTTCCGGAGCTTGAAGGAGGAGTGCGTCTGGCAGCATCTGTTTCAGGATTTCGCGGAGGCCAGGCGGACAATCCGGGGCTGGATCCGCCGGTACAACGAGGAGCGGCCCCATCAGAGCCTCAGCTACCTGAGTCCGGCCGAGTTCCGGGCCCAACAACTACAACTGGTGGCTTGAAATCGGGGGAGGAATACAGGATGGCAATAGGGGGGAGCAGCATAATGCCGCACATGGACTCTCTTGACGCCTGATGAGGGCGCTGCTAGGGTTGTAACTGTGAGAAGGACGCTATACCGTCTAGCGGTCTCATGACACGCGGGTGGAGTTGTCCAGCGTTGACTAGTCGGGGGCAGATCGTTGATCTGGGATTGTTTGTCGGGGGGCACCGGTTGGGTGCTTGCACACTGAAACGGAGGGAAGTATGGAGGGTTCTGAACTCTATTCAAAGAAAGCAAAACCGAGTTCCTCGGTACCGAGGAACTATCCGGATCTGCGGGATCATCTGGCAGCTCTGGATGACAAGGGGTTGCTGCGTCGGGTCGATCGACCAATCAACAAGGATACTGAGATTCATCCGCTGGTTCGCTGGCAGTATCGTGGAGGCATAGAACCCGAAGACCGCAAGGCCTGGTTGTTTGAGCAACCAACCGATACCAAGGGCAAGAAATACGATA
>Ga0209176_10000170_pt1 | contig 15918 bp, 11 predicted proteins | sample NGEPer11B_FD_184511 | JGI IMG/M metagenome (GOLD analysis project Ga0209176, IMG submission 184511) | Arctic peat soil microbial communities from the Barrow Environmental Observatory site, Barrow, Alaska, USA - NGEE Permafrost305-11B... | ecosystem: Environmental > Terrestrial > Soil > Wetlands...
GTCTTTCCGCTGTCGGCATCGCTGGACACGGTCGGCCCGATCGCGCGAACCGTGGCGGACGCCGCCGTGATGTATCTCGTTCTGGCTGGTCGAAACCAGGAGATCGCGTCGTTCGAGACCCAGCTGGCCACCGCCGAAAAGGAGCTGGCCGAAACTCGGATCGGCGTGCTGACCTCTTTTTTCAATGAACGAATCCAGCCCGATGTCGCGACGGCGTTCGAAGGCGCGGTTGCCAGGCTGCGGGAGCTCGGCGCGGAGATCGTCGAATGTGAGTGGCCCCACGCGACGGCGGCACGCGCGGCGGCGCTGCTGATCTCGCGGGTGGAATCGGCGGCGGTGCACCGGGAAGCCCTACGACAGTCGCCGGACCTGATCGGCGACGATGTGCGGTTCCGTCTCGAGATCGGCGCGATGACGCCGGGCGTGACCTACGTGCAGGCTCGTCAGACGCGGGAGGCAGTGAAGCACTCGATCGCGGAGCTGTACCGGGACAACGACCTTGCAGCGATCGTGACGCCCACCACGCCGGCGACGGCGCTGCCGGCTGACAATCCGGTGGCGACCTTCCCGGACGGCGCCGAAGAAAGCGCGGGCGCCGCCCTGACGCGATACACGATGCCCTGGAACGCCACCGGTCAACCGGTGATTTCACTGCCGTGCGGGTTCGATAGTGACGGGCTGCCGATCGGGTTATCGTTCATCGGTCGCCCGGACGACGAGATAGCGCTTTGCACGTTGGCGCACGGATACGAGCAGGCGACGGAATGGCATCTGGAGCGACCATCGATCTGAGCAGCCTGAATCATGCGGGCTTCGGGTAATCAGGGATCCACCCCTGCCAAACCGCAATCGTTCATCCGAATTCTGTAGCACGCGACTCGCAAGGTGTCTGGTGAGCGCCGCTCGCTGGCGCCGGTAGGCTATGATTGAGCGCGAATGACAGGAACGATGTGCCATCCGGCGCTTCCGGTTGACGAGATTCCATGACGATTCCGCGCCGGAGAATCAGACGATCACTCCTTCGTGGCGACGACGCCTGTGACATGCGAAACCAGCGAATCAGGAGGACCGATGGCATCCGGCAGCAAGAAGATCGTTCTGGTGGCGCTGGGAGCGAATGCGACGATTGCGGTGGGCAAGTTCGCGGTGGGCATCCTGACCGGCAGCGCCGCGATGCTGGCCGAAGCGGCCCACTCGGTGGCCGATACCGTGAACCAGGGGTTCCTGCTGGTCAGCATCAACCTCAGCGACAACCCCGCCGACGAGGAGCATCCTTATGGCCACGGCAAGGAGCGCTTCTTCTGGGCGTTCCTGGCCGCCGTGTTCATCTTTGTGGCCGGTGCCTTTTTCTCTGTCTACCAGGGTATCGAAAAGCTGATGGCGAGCAGCCACGATCACGGAGCCTTTTGGCCGAGCTATCTCGTCCTTGGCATTGCCTTCGCATTCGACGCCGTGGTGCTGGTGCTCGCCATTCGCGAAGCGCGGCGTCAGGCCAGGGAACTTGGGGTGGGCATGCGCCAGTTCCTGGGCGAGACGAGTGACGTCACCCTCAAAACCGCCATGTATGAGGATATCGCGGCAACCATCGGTGTGGTGCTGGCGGCGCTTGGGCTCGCCATTTTCCAGGTCACCGGCGACCCTGTCTGGGATGGTATCGCCTCGATCCTGATCGGCATCGTGCTGATAGTGGTCGCGATCATGCTCGGGCGGGAAACCCGTGACCTGCTGCTTGGCTCATCCGCCTCGAAGCGAACGCAAACAGCGATCAAGGGCGCGATCGCGGAGTTCGCCGAGATCGAATCCGTGGTCAATCTGCTGACGATGCAGCTTGGCATGGACAGCGTACTGGTCACCGGCGAGATCAACATCCGTGATGATTTGACGACGAACGAGATCGAGTCGTTGCTCGCTCGTGTGACCACGCGCATCCGGGAAGCCGCGCCGGAGGTGAAGAACCTCTACCTTGAGCCCCACCCGGTGCGTCCAGCGTAGCAATGCGGGGGTGCTGTCCCGAAGGGTGGAACTGGAGCTCGCGGGAGTCTTCAATCGAAATCCTGTAGCTACATGATCCCTGGAATTACGTTGTCACCCTCCATTCCCACGCCGTTGCATCCCAGACAGCTTCCTCATCGGTACTATCTCGCAGCACTGGATCGAACAGTTCTGCTGCGTGTTTGTAGCCAACGTCCAGATTTGGGTTTAGATCAACCTCGGTGGCCAAGAGATGAAACTGATCGTGCCACGTCGCTGGCGGGGGTGGCAGTGATGCGGGAATGTCATGGGTGGCGCGCTCTGCAAATGTGGCTTCGATCTCACGTCGAAGCCTGCCCGCACGGAATGCGGCGATTGAGCCAATGAGGACGATGTCGACAAGGTCTTTCACTCTTGAGCTTGCAAGGCCTCCCACATAGGTTCGGGTGTAGGCATGTAGTTTTTCTGCCAGATGTCGTTCCAGAGGAAGCGCTGGTATCTGGAGAGGCGGAACTCCCGCAAACTCCAGAAAGTTGTGGCTTTCGAGATGGTCTGGCGAGTTCACGAATGAATAGTCGAAGCCTACGTCGATCGTCACCATTTCAAACCGGCGGTCATCAAGCTCAGCGAGCGCCCGAAACCGTGCCGATACCGTCTCTCCAGTAGCTTTGCGGGCAGGTATCGGCTCAATTGTGAACGTGAAGTAGTCGCCCAGATCGATGGTCTGCAGTGCCAGCATATCGGCATTGGCGGCAGCTACACTGCCTTGACGGACAAGATCCAGGTCCTTGGTGGAACGAGCGCGGTCACCCATGCGGAAGTCGAGCGCGACACCTCCTTTGACGACCCATCTATCTGGAGCAATGATGAAAAGTCTTGCCAGAAGGCGTTCGAAGACGAGGATCTTGCGAAGTCGTGGAAGTGGGAGATGTTGTTCGGTCGACCGATCACGGAGCCGTGCCTCCAGCGCGGCCTTGAATGCCGAAGCGGTTGCATACTTCATGCCGTTACCGCAACAGATCGGTCGATGAGATTCTGAACCCGGATATCCCGGTCCTCAGCGGCTCGTTGGAGTTGCATGGGAGTTGCGACGCTCTGATACACGGCGTCTTCCACTGCCGCTTCGATCTGTTCCCCCGCCGTGCCCCACTCGGCCGCGTCGAGGATGGTTCGCACTGGTGATGTCACCCGAATGCCCTCGACGGTGCGGATTTCATCCTGGCGTATCGGCCTGGTGGTTGTGTGAATCGTGACCATCGGGATTTTGGGCAGGTTCCGGATCGACCGGGGCACGGTGAGATGGATGCGGTTGGGAATGACGTCGCTCAGCTCGAGCAGGTCGAGCGCGCTTTCGTGCGAGACGACGGCGCGCTCCTTGCCGACCGCGAGCCACGCCGCCATCACCTCTTCGCGCGGCCATGAGGGGTAGTCGCGCAGGCGATACACGCCGCGATGGATGCGAATGAACTTCCCGGTATCGACGTGGTACTTGATCAGGTTCGACCTGAGGCCGCAGTCATGGGCTTGCGCGGTGGTGAAATGTCCCATCTGTCCACCGGCAACGCCGTACAGGCATTCCAGGCTCGGTTTGGTGTGCGTCATGTCACTCATAACCTCAGGAAAACTGAAGGAATAAGTGACATGATAACTGGAATTCGGGATTGTGTCGAATCCGGACGTCGGTTGCTCCCCGTGTCCATGGCGGCGACCACGACGGTCACCGGGCACGGGACCCGGTGCTACAGGTGTCCGTATTGATGCGCACTACCCCAGAATCCCCGGCAGGTTGAGCTGGTGCTCGCGGGCACAGGCAAGCGCCTCGTCGTAACCCGCGTCGGCGTGGCGCATGACGCCGCTGGCGGGATCGTTCCACAGCACTCGCTCGATTCGCTTCGCCGCCTCATCGGTGCCGTCGCAGACGATCACCATGCCAGCGTGCTGCGAAAAGCCCATCCCCACGCCGCCGCCGTGATGAAGCGACACCCAGGTCGCGCCGGACGCCGTGTTGAGCAGGGCGTTGAGCAGCGGCCAGTCAGAGACCGCGTCGGAGCCGTCCCGCATGCCCTCCGTCTCGCGGTTCGGGCTTGCCACCGAACCCGAATCGAGGTGATCGCGACCGATCACGACCGGCGCTTTCAACTCGCCGCTTTTCACCATCTCGTTGAAGGCGAGCCCGAGCCGGTGCCGATCGCCCAACCCAACCCAGCAGATGCGGGCCGGCAGTCCCTGGAACTGGATGCGTTCCCGCGCCATGTCGAGCCAGTTGTGCAGATTGGCGTCGTCGGGAATCAGCTCTTTCACCTTGGCGTCGGTTTTGTAGATGTCCTCTGGATCGCCGGAGAGCGCCACCCAGCGGAACGGGCCGATCCCGCGGCAGAACAGGGGGCGGATATAGGCCGGCACGAAGCCGGGGAAGTCGAAGGCGTTGTCGACACCCTCCTCCTTCGCCATCTGCCGGATATTGTTGCCGTAGTCGACGGTGGGGACGCCGCTCTTGTGGAAATCGAGCATTGCCTGGACGTGGACCGCGATCGACTCGCGTGCCGCCCTGGCTACTGCGTCAGGGTCGCGCTTTTGTTCCTCCTGCCATTGCTCGACGGTCCAGCCCTGGGGCAAATAGCCGTGGGCGGGGTCGTGCGCCGAGGTCTGGTCGGTGACCGCGTCGGGCCGGACACCGCGACGCACCAACTCGGGATAGATATCGGCGGCATTGGCGAGCAGCGCGACGGAGATCGCCTTGCCGCCGTTCTTCGCGTCGTCGAGGATGGTGAGGGCATGGTCGAGATCGTTTGCCTGGACATCGACGTAGCCGGTGCGGAGGCGCATGTCGATCCGGCTCTGCTGACATTCGATTGCCAGCATCGATGCGCCCGCCATCGTTGCCGCCAGCGGCTGGGCGCCGCCCATGCCGCCGAGCCCGGCGGTGAGGATCCACTTGCCATTCCAGTCGCCTCCGAAGTGCTGCCTCCCCATCTCGGCGAAGGTCTCGTAGGTGCCCTGGATGATGCCTTGGCTGGCGATGTAAATCCACGACCCCGCCGTCATCTGGCCGTACATCATCAGCCCCGCGCGGTCGAGCTCGTTGAAGTGCTCCCAGGTCGCCCAGTGCGGCACCAGGTTCGAATTGGCGATCAGCACGCGGGGCGCGTCGGCGTGGGTGCGGAAGACGCCGACCGGCTTGCCGGACTGGATCAACAACGTTTCGTCGGACTCCAGCTCCTTTAAGGAGGATACGATCTGGTGGAAGCATTCCCAGTTGCGGGCGGCCTTGCCGATCCCACCGTAGACGACGAGATCTTCCGGGCGCTCGGCGACATCGGGATCGAGGTTGTTCATCAGCATCCGCAGCGGGGCTTCGGTGAGCCAGCTTTTGGTGGAGAGCGTTGTTCCGGTGGGCGCGTGGATTGATGGCGCGGTTGTGGTTGTTGTGGTGGTCATGGTGACAGTTCCCTTTGTGGTAGGGACGGACCCCGAAGGGTTGTCCGCCCGGTGTACGCGAAGCGTGCACAATGCGTGGTGGCGCGTATGGGGCCATGCTCTTGGCGATATCCCGATCATGTCGTATTGGCGCCCTTACGGGATCGTAGGCAATTGCACCGATACCGCCGACGTCACTACGCCATTACGTACCAACGTAATGGCCTTTTCGATGTCGGGGTGGAAGTGGCGGTCGTGGTCGAGGTGCGGCACCTCGGATCGGACCACACGGCGGACGGCTTCCAATGATTCGCTCGATCTGAGCGGATCGTGGAAGTCGCACCCCTGCGCGGCGGCAAGCAGCTCGATCGCGATCACGGCGCGGGCGTTGTCGATCATCGGCGGCAAGCGGCGTGCCCCGTGCGCCGCCAACGAGACATGATCCTCCTGGTTCGCCGAGGTCGGGATCGAGTCGACGCTGGCCGGGTGGGCTCGCTGCTTGTTCTCCGCGACCAGCGCGGCGGCGGTGACCTGCGGGATCATGAAGCCGGAGTTGAGTCCCGGCTTCGGGGTGAGAAATGCCGGGAGACCGGATATCGCCGGATCGGTGAGCAGCGCGATGCGTCGCTCGGCGATCGACCCAATCTCGCAGATCGCCAGCGCCATCATGTCGGCGGCGAAGGCGACGGGCTCGGCGTGGAAGTTGCCGCCCGACAACGCCTCGCCGGACTCCGTAAAAATGAGCGGGTTGTCTGTTACCCCGTTGGCTTCGGTTTCGAGCGTGGTTGCCACCTGGCGCAGCAGGTCGAGCGCGGCGCCCATCACCTGCGGCTGGCAGCGCAGGCTGTAAGGATCCTGGATGCGCGGATCGCCGATGCGGTGCGATTCGCGGATTTGGCTGCCGGCCATCAGCTCGCGCAGAGCCCGTGCCGTTTCGATCTGACCCCGGTGCCGGCGGAGCTCGTGGATGCGAGCATCGAACGGTGTGTCGGAGCCGCGTGCCGCCTCGGTCGACAGTGCGCCGGTGACCAGCGCGGCCTGGTAAAGATTCTCTGCCTCGAACAGGGCGGCCAGGGCATAGGCGGTGGAGAACTGCGTGCCGTTGAGCAGCGCCAGTCCTTCTTTCGGGCCGAGTACGATCGGTTCGAGATTGGCCGAGGCGAGCGCTTCAGTGGCGGGCAGGCGGCCTTCGCCGGTGAACGCTTCGCCCACACCGATCATCACCGTCGCCATGTGCGCCAGTGGCGCGAGATCGCCGGACGCGCCCACCGATCCCTTCGCGGGAATGACGGGAACGATGTTGTTGCGCAGCATCGCTTCGAGGAATTGCAGGGTTTCGAGCCGGATGCCGGAGGCGCCTTGGCCGAGACTGGCCAGCTTCAGCGCCATCATCAACCGGATCACGGGAGCGGGAGCAGGCTCCCCCACCCCCGCCGCATGGGAGAGGACGATGTTGCGCTGGAGTGTCGCGAGATCGTCGGTGTCGATGCGGACGTTGGCGAGCTTGCCAAAGCCAGTGTTCACGCCGTAAACCGGCTCACCGTTGGCAATGATCCGGGCGACAGTGGCGGCGCTCTCCTCGACATGCGGGATACAGGCGGGATCGAGCGCCGGGACCGCGCCCCGGTAGATCGCCTTCCAGTCCGCGAGGCTGACCGATCCCGGCGTCAACGTGATGTCCGTCATTGCCCTCTCCAGACACGCTGGTGCAGCGGATTGAACCCTATCCGGTAGACAAGCTCGGCGGGACTCTCCATATCCCAGATCGCCAGGTCGGCCCACTTGCCGGTCTCGAGCGTGCCGGTCTGGTCGCCGGCTCCGAGCGCCTGCGCGGCGACGCAGGTGACGCCGGTGAGGCACTCATCGACGGTCATGTGGAACAACGTCGCCGCCATGTTCATGGCGAGCAGCAACGAGGTGAGCGGCGCGGTGCCGGGGTTGCAATCGGTGGCGACCGCAAGTGGCACGCCGTGTTGCCGGAACAGATCGATCGGTGGCTTGTGCGTTTCCCGGATGAAGTAAAAGGCGGCGGGCAGCATCACCGCGACGGTGCCGGACTGCGCCATGGCCTTGACGCCTGACTCGCTGGCGTATTCCAGGTGATCGGCCGAGAGCGCGCCGAACTCCGCCGCCAGCGCCGCGCCGCCAAGATCGGAAAGCTGGTCGGCGTGGAGCTTGACCGGAAGACCATGCTCGTCCGCCGCCCGGAACACCGTCGCGATCTGGTCCGGCGAAAAGGCGACGCCTTCGCAGAACCCGTCCACGGCGTCGGCGAGTCCCTCTTCGGCGATCGCGGGGAGCATCTCGTTGGCGACCGCATCGATGTAGGCGGCCTTGTCGCCATTTGCCTCCGGCGGCAGCGCGTGCGCGCCGAGGAAGGTGGTGCTGATGCTGACCGCGCGTTCCTTGCCCAGCCGCCGGGCCACCCGGAGCGACTTCCGCTCGTTCTCCAGGTCGAGCCCATAACCGGATTTGACCTCAACGGTGGTGACGCCTTCGGCGATGAGCGCGTCGAGCCGGGGAAGTGCCTGGCGGAGGAGGTCCGCCTCGGATGCGTCCCGCAGCTGCCGCACCGACGAGACAATGCCGCCTCCAGCGCGGGTGACTTCCTCATAGGTGGCTCCCGAGAGACGCAGCTCGAACTCCTTCGCGCGGTTGCCCGCCCAGACGAGGTGGGTGTGGCAGTCGATCAGGCCGGGCGTGATCCAGCGGTGGTCGCAATCGGTGATCTCGGCGCTGGCGGTAATGTCTCCGGGCAAGTCGCGCTCCGCACCGGCAAAGACGATCCTGCCGTTTCGCGCCACCACGGCGCCGCCTTCGATGACGCCCAGGCTATCGAGATGGGGCGCAAGGGTCGCCAGCCGGGCATTGCGCCAAATCCGGTCAGGTTGCAGGTTTGTAGGCTGGTTCATCGGGAACTTGCCCTCTCAGATATCGACGATTATTGTATATACATATAGCATTCGCGGCGCTCGGTCGCAAGGGCTCGCCGGGGAACCGGCGGAACGGGAAGGAAACGCATCATCGTGTCATACATTCATGCCGGAATCGCGCTGCTCCCCGACGGCTGGGCAGATCAGGTCAGAATCGGTATCGAGGCGGGGCGCATCGAGTCCATCCATTCGGGTGTACCTGCCCTGCCAGATGACGAGCGTCACGCGGTGGTTATTCCCGGCATGCCCAATCTCCACAGTCATGCCTTCCAGCGCGGCATGGCCGGCCTGGCCGAGGTGCGGGGTCCGTCGGCCGATTCCTTCTGGACGTGGCGCGAAGCCATGTACCGGTTTGCGTTGTCGATGACACCGGACCAGCTTGAAGCGATCGCCAGCCAGCTGTATGTGGAGATGCTGGAGGCGGGCTTCACGCGTGTGGGCGAGTTTCATTATCTCCATCATGACCGGGATGGCCAGCCCTTCGCTGACATCGCCGAAATGGCAACACGCATCGCGGCGGCTTCGGCGCGTGCCGGGATCGGCTTGACGCTGCTGCCGGTGTTCTACGCGCACGCGGGCTTCGGCGGGAGTCCACCCAGTGCCGAACAACGCCGCTTCACCAATGACCCGGACCGCTTCGCCCGGCTGCTCGATGCGTCGCGAACGGCGGTTGCCGACCTGGAGTTCCCAGTTGTCGGTGTTGCGCCCCACAGCCTCCGAGCGGTGACGCCGCACGAGCTTGATGCCGTCTGCGCGATGGCGCCGGAGGGGCCGATTCACATCCACATCGCCGAGCAGCAGCGCGAGGTGGAAGACTGTCTCGCCTGGTCGGGATCAAGACCGGTCGAGTGGTTGCTGGATCACACTGACCTCGATGATCGCTGGTGCCTGGTACACGCGACCCACATGGTCGATGACGAGGTGGAGCGACTGGCGAGGAGCGGCGCGATTGCCGGTCTGTGCCCGATCACGGAAGCCAACCTGGGTGACGGCGCCTTCGCCGCGCCGTCGTTTGTGACGCATGGCGGCCGCTACGGGATCGGGTCGGATTCCAACATTTTCGTCAGCGTCCCCGGCGAGCTGCGCCAGCTGGAGTACTCCCAACGGCTGGCGCATAACGCCCGGAATGTGATGGCGACGAGTGGCGGATCGAGCGGTCGTGCCCTGTTCGATGCCGCGGTGAAGGGCGGACGGATCGCGTTGGGCGTACCGGCTGGGGGGCTGGTGGCGGGGTCGCCCGCCGATTTCGTCTCGCTGGTGGATGATGTGCAGGTCGAGGAGAACGGTGACCGGGTGCTGGATCGCTGGATCTTCGCGCAGGGCATTCGCGTTGATGATGTCTGGGCGGCGGGTCGCAAGGTGGTCAGTGACGGGCGACACGTGAGGCGGAAGGAAGTTTTCCGGGACTTCCGCCGGGTCATGCGAACGTTGCTTTCGGATGAGGAGGGCTGACCATGCGCGTGACCCTGCACCAGCGCATCCTCTCCGACGTCGAGCACCGGATCCTCTCCGGCGCATGGCCGCCGGGGTATCGTATCCCGTCCGAAAACGAGCTGGCTCAGCAGTACCAATGCGCTCGGATGACGATCAACAAGGCAATGACTCAGCTCGCCAAGGCGGGGTACATCGAGCGCAGGCGACGCGCCGGAAGCTTTGTCCTGCAGCCACACGCGCAATCGGCGGTGTTGGAAATCCATGACATCAAAACCGAGGTGGCGGCGCTCGGTCAGGCGTATGGATATGAGCTGATCGAGTGGCACAGGCGCCGGGGAGACGTGATCGGCCGCGGGCGGCTGGAGTTGTCCGATTCGGCCGAGCTGATCGATGTAACCTGCCTCCATCGCGCCGGATCGGTCCCCTTTTGCCTGGAAGAACGCCTGATCAACCTCGATGCCGTCTCCGAAGCGGAGCAGGCGGACTTCACGCGGGAATCGCCTGGCGCATGGCTGCTGCGGAAGGTGCCGTGGAATGTCGCCGAGCACACAATCAGCGCGGTTGGCGCCGGTGCGGCGACGGCGCATCATCTGGGAATCCACGAGGGGGCACCGTGCCTGGCGGTCGAGCGCCGCACCTGGAACGCGGACCACGTCGTGACGTTGGTGCGGCTTACGTATCCCGGCGACCGGCATGAGCTGGTCGCGAGGTTCTCCCCGACCGGTCGGCAAACGTCTTCGCCCCGCCTCACATAAAGGACGATTCCTGGCGCCCGGCGATGCGTGACGTAGCGAAAATCGCGCCCACCGCCGCCAGCGCCAGCACGGCAGTCAGCAGAACGAACCGGTCGGCATCCTCCGTCGCGGCGGGGTCGGCGAAGGCTATCGCCAGCATGGTCGACCCCACCATGCTGCCAAGATACCGCGCGGTCGAGTAGACGCCGGACGCCGATCCTGTGCGCGATTCGGGAACCGCTTCGACGGCGGCGGTTTGCACCGATGCGCCCGAAATTCCGAGTCCGAGTCCCATGATGGCCAGCGCCGCCACGATCAGGCCGATTCCGCCGTCCTGCAGTCCGAAGATCAGCAACACCGTACTGGCGAGCAAGATCGCCGAGCCGGCCACCGCTGGCTGCCTGCGCCCTCGGCGGTCACTCCACCGACCGCCGAGTGGACCGCAAAAGGCGGCGAAGACGGACATCGCCCCGAGTACAAGCCCGGCCTCCTGAATGCTGATGTCCCGGACGCGTTCCAGGAACAACGGCATCGCGAGCAGGGTGGTGTACATCACCGTGTTGCTCAGGAAGACCGACGCGCATGGCGCCGCGAAGGCCGGTTGCCGGAAGAGCCGCACGTCGATCACGGGCGATGGCGTAGTCAGCTCCCGCCGCACGAACAGCCAACCCGCAACCACGCTGATCACGCCGGCCAAAATGGCGAGCGCCCACCGATCGGCGTTGAGAATGGTGGGGATCGAGATGATCGCGCCGAGCGACATTGCGAACAGGACCGTGCCCAAAGGGTCGAATGGAGATTTGCCTCCGCTCACCGGAAGGCGGCGGGGCAGGATGTTCATGCTCAACAACAGCGCGACACCGATGATGGGAACGTTCGCCCAGAAGATGGCGGACCATCCGAATGCATGCACGAGCGCGCCACCGATGGGCGGCCCTGATGCCGCGGCGGTGGCGGCGGCGAGCCCGATGATGCCGTACGCCATGCCTCGGCGCTCGGCTGGCAGGGCGTCACGGATCATCGCCACGCCGTTGGGAAGCGTCAGCGCGCCCGCCAGCGCCTGCAAGGTGCGAAACACGATGAGCCAAGGCAGGCTCGGCGCGAAGGCGCAGCCGAGTGACGCGACGGCGAACAAGCCGAGACCGAACTGGTAGAGCGTGCGCCGGCCATACACGTCGCCCATGCGCCCGGCGATTGGCTGGCCGATCGCCATGGTCACCAGGTAGAGCAGCACCAGCCAGGTCGTTGCCGTGACCGACACGTCGAACGCCTGCTGGATATCCGGCAGGGCGACCGCGATCATGGTCGAGTTCAGCGGGGCGAGCATGGTGCCGATGGCGATCGCCGCCAGGAGCAGGCGGTGGGAGGGGCAGGCATTCGGCGTCGTTGAAATTGCCCTCACCCTCCCACCACACATCAGCGGTTATCGCGCTGGCCGGTGTGACCAGCGCCAGTTACGTATCGAGCGTTACGATACCACGGCTTCCGTCCACGGTAACGCGCTGGCCCGGCATGATCACCGAAGTCGCGCCATGCGCGCCGACCACCGCCGGGATGCCGTATTCACGCGCGACGATAGCGCAATGGCTCAGGGCGCCGCCCGTTTCGGTCACGACCGCGGCGGCGACCCCGAAGAGCGGGGTCCACGCCGGCATGGTCGTGACCGCCACGAGGATCTCGCCTGGCTGGAGGTGCCGGGCCTCGTCCAGGGTGCGGGCAATGCGCGCGATGCCGGTGGCGACGCCTTTCGATCCGGCATTGCCCTTGATCTGCCCAGGTGTTTCGGAGATTTGTGGTGGCCCGCCGAAGAATCGCATCATCGCCCGCGCCATCGGGCTGGCGCCGGATGGGCCACCTGCGGGAGGATCGCCGATGAACGGTGGCGGAGCAATGCGCTGAGCATGATTCAGTTCCTCACGACGTGCCGCGACCAGGGCGCGAACCTGGTCCGGGTCGCGCTGGGGCGTGATTTCGGCCGCGATATCCCGCAGCTCGCCGGCATCGAGCATGAAGACGTCGCTTGCGGCGTCGAGCATGCCCATATTGACCAGGCGCTGGCCGACCTTGAGGTAGAACAGCCGAAGCGAGGAAACGCCTCGCTGGTCGATATGGAAGTTGTGCTCCTCCTGCAGGAAGGCGGCGTCCCGGCCGAACTGCACCAGCGCCTCAAACTGGCCACGTACCGCCTCGGGGTAGGCCGCGAGCTGCTCGCGCGCGGCAGCCAGCGCCTGCTCGGCAGAACGCGCCATGGCATCGTGCTCGGCCTGCGCATCGTGGTTGCGCAAAAGGTAGTTACGCACGCTGCTCATGGCGAATGACGGCTCTTCTCGCCAGGTCGGTGTCGCCAGCTCGAACATGTCCTGCCGCAGCCCGTACGCCTCGAGGTAGTCGCTCAGCTGCGCCAACCACTGCCGGCCTTCGGCCGTCGCTTCGAGCGCGGCGGCGAGCTCATCTGCCGTGGCGGACATGAAGAGCGGCTCAAGGCCCAGCTCGCGTGCCCGGATCGCCAGTCTGGAGAGACCGATGCCGGCCTTGATGCTTTCCGTTGGCCGGCCCACAGTCAGGGCTTGCGCGTCGGCCTCCGTGCCGCCGAAGAGATCGGCGTAGAACTCATCGAAGAGCTGCATCGTGATCAGCATGGCGAGGGCAATGCGGAAATGGATGGTCCAGAGGTCACAGTGCAGGGTATCGACCTCGTCCAGCATCCGGGCCGCCTCTTCCGGCGAAGCAGTGACAGGGTCGTACGCATGCAACCGTTGCACAACCTGTTTGATGGCCGGCAGATGCTCATCGTGCCACCGCGTCATCAAGCGGCCCATCTCCAGCTTGATGGAGGCTTCGGCACGGTCCGCAAACTCCCGTGCTTCGGTATCACTGGCGGGCTGGGCAAAGACGAAGCGCTCGAACCGGAAGTGGTTGCGGTGACGCACCTCCATGAGATCGATGGGCAGCTGTTGCTCCCGCGCGGCGGTGGTGTATCCCGCCTCGAACGCCGGTCCCAGTGTCGATTGGCTCAGTGGCGTGAGCGGATGCGGGAAATGCATGGGATCGAAGGTGAAGGTGGCGCCGGCGTCCAACCCCTCGTTCCAGTCGACGGGAAAGGCAGACGCCCTGGGTTCCTGAATAGTGACCATGACACAATGCTCCTGTGAAATAACGGTGAATATCGGGGTGAATCCTGTGCCCGCGCATTGTGCCTGATTTGAACCCGCCCACGGGTGGCGGGTCTGCATGCCTCGTGCCCGAGCACGGCGGATCTGCTGGTCCGAGCCGGGCGTCAGCATTGGCGATGGGATGTGTGCTGGGTGCCTCCAGGTCTGCGAAGTTCGGGTGAACAGTGATGGAACACCGGCAGTGGCGGACCTGCGCAGGTCCGCCACTGCCGAATGATCGTCGTTCATTTCGAAGTCGGTGTTAGGGATCGAGCGTTACGATGCCATGGCCTCCGTCCACGGTAATGCGCTGTCCCGGCATGATCGCCGCTATCGCGCCATGCACCCCGACCACGGCGGGAATGCCGTATTCACGCGCCACGATGGCGCAATGGCTCAGGGCGCCTCCGGTTTCGGTGACAACCGCCGCGGCGACGCCAAAGAGCGGCGTCCATGCTGGCATGGTGGTGACCGCCACCAGGATTTCCCCGGGTTCGACACGCGACGCTTCGTCCAGCGTTTTGGCGATACGCGCAATACCGGTAGCGACGCCCTTCGAACCAGCGGTGCCCTTGAGTTCTCCGGGCACGTCCGACTGTTGCGGCGGTCCGCCGAAGAACCTGACCAGACCGCGTTCCAGGGGACTCCCGTCCGGTGGTGGCCCGGCGGGAGGATCGCCGATAAAGGGCGGTGGCGTCATGGCCCGTGCCTGGCTGATCTCGTCGCGACGCGTGGCGATGGTGGCGCGAATGTCATTCGCGCGTGGTCCGGTGCCGGTGTCGGCGACGAGCGCGCGAATATCGGCGATGTGGAGCATGAAGACGTCGTCAGGGTTCTCGATCACGCCCGCATCGACAAGCCGTTGCCCGACCTTTAGGTAGAAGAGGCGCAGCAGCGCGATGCCTTGCTGGTCGATGTAGAAATGGTGTTCTTCCAGCAAGAAGTAGGCATCTCGACCGAACTGCAGCATGGCCTCGAACTGCCCGCGGACGGCATCGGGATATGCGGCCAGGTGGTCACGAGCGGCGGTCGTCGCGGCTTGTGCGGAGGTCACCTTCGCCTCGTGTTCCGCGTGGGCGTCGCGTCGGGTCAGGAGATAGTTGCGAATACTGGCGAGCGCGACCGATGGATTTTCCTGCCAGGTCGGTGCGGTGTACTCCATCAGCTCCTGCCGCAACCCGTACTCCTCAAGGTAGTCGTTCAGGCGGGCAAGGAATCTTCGACCCTGGCCTGAATGCTCCAGCGCAGGTATCAGTGCATCGGCGGGCGTGTCCCGGAAGAGGGCTTCGAGCCCCAGCTCGCGGGCACGTGCCGCAAGGTCGGAGAGCCCGATTGCGGCCTTGATGCCCTTCGTCAATGTGCCGACCATGAGCGCATGGCCGTCCGACTCGGCTCCACCGAAGACATCGGCGTAGAACTCGTCAAAGAGCTGTAGCGCCAGGTGCATGGGGAGGACGACGCGGAAATGGATGATCCAGAGGTTTTCATGAATCTTGTCCACCTCGTCAAGCATGGTCACCAGCTCGCGGGTTGACGCCCCTGCCACATCGAGCGCGCGCAGCCGGTTCAGGTGCGATGTGACGCTCGGCAGGTGTTCGCCGTGCCACCGCTCCGTCATGCGGCCGACTTCCCGTTGCAGGGCCGCTTCCGCCGCCTCCCCCGCGAGGCGAGCTTCCTCCTCGGTTGCCGGCTGCTTCATCACCATGCGATCGAAGTGGTAATAATTGCGATGACAGGTTTCCCACCGGTCAATGGGCAGGTCGCACTCATTCAGCGCTCTGGTGAAGCCAGCCGCCAGGGCGGAGCCCATCGTGGATTGGAGCAGCGGGCTCTCCGGCTGCGGAAAGTGCATCGCGTCAAACATGAAGGTGTCGCCCGCATCGAGGGAATCGTTCCAATCGACCGGAAAGGCGGATGTCTTGTGTTCTTGCAATGTGACCATGGGTATCTCCTCCCGCTGGCGGCAATGGTTACGGAATGTGGGTCATGGCCGCCACTGGCGGCGCAACGGCGTGTTCCTGATCTAGCGGCATCGCGGCCGGCGACGGTTGCGCGGTGATCGTGGTGATTGGCCGCGCCTGGAACAGGTAGAGCGACCCACCGGCCAGTCCGCCCTCCAGATCCGCCTCGTACCCGAGGCGTGAGGCCAGTGATCGCGCCAACGTGGTGACGGTTGCGACCTGGTCGCCAGAGAGGGCCGGTTGCGACCGGAGCACGCGCGGCACCGGCACCGTGCGAGTGCCCTCGTCCGGGTCGTTTCCGGGGATCACCATGAGG
>Ga0209176_10000172_pt1 | contig 15879 bp, 16 predicted proteins | sample NGEPer11B_FD_184511 | JGI IMG/M metagenome (GOLD analysis project Ga0209176, IMG submission 184511) | Arctic peat soil microbial communities from the Barrow Environmental Observatory site, Barrow, Alaska, USA - NGEE Permafrost305-11B... | ecosystem: Environmental > Terrestrial > Soil > Wetlands...
AATCTTTATCGATAGGAGTATTGTAATACCTAAGTCCTATCGATGGAGGTGCGGCATGCAAACCGTCACAGTATCCCCAAAATATCAGGTTGTTATTCCGAAAGAAATAAGAGATGCATTACGGCTGCGACCTGGGCAGAAAATGAGAGTGATTGAATATGCTGGTCGTATTGAACTGATCCCCGATCGGGACATTTCCGAACTCAGGGGGTTTCTCAAAGGAATCGACACAGGTTTTGAGCGTGAGAAAGATCGAGTATGAATATTGTTGATTCCTCAGGCTGGCTGGAATATTTTTCCAATGGGCCTAATGCAAAGCACTATTTGCCTCCCCTGAATGATTCGTCCTCTTTAATAGTTCCAGTCATTACAATCTACGAAGTTTTCAAGGTCGTGCTCAGAGAGTCTGCCGAAAATGAAGCACTTCAGGCGGTTGCTGCAATGCAAAAAGGAAAAGTCATTGATCTTACTGCCAGTATCGCGATGAAAGCATCAATGCTGAGTCTGCAACACAAGCTTCCCATGGCTGATAGTACTATTTTGGCAACGGCAGGCGTTTACGAATGTGTAATTTGGACACAAGATTCAGATTTTCAGAATATTGACGGTGTGAATTACTTTCCCAAATAGATGGGTTCGGTTGTGACCCGGAACGTGAAAGACTTTTCCGGATTCCCAGCCGATGCTGCGTCCTACCATCCGAAGTGCAACGAGGGTAGGTCCCGTCTGATCTTCTCCAGGTAGTAGCGCTCGAAGGCGATCTTCATGTAGTGGGCCCAGCGCCCTTTACGCAGGGTATGGCTGTTACGGGGCGGCAGGAAGGGATCGGCCTTGATGTAGAAGGCGGTGTCTCCGGCGTCGGCGATGCAGTTGGCCGGGAGGGTGAGGCCGTCCTTTCGTCCTTCTTTACCGCGCAGGTCGTTCGCGATATTGGCCGCCGCCCGGATGCCCATCTCTTCCGACATGTGCCCGGTTTTGGGCACTCCCACCGGGACCTCGGTGGGCACTGGGGGGGACATTGCCACCGACACACCGGCGGCGTAGATCTCGGGGTACGTCTTGCTGCGAAGATCCTGCTCCGTGGGGATGAAACCCTTGGGGTTCCCCAGGCCGTCCGTGGAGCGGACCACCTTCGCGCCCAAGAAGGCGGGGATCAGTAGGGCCAGATCGAACTCCAGCTCCCCACCGTCGGCCAGGGTGGCCTTCCCCGGCTCCACCGCGCTGATAGCGGCGTTGGTGGTCCAGCTGAGGTGCCGGGTGCGGAACTCGCTCTCCATCATCCGCATGATGTCACCGATTCCGTTCACCCCGAAGTGACCCAGGAAAGGCTCGGGGGTGACGAACTGCAGATCGAAGCGGTGCCTCTTCTTGCGGCGCCGAAGCTCGGTTTCCAGCATCATGACCAGCTCGTAGGCGGGTCCACTGCAGCTTGCCCCCGGGTTGGCACCGATTACGGCACGGCCGGAATCCCGGGCCAGGAAATCCCGGACGGCGTCCCGCGCCGCCACCGCCTGGGGAATGGTGAAGCAGGTGTGGACGGCGCCATCGGCGGGGTCGCTGCCAGGCACGTTGGTCCAGTCCAGGTCCGCGCCTGTGGCGAGCATCAGGCGATCATAGGGGACTTCGCTTCCCTTCCGGGTACGCACGCTGCCGGCCGTGGGATCGATCTCGACGGCCGTGTCTGCGATGAAATCTACGTGGCGGCGGGCCAGTGCAGGGCCCAGGGGCACCCGCAGCCGATCCGGCTCCCGCCATCCCATGGTCACCCAGGGCAGGCTGGGGATGAAGGTGAAGTGCGGTTCAGCGGATATGACGGTGATCTTCGCGCCTTCCCCCAGTTCTCGCCTGAGGCGGTAAGCGGTGTTCACTCCGCCGAATGACCCTCCGATTATGACAATGCGGTGCTTGGGCATGATTCCCCCCGATACCAGTGAGCTGAACACAACAGAGACTTGCAATATGCAAATACACTAATATACGATATTGGCCAATTACGCAACACGGGACCGTAGGTGACGGTGCTGGCCCTGGCCGATAAGGTGCTCATCTACTGATCAAGAGGAGGCTGCCTTGACAAGCCGCATTGAGCCGGAGATTCTGGAGCTGCACGCCCGGCTTTGCCGCACCCTGGCGCATCCGGTTCGCCTTGCCATCCTGAATGCTTTGCGGGAGGGTGAACACGGTGTGGGCGAACTCACGGAGCTTGTGCAGGTACCCCAGCCCACCGTCTCTCAGCACCTGGCAGTGCTCCGCAACCAGGGCCTTCTCCGCAAGCGGCGGAATGGTAATGAGGTCTTCTACCGGATAGCCTACCCCAAGATGATTCAGGCCTGTGATCTTTTGCGGGAGGTTCTGTTTGAGCACCTGCGGGAGCAGGGGAGGCTGGTTGTGGCTGAAGGTGAACGCGGCGCAGAGGCCGGAGAAGAGCTGGATGAAAGCAGGAAGGAGGATGTTGATATGGCACAGTTGGAAGGCTTCCTGGGACGCGACTTTCTGATTCCCGAAGACCGCTACTATGACGCCGGAGAACATTTCTGGCTGAAAAGTGGCGGGGAAGAACCAGGGGAGGTACTAATCGGGGTCACAAGTCCCGGTGTTGCCCTGACCGGCGGGTTGGTGGAGCTGGAGATGTTCCCGGAGGAAGGGGATCACGTGGAGGCGGGGCAGGAGGTGGCCTTCTCCACCACCAAGAAGAACATCAAGTACTTTGTGGCCCCGGTGGCGGGACAGGTGGCGGCGGTAAACAGGGAGGTGACCGCCGAAGACGTCAATGAGGAGCCCTATGACCTCTGGCTTCTCCGGATTCAACCCCAGGCGGGATGGGAGGCATTCCTGGTTGGTGCCGGCGAGTACGCCGCCTTGCTGGCTCGTTCTGAGCACGCGACGGAAGCCGCGGCGAAGGCGGCGGGCGGCAAGGGCTCTCCCACCTGCAAGTCCCTCTACTCCGGGATCAAGGAACCATGATCAGGCGGTCATCCTGCGAAGAGGGGCTCCAGGGTAGCGGTGGGGTGATTTTTCACGGTCTGTCTCAACCAGTATTCATCCGGAAAGAGAGCCAGTAGGACGCCGTCGCCGCGTGCCAGGACTTCCACACGCCGTAGGTCCCTGAGGGCGGGGGCGGTCTGGGGGTCGGTGCGGCGCGCCAGCGAGTATGGAAGCCGCTCAAGCTCTATGGGAGCACCGAACTCCTCTTGCATGCGGTATTCAGCCACTTCGTACTGCATGGGACCGACCGCTGCCAGCACCGGCATGTGATCACTGTGATCCGGATGAGTGAGGATCTGAACTACTCCCTCCTCCTCCAGGGTGGCAAGACCTCTGCGGAACTGCTTGCGCCGGGAGGGATCAGTGGCCCGGACCCGCATGAAGTGCTCGGGTGCAAAAGAGGGAATGGGGCGAAATTCCACAGCCTCCCCGGCATACAAGGTGTCGCCGAGACGCAGATTACGGGCGTTCACCAGCCCCACGATATCCCCGGGAAAGGCCTCCTGCATTGTCTCCCGGCCTCGACCGAAAAGACCGTGGGCATAATTGGTGGAGAAGGGCCGCTCCGTCCTCGCTACATTGAGCTGCATGCCCCGCTCGAACCGGCCTGAGTTGATGCGCACAAAGGCAAGGCGATCGTGGTGGCGGGGATCGAGGTTGGCCTGAACCTTGAACACCTGCCCGGAGAATTCCCCGTCAAGCGGACGCGCGTGGCCGTTGACGTCCGGACGCGGCAACGGGGGTGGAGCCAGGTCGGTGAGGGCGGCAAGAAGCGCACCGACGCCGAAGTTCCAGAGTGCGGAGCCGAAAAACACCGGTGTGGCGTCTCCGTCAAGAAACTCCTTCAGCTTGAAATCCGCGCCGATCTCGTCCAAGAGCGCCAGCTCCTCAACGGCCGCGCGTTCATCCGGACCCTCTTCTTGCAGCAGGGACGGATCCAGCCGCTCCTCCGGTGCCTCTGTCGCTCCCCGGGATGTACGGCGAAACCGGCGAAAGCTGCCGTCACGACGGTCCAGCACCCCCTGAAAATCAACACCTAGCCCCACCGGCCAGGTGACCGGCGTGGCCCGCACAGCCAGCTTGTCCTCAATCTCATCCAGGATGCCCAGAGGGGGACCGGCCGGCCGGTCGCACTTGTTGACAAAGGTTATGAGGGGTGTGCCGCGGCTGCGGCACACCTCGAACAGTCGGAGTGTGCGCTCCTCTACTAACTTGGCCGCGTCCAGAACCATGACTGCGGCATCCACGGCCGTCAGAACCCGGTAAGTATCCTCGGAGAAGTCACGGTGTCCCGGCGTGTCCAGAAGATTGAGTACGCAGCTCCGGTGGTTGAAGCGAAGAACGGTGGAGCTTATAGAGATACCCCGCTGCTGCTCGATATCCATCCAGTCTGAGCGCGTGGTCCGGTCTCCGCGCCGGGCTTTGACCAGGCCGGCAGTGTCGATTGCGCCCCCGTATAGCAGGAGCTTCTCGGTAAGTGTGGTCTTCCCCGCATCGGGGTGGGAAACGATGGCGAAGGTTCGACGGCGGGCGGCTTCTGCCTGAAGCAGCTCCGCCTCCTGGGTTTGCAGCAAGTTTCTCCTAAGCGCTCGGGGTAGGCTTGTGTTGGGCGACGTTGGGTTTACGCCGGGCAACGATAGATTCGCGGCGGAGACTATACATCATTGCCGGCCACTCCATGAATGCGAGGAGCGATACCAGGCCAAGGAGCAGCAGCACCTTCCTCGCTGTGGGCATGGGGGGTCCAGTGAAAGGCCACGCGCGCGTCGATGATATCTCGGAGGGGAATGCGTTCGGGAAGCCGGCTGAACCAACCGGTGCCCTCGTTCGAGATAAAGGCTGTAGCGGGGTCCTCGAGCGATGAGACTACCTTGCCGGGATAGTCCACCCATACGTGGTCAAAGGAGTAGTGCAGGGTGTACGGAAGTCCCTTTGCTTCGAGAAGACTGGCGGTCAGGAGCGCTTCCGCCTGACAATCTCCGGCCCGGTCGGCAAGAACCTCGCCCAGGGTGGGGAAGTGCCAGGGTTCGCCATATAGTGTCCAGGGATTGTCGTATCTTACGTAGTCTTGGGAGAAGGCCCCTACAGCCCGCTGGTGGTCAGGGAGCAGGCCGGCGAGGTCCTGTACGATGCCGGGTTCGAGCGGCGGATCGACAAGACGCTTGAGTGAAGCAAAGAGAGAGGTGGGGTTCGGGTAGAGCACAAGGAGGGTCCAGAGCAGGGCGAGTGCCGCCACCAGCACGCGGCGGCGAAGAGACACCCTGGGACGGTGTCTGGGCTGCGTGTTCCGCCCACGTTGCACATTGACCCCCTAAGTGTGCTTCAAACGCCGGCCGGGGCAACCTCACACCCCTTCCCGGCTCCCCTAAGCTGACTAAAATGTCAACCACCGACTCGTTCCTCTGGAGGGTGATCGTCACCGTGCCCGGCGCCATCCTACAACCTTGGTGGAACTGAAGGAAGTAGATGAGACGCCGCATCGTATTTGTTGCCACGTGTGTCATATCTACGCGGACAGAAGCAGTTTGTCAAGGTAGACTGACAAATCCAGGTTCGGTTGCCGGGAAGGCAGCAGAGTTCGTGCTCCTCGGCCATGATCTGGTGACCTCTGTGGACCAAGGCCGTGGTTCCAGCGTTTGCTGCGCAGCGGCCAAGGGTATCCTGGCATAGTCACGGGGAAGCTTCCCCAAGGAAACAGAAGGAGATGCCATGGCTGATTATGAGGGTGCGGTTACCGGTCTTATTCCCTGCTCCGTCGTTCTCTTGACGGCGGCGGACGGAGACCGCCGGGACGCGATGACCGCAACAACGGTATTTGTGGCGGAGGAGCCGCCGGTTCTCACCATGAGTGTGGCGAAGCACATCCTGATGCACGATCTCATCGAGACCTCGCGCGAGTTTGTAGTCAATCTTGCATCGTCCGAGCAGGCTTCGCTGGCAAAGAAGCTGGGGGCCACTCATGGACGTGACGTTGACAAATTCGCGGAATTCTCCCTGGTCTCCCGGCCGGCCGCAGTCGTACGCGCCCCTATACTCGAAGGCTCGTTCGCGAGCCTGGAATGCCAGGTCATTGACTCGTTTTCAGTGGACAGCTACAGCGTATATCACGCCCGCGTCGTAGCTCATGAGTTCGATGCATCCCGCGAGGCGCTGGTGTGGGAGCAGGGACGTTACTATCCGGTGCGGGAGCCGCTCGGTTAGAAAGACCGCGCGGTTCCAATGCACGCGCCGATATCGTCATGCACGGTCGCCGGTTCGTGGTTCCGCACTCCCGGCTTCCGATCGGGGGTCCGGCAGGAAGGCCAAGCTGTATGAAGTGCCGTTCGCTGCGAGCACCTCCTATGCCCGGTTCCTCCCCGGCCATCGTGCTGGGCTTCACGCTCTTGCTCCTGTCGTCGGTACTCACAGGCTGTGATTCGGGCGTGACGGAGGACGGTTTGGTAGTGGAGACCGTAGCAACCGGTCTGGAAGTACCCTGGGAGATGCGCTTTCTCCCGGACGGCGACCTTCTCATCACGGAACGGGGAGGACGGGTAGCGCGGGTATCTCCATCTTCTGGAGAGGTTCGAGAGATGGCCTGAGGTGACGGAAGAGAAGGTTCTACTCGACGGAGAGTTTGGGCGTCTCCGGGCTGCGCGCGTGCGCCCGGACGGTCTGCTCTACTTGGCAACCAGCAACCGGGATGGGGGAGGACGCCCCAGCTCTCCGGAGATGATCGCGTTCTCCGCGTGAGGGTTTTGGATTAAGAAAAGCAAAGGAGCGGGCTCGGAAACGATCACGGGCATCCGGGCTCTGCACCGGCATCCGGGTCGCGTCGCCCGATATTCCACGCATATTCAGCCGTCCGTTACGTACTCCTACCCCGCCGTGCATTTGCGGCCGTGGCGTCGCGCATGTACGCGGCGATGGCCAGGTTGATCTCCTCGCTCTCCTCCTTGCTCATCTGCACTCCTCCTTCCAGGGCGGTAACGGTTCTGTCGATTAGGTTAAGCATTTCCTGCAGCCGGTGGGTCTGTGCGGCGATCCTGTTTCGCTGAGCGAGCAGGGTCTCCCGGCGGTCGAACGAAGGATCATCCATCAGCGTGAGCACGCTCACGCCGGCAAGGATATACCCTCACACTGCGTGAGGGTCAAGTGGCTGGCTGCAGTTGCAGCGGTTAGACAAGGCCGTAGGAGAAGGAGCGAGATTCTAGCCATCGCTCGCCGGTATGGTGCGGGTGACCTTCGCGTCTTTGGTTCGGTCGCACGGGGGAGGATGGAACCGACTCCGATGTCGACCTGCTCGTACGCTTTGACAAGGGAGCCACGCTGCTTGACCAGGCGGGTAGATATGCTGCATATTCAGTCTGAGTGCGGGATCGATGGTGATGTGCGCGACCCGTTTCCCAATGGAGGTGGAGTATGACCAGGCATGGGGACAGCGGCAGCGGGGCTGAGCTTCACGTAGTGACGGGTGCCTTCGGCTACTCCGGTAAGTACATTGCCGCCCGTCTGCTTAACGCCGGCAGGCGGGTTCGCACACTCACGAATTCACCGCATCGGCGCAATCCGTTCGGGGGTGCGGTGGAGGCTCATCCCTACAAGTTCGATCGGCCCGACGAGCTGGCGCGGTCGCTGGAGGGGGCCACCGCCCTTTACAATACATACTGGGTGCGGTTCGATCACTCCGACTTCACGCACTCCCAGGCGGTAGAAAACACCGTCACCCTGTTCAAGGCGGCTGCCCGCGCCGGCGTGGGCAGGATCGTCCACGTGAGCATCACCAACCCTTCCCTGGAGTCAGACCTGCCCTACTTCCGCGGCAAGGCCCAGTTGGAGACGGCCCTCATGGATTCAGGATTACCCTACACCATTCTGCGCCCCGCCGTCCTCTTCGGCAAGGAGGACATCCTGATTCACAATATCGCCTGGATCCTTCGCCGATTCTCGGTCTTTGGCGTTTTCGGGGACGGAAGCTATCGGCTGCAGCCGATATATGTGGACGATCTGGCGGAACTCGCGGTTCTGCACGGCCGGTTCGAAGGTGGCGCGGTGATTGACGCGGTGGGGCCGGAGACGTTCACCTACCGGGATCTGGTGGCCACCATCGGGTACGCTATCGGTAAGAAAAGGCGGATCATTGAGATTCCGCCTTCTGTGGGACTCGCTGTGGGACGTCTGGTCGGCAGGATCGTCGGGGACGTGGTCATCACGCAGGAGGAGATAGAGGGGCTGATGCAGGATCTCCTCGTGACTGCATCCCCGCCAACCGGGACTACGCGTCTCTCGCAGTGGCTGAGTGAAAACGCCCACAGTCTGGGCCGTTCCTACTCCAGCGAACTTGCCAGACGACGCGATCGGGGAGCGAGCTATGAGAATCTTTAGGACTAACAATCCGGGCGGAGCGGCATGTTGAGGGGTAGAGTTGCCGACCAATGGGGCGGAAGAGTCGAGGATTTTACCTCATCTTCACATTGCGAAGCCATACTTGACTCGAAGGTAAAAGCGACTGAAACGAGGGCGGATCATTGATGCATGGATTCGGTAGTTTCGGATTGGGAGGTCTCAGTATGGGGCTCATGGGAATAGTACCGTTGCTGGTGATTGGGCTGGTGGTGTGGCTGGTCGTAGAGGAGACTCGCCGAAGAGATGTACCTCCTTCTCGGGTTTCTGCGCAGGGCGGCCAACCTGCGGTTGGCCGGGCGCTGGACGTCTTGGAGGAGCGCTACGCCCGTGGCGAGATTGATCGAGAAGAATACCTGGAGCGCCGACGTGATCTCCAGCGGTAGGTAGGACTACCTGTAGATAGGACTACCACCCGAACAACTCTTTCAACTCCGCCCAGGGGACGGACCCCTGGGCCTGCACCCGTTCCAGAATAGGAAGCAGCTGATCCAGGGCCATGCCCTGTTCCAGGATTTTCAGCACCCTGGCGTCCCGCACTCCCAATCGCAATCCAGACCGGATAAAGATTCTCTGCAAGAGATATCCTAATGGCGGCGATGCAGCAAACCATAAACGCCCTTGGAAGACTTTCGTGCTTTACCCAGACTGACTGCGCTGGGGCAAATATCCCGGCTTCGTAAAGTATGAGCGTCAATTAGTCGATGTCATTGCTGTACCCCCACAACGAGAACGAGTGGAGGAGAGCACCGACCCGCGGGGACTGCGCGATCTGGAGGGCCGTATGGGCGTGAGAGGGCTATCTTCTTGGGCGAAGGTCGTTCTTGCGCTGTCGCTGCTTGTTCTCCTGGCCGGTGGATATTGGTTTTACAGTTCCCAGGAGCAGCATGAGCAGAGGGAATTGGCAGATGAATTGGCCGCTATTGCTGAGCTCAAGGTAAACCAGATCTCTGAGTGGCGTCACGAGCGTATGGATGACGCTGCTGTGGTCTCGCAGGACCCATTCTTTGCTGAGAACGTCGCTGATTGGCTATCCAATCCGCAACCCGCAAGAGAGAAAGCAATACTGAGGCGCCTCAGGAGCCTGGGGGAGCGTTATCATTACCAATCCGTTTTCCTGTTGGATCGCGACGGTAAGGTTCTCCTGACTCCAGACGGATTGCATGATCCCGTCGGAGAGTATCTGCAACGGGCCGTCCGTAGTTCTTTCGTTGATGGCGAGCCCCGCATAGTTGACCTGCACCGTGACCCGTCCGGTGGCGATCCCCACATCACCGTTATCGCCCCGCTTTTTCTGGATAGCCGATCGCAGGGCAAGCCCTTAGGCGCCGTGATCATGGTGCACGAAGCCCGGGAGTTCCTCTTTCCATTGATCCGATCTTGGCCCACTGCGAGCGAGACGGCAGAGACTCTGCTGGTCCGGCGGGAGGGAGATGAGGTCCTCTTCCTCAATGACCTGCGTCACCGCAAGGACACCGCGTTGAAGTTCTCCGTTCCTCTCAGCCGTGCTGAATCCCTTGCGGTCCAGGGTGTATTGGGAGAGAGGGGAGTTGTGGAAGGAATAGACTATCGGGGTGAAGAGGTGCTGGCGGTGGTAGAAGAGATTCCAGACTCTCCCTGGATCATAGTGACCAAGATGGATACGGAGGAGGCCTTCGCCGCCTGGCGCCTGCGTTCGGGTATGATCCTGGCCCTCCTGCTGGTCTTCGTGGTGCTGGTGGGTGTGGGAGCGCTGGTTATGAGCCAAAGGAATATGAAGGTCTACTACCGGGCGCTCTATCGATCCTCCGCCGCCCGGCGGGCGGCGGAGGATCGTCACAGCACTACGCTCCAGAGCATTGGGGACGGGGTCATCGTCAGCGACCGGGAGGGCCGGGTAGAGTTGCTCAACCCCGTGGCGGAAGAACTCACCGGTTGGATGCAGGACGAAGCCGCAGGCAGGCCGTTGGAGGAGATCTTTGTCATTCGTAATGAGGAGACGGGGGAGGATGTGGAGAGCCCGGTTGCCCGGGTACTGCGCGAAGACGTGGTGGTGGCGCTTGCCAACGGCACTCTGCTTATTGCTAGAGACGGCACGGAGCGGCCCATCACAGACAGTGGCGCACCCGTCCGCGATGAGCAGGGTGTGACCACCGGTGTGGTCCTGGTCTTCAGTGACCGGACGGCGGATCGAGAGCGCCGCCGGGCCGTTGAGGAGAACGAGCGCCGCCTCTCCACCCTGATGTCCAACCTCCGGGGGATGGTCTATCGCTGTCAGAACGACCGGGACTGGACTATGGAGTTCGTGAGTGTGGGCTGCCGGGATCTGACCGGTTATCCTCCGGAAGCGTTGCTCTACAATGCCCAGGTTTCCTTCGGGAACATCGTTCACCCCGACGACAAGCATATAGTCTGGGATGCAGTGCAAGAAGCGCTTATTTCCGCCGGTAAGTTCGAGATGGAATATCGGATCGTCCGGCGGGACGGAGAAGTGAGGTGGGTCTGGGAGCAGGGCCAAGGGGTTTTTGGGGAAGAGGGAGAGTTGCTGGCGCTGGAAGGTTTCATCACCGACATCTCCCAGCGACGACAGGCTCAGAACGAACGGGAGCGCTTGTTGTCGGCCGTGGAGCAGGCCGGTGAGGCCATATTCATCACCGACACTCAGGGAACCATTGAGCACGTTAATCCTGCTTTCGAGGCCGTGACAGGTTACACGCGTGAGGAGGTTGTGGGACGAAACCCGCGCATTCTGAAGAGCGGAAAACAGGGAGACGGATTCTACCGGGAGCTCTGGGAGACGATCTCCGGCGGTGAGACCTGGCAAGGAAGATTCGTGAACCGGCGCAAGGACGGCACTTTCTACAGCGGAGAGGCCACGATATCCCCGGTGCATGATGGGGCTGGGAACATCGTCAACTACGTGGCGGTCCAGCGGGACATCACCCATGAGCTGGCAATGGAGGAGCAGTATCGTCAAGCGCAGAAGATGGAGTCTGTGGGGCGCTTGGCCGGCGGGGTAGCCCACGACTTCAACAACATGCTCAGCGTAATCCTGGGTCATGCGGAGTCGGCTCTGGAGGAGGGCTGTTCCAGTGAGCCTATTCGTGACGACCTTCAAGAGATCCGCCAGGCGGCTGAGCGCTCCGCCCGCCTCACTCAGCAACTCCTGGCCTTTTCCCGCATGCAAGCCGTCACCCCGAAGGTCCTGGATCTCAATGAAACCGTGGAAGGCATGCTGATGATGTTGCGCCGGCTCGCGGGAGAAGACATTGACCTGGTGTGGTCTCCGGGGAGGGAGGTCTGGCCCGTCAAGATAGACCCTGTCCAGCTGAACCAGGTTCTGGTGAACCTGGTGGTCAACGCGCGGGGCGCCATCTCCGGCGTGGGTCGCGTCACTATCGTGACTAAGAACACTTCGATCGATCAGGATACTAGTGGCCTGTACGCCGACATTCCTTCCGGCGAATACGTGCTCCTTACTGTGAGTGATGATGGCTGCGGTATGACCGGCCATACCCTTGCCAACGCCTTCGAGCCCTTCTTCACTACCAAGAAGAAAGATCAGGGCACTGGGCTGGGGTTGTCCAGCGTGTACGGCATTATCAGGCAAAACGGAGGGTTCATCAACGCTTACAGTGAGGTGGGGGAGGGATCCACCTTCCTCATTCATCTGCCTCGCAGTGAGGAAGATGGGGGACAGGTTGAGGGGGCGGCTGAGGTTGAACAAAGATCAAGGCATGAAGTAGAGGAAGGTGGTGGCGAGACCATTCTAGTAGTCGAAGACGAGGCAGCCATCCTGAATCTTGCCAGGAGGGGGCTGGAACGGCTGGGCTACACTGTGCTGGCTGCAGGTAGTCCCGGCGAAGCCCTGCAGAAGGCGGAAGCGCGGAGTGAGGAGATCCATCTGGTCATCACCGACGTGGTCATGCCTGAGATGAACGGTTCCGATCTGGCCTCCAGATTGCAATCTCTGTATCCACATGTCAAGATCCTGTTCATGTCCGGCTACACCGCCGATGTCATAGCCCATCGGGGCATTATGGAGGAGGAAGTCCATTTCATTGCGAAGCCCTTTTCCACGCGAGGCTTGGCCGTCAAGGTGAGGGAGGCGCTGCAGTAGTGCTTGTCTATGGCCGCAGCTATGACTGCACGGTGGTGCGGCGGAAACGAAGTTGAGCAAGTGGGCAGGAGGAGTTGTCCGTGACCGAATCGGAGGAGGGGCATGATTAGGCTTCTGAAAGGCAGAGATGGGATCGTAGGCATTGCGGGTTTTTCGTTGTTGGGCCTGGTAGTCGTATTCATGGCTCTGGGCGGGCTGTTGCTCCTGATGGGCTGTGGGGAGAAGGTGGCTGAGAAAGTAGCCGAAAAGGCCGTGGAGAAAGCTGCTGAGGATGGTGGCGGGGACGTGGATGTGGACATCGGAAGCGACGGCGATTCCGGCTCCATTAGCATAAAGGACGGCGACTCGGAGATTGAGATGGGAGGAGCGACAGACGCACCTGAGGGATTTCCGGAGGAGCTGGTTCATCCCGAAGGCAAGATCATGATGTCTCAGAAGAGAACGGTGGACGGATCAGTGGAGATGTTCGTCCAAAGCTCGGTGAATAGCGAGCCGACGGAAGTCAACGAGTACTACGAGTCTGCTGTGGACGATCTGGGTTTCACGGTCGAAGAGGGCTCCAAGATGAAACTTGAGCAGGGGGAGACAATCATCTTCTCCTTCTCCGCCGTGAAGGGCGATGAGACCATATCCATTCAAACCAGCGGTGCAGGATCCGCCGGTGAAGACGGTGTGCAGGTGACCATCATGTACGGTTACCCGGAGTAGAAGTACTTATCGACAGAGGACGGATCAGACGTTTCCTGGAGGGTAATGATGCCGTCGTCATGGCGGCCGTTGATGCCGGCTGTGATTTCTTTGCCGGCTACCCCATCACGCCTGCCACTTCCATCCTGCATGGCATGATGAATGAGCTCCCCGGCCGCGGTGGCGTTGTCATCCAAGGCGAGGATGAGATTTCGTCCATTGGTATGTGCATAGGGGCCGTCGCCGCAGGACGCCGAGCGATGACTGCCTCTTCTGGACCGGGGATGAGTCTGTACTCGGAGAACATCGGTCTGGCGATCATGGGAGAAATGCCTCTGGTGATTGTAAATGTGCAAAGGCAGGGACCCGCCACGGGATCCGCAACCAAGGGTGCGGATGGAGACGTCCAGTTCATGCGCTGGGGAACCTCTGGCGGATTTCCCATGATCGTTCTCTCTCCGGAGAACGTGAGGGATTGCTATCTCCTGACCTTCCGCGCGTTCAGATGGGCTGAGCGCTTCCGGTGTCCGGTGATTGTGGCGTCTCAGAAGGAGGTGGGACTGACCCGCGAGGTTTTTGACTTGGAGGAGGCAAGGCAAAGCCGTGGGCCTGAGGTAGTCCGTCGCAAGGCTCCCGCGGATGGAGCCTATCTCCCCCATGACTTCGTCCATCATGCGGACGTTGGTCCTCTTAGTCCTATGGGCGGGTCGCACGTTGTTCGCTTCACCACCAGCATGCACGACAAACGCGGGTGGCTGACCAAGGATCCGGAGGAGATCCAGGACATGATGGAGCATCTCTCCCGGAAGGTCACGGACTGTGCCGAGGAGATGGTAGTAGTGGATGAGGATCTGCAGGAGGGTGCGGAAACTCTGGTGGTGGTCTACGGGGTGACGGCCAGAGCGGCCCGGGACGCTGTTGATCTGGCCAGGGAGCGGGGTGGGCTTGTATCACTGCTGGTGGTCAAGTGCCTATACCCGGTACCGGAGGCGCGGCTCCGCCGGGCCATGGCGGAGACGCGCCGAGTGGTTTGTCCCGAGATGAACCAGGGGCAGTATGTGCACGAGATCAGCAGGCTGGCGCGGGGGAGGAAAGTCATACCGGTCAACAAGATGAATACGGAGCTGATATCCCCCGGGGAGATCCTGAAGCGAATATCTGCGGATCTCTTCCAGGTGGATGAAGTCTCCGGCACTGGGCCCGGGAGTGGGTCTGGAGGAGGGGCTAGAACTGGGTCCGGGTGCGACAGGGACGGACTGTGAGCGGAGGATCCTACTCAACCGAGGAGTCCTACTCCTTCTGTCCCGGGTGCGGTCACGCCAGGATTGTGGCGTATCTGGAAGAGGCGCTGCGTGGATTTGGAGCTTCTCCGGAGGATGTGGTGGTGGTGACGGACATCGGCTGCGTGGGGCTTGCGGACCGGTATTTCGCCACAAACGCTTTCCACGGTCTTCATGGGAGATCCATCACCTACGCCACCGGTCTGAAGCTGGCGAATCCTCGGTTGACGGTGGTTGTCGTGATGGGAGACGGAGGAACCGGCATCGGAGCTGCCCACCTGCTGGCAGCGGCCCGGAGGAATATCGGGATAACGGTGGTTGTGGCGAATAACTTCAACTACGGGATGACGGGAGGGCAGCATTCTACGACATCGCCGGAAGGCGCGCTGACCTCGACCACGCCCAGGGGTAATCTGGAAACGCCCCTGGACTTGCTAGGCACGCTTCGCCCGGCGAGGCCTTCATTCCTTGCCCGCGGCACGGTGTTTGATGACGGGATGGGCAGCTTGATCCTCCGTGCCCTCCGGACTGACGGCTTCTCCTTGATCGACATCTGGGACAACTGTGTTGCCTACTACGCTCGGCGGAACCAATTAACGCGGAAAACCATTCATGCCTTCATGGAGGAGATGGGAATGCCGGGTGGGGTGATCTATGAGGGAGACCGCGCTGAATACACGCAGGCGTGGCGCGAGCAATACGGGGTGCCGAATCACTTATCTTCTGTGCCGGTTGATGGGGTATCGTCTGCAGTGGATTTGACTGACACGGAATCGGCTGACTTGAACTTGGCTGACGCGGACATTGAAGGCAGCGCCTTGGAGGTCAAGGTGGGCATTGTGATTGCCGGTTCCGCGGGCCAGAAAATCCGCTCAGCGGCGACCATCCTTGGCGGCGGAGCGATTGCCAGCGGCCTGTGGGCTACCCAGAAAAATGATTATCCCATCACAGTCCGGACTGGGCCCTCGGCTGCGGAGGTGGTGCTGTCTCCGCACCACATCAACTACACGGGAATCGAGGATCCGGACGTGATCCTGGTACTGTCTGAGGATGGTCTGTCCTATCTCGGGCGGAGACTATCATCTCTGTCAGAGCACTGCACTGTTTACGTTGAAGAAGGGTTGGCGGGCCAGATCCCCACAGGGCCACGTATCATACCGCTACCCTTTGAGTCCACGGCGAAGACGAACAACCGTTCTGCTCTCGCCGCGGTGGGGATAGGGGCCGTGCTGGCGGGAGAGGGGCTTTATCCGGTGGAGGCGGCGGTGGAGGCGGCTCGGGAAATCCAGAAGGAGTCCATAGCTAGGGTGACTGCAAAGAGCCTGGATGCAGGAGCTCTGCTGATCTCAGGAATGGGATAGGGTGAGTCTCAGGCGGTCTGCCATGTGGCGGGAGGCCGCCTCGCTGTGAGCGACCGCACCGAGAGACAGGAGCGGCCGGAGCATA
>Ga0209176_10000173_pt1 | contig 15783 bp, 11 predicted proteins | sample NGEPer11B_FD_184511 | JGI IMG/M metagenome (GOLD analysis project Ga0209176, IMG submission 184511) | Arctic peat soil microbial communities from the Barrow Environmental Observatory site, Barrow, Alaska, USA - NGEE Permafrost305-11B... | ecosystem: Environmental > Terrestrial > Soil > Wetlands...
GGAAGTAGGTGCATGAGCACAGGCTACGCCGGCTATTCTAAGAGCCTGATTGAACGGATCTCTCTCCTCTACTGGCCTCCGCTTCCCTCGCTACAGTTATGGTCACCGGGAGTCCGTTGATCTGGGTTTCCTCGCGGTAGACATCTGCCGACGGTCCTTGCGGCGCTTGCTCTGACGCGGGTTCCTCGCCCGCAACGGGGGTGGACGTTTCGGGGGTGGGCGTATCCAGGGTGGAGGTATCGGACGTGGACGCATCCAGGGCCAGGCTCAGGGTCTCTTTCCCTACCCAATCACCGAACTCCGCCAACATGGTGCCAATCTCCTCCGGACCTTCGATCCACAAGTGTATGCGATCCTCTATCTGAAAATCTGCGGCCTTGCGGACGTTTTGCACGTGGTGAACCAGCTCGCGAGCCAACCCTTCCCGGTGCAGCTCCGGAGTTATCTCCGTGGCGAGGCCTACGACCATGCCCTCCCCGCTCTCCACGACATAGCCCTCCCTTTGCCCTGCGTCCACTTGCACATCCTCAGGAGCCAGCTCGTGCCTCACTCCGTCCAGTTCGATCTCGATCCCCTTGCCCGCCTGGATATCCTTAGCTGTCTGGCCGGCGGGAAGATTGTCTACAGCCTTGGCCACCGCGGGCATTTGCTTTCCGAAGCGGGGGCCCAGTGAGGCGTAGTTGGGTTTCACCGCGTACTCAACCAGCTCTTCCGCTTCCTGGGCAAACACCAGCTCCTTCACGTTAAGTTCCTCCAGCACCACGCTGGACAGTGACTCCAGCGCCGCCAGTTCCCTCTCTTCGGAGCTTACCATCACTCTCCCCAGAGGTTGGCGGGTTTTGATCTGGGAGACGTTGCGAGCGGCGCGTCCCAGATTGACTACCCGTCGAGCCACCCCTACCGTGAAGGAGAGCTCCTCATCCACCATCTCTTCATCCACCTCAGGCCAGTCGCACAGGTGGACGGATTCGGGTTCCCCCTGGTATCGCTCTCCGACCAGGTTCAGATATATCTCATCGGCGAGGAAGGGGGTGTAGGGAGCCAACAGCTTGGAGAGAGTGACCAGGCATTCATGAAGGGTGAGATAGGCGGCCACCTTGTCCTCATCTTCCCCACTCTTCCAGAATCGGCGACGGGAACGACGCACGTACCAGTTGGACAGCTCGTCCACGAAGCTGCTGATGGCGCGGCCTGTGGAGAAGGCATCGTAGTTGTCCAGTCCTGTAGTCACGTCTCGTACCAAAGTATGCAGCTCACTCAAGGCCCAGCGATCCAGGTCAGTGCGTTCTTCTGGAGGAAGATGGTGTGCGCGGGGGTCAAAGCCGTCAATATTCGCGTACAGGGTGTAGAAGGAGTAGGTGTTCCACAGCGTGAGGATGAACTTGCGGATCACCCCGTCAATGTTGGCTTCACTAAAACGCCGGGGAAACCAGGGAGAGCTGACCGTGAAGAGATACCAGCGCAAAGGATCCGCACCCTGCTTGTTCAGGATGGTCCAAGGGTCCACCACGTTGCCCAGCCGCTTGGACATTTTGCGCCCCTGACCATCCAGGATGTGACCCAGACAGACCACGTTTTTGTATGAGCTGTGACCGTACATGAGGGCACTGATGGCCAATAGACTGTAGAACCAGCCGCGTGTCTGGTCTATGGCCTCACAGATGAAATCAGCAGGGAAGCTCTTCTCCCACTCTTTCTGGTTCTCAAACGGGTAGTGCCACTGCGCGATGGGCATGGACCCTGAGTCGAACCAGGCGTCTATGACCTCGGGAACGCGATGAGTCTCACCACCACACTCCGGACAGGGGAACGTCACCTCATCCACGTAAGGACGATGGAGTTCCAGGTCATCCAAATTCCGCCCGCTCAACTTCCCCAGCGCTTGCCGGGACTCCACGGCATGCTGGTGGCCTTCGTCGCACTCCCAGATGGGAAGAGGTGTGCCCCAGTAGCGCTCGCGGGAGAGGGACCAATCTACGTTGTTCTCCAGCCAATCGCCAAAACGACCGTGTTTGATGTTGTCCGGATACCAGTTCATCTCCTCGTTGGAGGCGATGAGATCATCTTTCCTGGCCGTGGTGACTACGTACCAGGCTGATTTGGCGTAGTAGATCAGTGCCGTATCGCACCGCCAGCAATGAGGGTAGCTGTGTGTAAGTTTCTCCTCCGCCAGCAGCAGCCCTCGCGCCTCAAGATCTCGGGTGATGGGACCGTCCGCATCCTTGACGAAAAGCCCCTGGAAAGGGGGTACGGCTGCTGTGAAACGCACATCTTCGTCCACGGGCATGATGAGAGGAAGCCCGTGCGCCTTGCCTATAGCCATGTCGTCCGCACCGAAGGCGGGAGCGATATGGACGATACCCGAGCCCTCGTCCGTGCTGACGAAATCCCCTGGAACTACGTACCAGGCATCTTCCTCCGGCTCAACAAAGCGGAAGGGTGGTTGATACTTTCTACCTTCCAAATCAGTCCCCGGGAAGGTCTCCATCACCTCGGCGCCCTCGCCAAGCACCGCCACCACTAGTTCGGCGGCCAGGATCAAGTACTCACCCTCATGTTCGACCCGAGCATAGGTCACATCCCTCCCCACAGCTACGGCGGTGTTGGAGATCAGGGTCCAGGGGGTAGTGGTCCAGATCAGGAGACTGGTGTTAGGTTCCGGCTCTCCGACCTGGTCCAATAGGGGGAAACGCACAAAGATGGCGGGATCAGTCACTTGCTCATATCCCTGCGCTAACTCGTGCGAGGATAAGGCCGTGCCGCACCGCGGGCAGTAGGGGACGACCTTGTGGTCCTTGGTGAGCAACCCCTTCTTCCAAAACTGGGAAAGTATCCACCAGACCGACTCAATATAGTCATCTGACATGGTCCAATAGGCGTCATCCATGTCTATCCAAAAGCCAATACGGTCGGTCATACGTTGCCACTCATCCACGTACTCCGTGACCGACTCCTTACAAAGCCGATTGAACTCCGCTATCCCGTAGTCTTCAATCTCCTCTTTGTGGTTGATGTTGAGACGCTTCTCTATCTCCAGCTCTACGGGAAGACCATGACAATCCCATCCACCTTTGCGGGCGACGTGATAGCCACGCATGGTGCGAAAACGAGGGTAGATGTCCTTGAAGATTCGGGCCAAGACATGGTGAGAACCCGGCTTTCCGTTGGCTGTGGGCGGACCCTCATAGAAGACCCATTCAGGTGCTCCTTCCCGGGCTTTCACCGCTTTCTGGAATATCCGCCGTTCCTTCCAGCGCTCCAGGATGTGCTCCTCCAGCTCTGGGAAATTCTGGCCGGTATCTACAGGGCGGTAGAAATCATCCGGGGTGTGTGCGTCGCCGGCTTCGGCTTGGCCGTTCATGTCTTGTATTCCTCCTCGCGGGTTCACCTACGACAGCACGGCATCCTCCCCCACAACAGCGCCGTACAAACGTCCTCCTTCTGTATCGGGAAGGTCCCGGCCGGATCTACTCAGCTTCCGCCCTCTGCTTGGAAGGGCCCTGCCCAATGGAGTAAGCTGGCAGGTGAAGCTTTTCGGCCGGCGGCTCAGGGATGATTTTCAGCGGGTCCTCCGACCGGGCTTGCACCGGCCCCGGTTCGCTGGTACGGAGGGGAAGCGCCTACTCGTTCCCATCCTCGCCTGTCAAGAGTACGTAGTCTAGTCTGGGGGACTGTAAACTTCAAGATGCCCAGACAAGGGGAGACGAACGGAGGTGAATGGGCTTGAAAAAGCCGCTGATAGCTGTCTCAATCATGATGGTGGTGGGTGTCGTGATCGCGCTGGTGCTCCTTGCTCCGAGGGATGACCAAACATCTACTCATACCACGGAGACCGGGCTTTCTGAGAGCCAAGGCACAGCTGCTGATTTCACTGAGGTGGAACCTGGCTTCGAATTGGAGGACATCCGGATAGGCAAGTTCGCCAGCCTCACCTTGGATGCCTCTTCCGGTCCGATAAGCTACATGATAGCGGGCGGAACGGAGGAATACGCGGGACTGGTGTCGGCAATACTCGGTGCTGACAGGCGGGAACTGGGTAAGGAGAGAACATCAAACTCCACCCTCACATTTGTCATGGGAGATCTGAGCACCGTCACCTTCCTGATACACCAAGAAGAGCAAATACTGACCCGTTCGGGCGTGGCCTACGATACCTCACCAAGCCTGGCTGAGATCCTTGAGGAAGCCGTGCGAAACCCAGTACTAGAAGAGTGAGGCAATCGTGATCTATCTCGACAATGCTGCGACCTCTTGCCCAAAGCCTCCTGAGGTGCGGGAGGCGGTTGAGGAAGCACTGCGCCTGCACTGTGCCAATCCGGGTCGCGGTACCTACGATGCTGCCCTGGAGGCGGGACGGGTCTTGCTGAGAACGCGACGGGCGGTATCCAGATTGTGTGGTATCTCCGACCCCTCGCGGGTGATCTTTACCATGAATGCCACACATGCGCTCAACATGGTCTTGAAGGGTATGTTGAGAAGGTCGCCGGGGCATGTGGTGTGCTCCTCTCTGGAGCACAACTCCGTGCTGCGACCGCTGACGGCTTTGGCTGAGGACGGAGTGGAGTTCGAGCGCGTCCCCTGCGCCGCGGATGGCACCACAGATCCGGCGGATGTCCTGGCTGCCCTCCGCCCAGACACGCGCCTGGTGGTCATGAATCACGCCTCCAACGTTCTTGGAACCCTCCTTCCTGTAGAGGAGGTCGGCCCCGCGTTGCGTGAGCGAGGGGTGCCTTTTCTGGTTGACGGAGCGCAGACGGCAGGGTCGTTTTCCCTGGATGTGAAAGAGATGTGCATAGATTTCTTGGCTCTCCCCGGGCACAAGGGCCTTCTGGGTCCGCAAGGCGTGGGGGCCTTGTATGTGGGAGAGGGGATGGAGATGGACACCCTCATGGAGGGTGGGACCGGGGGAGATTCTTCTTCCCCGGTCCCACCCCAGGAACTGCCTGACCGTTATGAGGCGGGTACTCCCAATACCCCGGGCATCGCGGGACTGGGTGCGGGAGTAGAGTTGGTATTGGCGGAAGGAGTGGAGGAGATCGGACGGCGCGAGCGGCGTTTGGCGGATCGGTTGCGCCGGGGACTACTGGAGATTGAGGGAGTGCATCTCTATGGGCCGGAGGATTGGACGCGGGCCGCCCCTGTTGTCAGCTTTGCGCTGGAAGGAGTTTCTTCGGCGGACACGGCCTTCATCTTGGATAGCGCCTTTGACATAGCGGCCCGAGCCGGACTCCATTGCTCTCCGGAGGCGCATCGTGTGGTGGGAACATTGCAGATGGGCCTTGTGCGCATGAGCATAGGGCATAGAAGCACTGAAGATGAGATAGTCTCCGTCCTGGAGGCAATGCGTGAGATAGCCGCAAAAGCGGGTACTTGAACCCGCCAGAGGCCTCTACCCTGCGCGAACATGCGTGGTAGCCTGTGGAGGAGTAGTAGTTGTTATCTCTTGGGAGGTTGTTTCTTAGGTGAAAGGTCTGAAGGAGAAGGCAGGGAAAGACTGGGAGTATTCGCCGCCACGGTGTGCGGCGATGGCTGTAGGATCCGTACCCCATAAGGACGTTCGCGCAGCTCTTGATCTGGTGCTCCATTCCACTCCAGAAATCCCTGCCTGGCCGCAGATGCCTCGTCGCTCATTCCTGGAAAACATGTACGTCCAATTCTCAGAGGGTCTGCCAGGCGTGATCATAGATGCGGATGCAGAGACGATACATGTGCGCAATGAGGTTCCGCCCGAAGAGCTGGCAGAATTCATGGAGCGCCTGGAGTCAGGCGATGCCGGCGCTTTCGCCATCTCCGGACCGTACGCGGCGGCACTCAAGATGGCCGCCGCAGACTTCAAAGACAGCTCCGCCCCTTACATAAAGGGACAGATCACCGGACCGGTCTCCTTTGGCCTCAGTGTGGTTAATGAAGACAAGCGGGCCATCCTCTACGATGACACCATGAGGGATGCACTCACCCAGTTGTTAGTAGCCAAGGCTCGGTATCAACAGGATCTCTTCAGGGAGTGGGCACCCAACGCGCTGTCCCTCACCATGGTGGATGAGCCCTACCTCACCCAGTTGGGTTCTGCTTTCGTCTCAATACCTGCGGACTTGGCATTTCCCACGCTGGAGCAGTGCATGAAAGCGATAACCGGATTGGCCGGCATACACGTCTGTGGGGGCACGGATTGGGAACGCATAGTCGAGCTGTCCGTGGATGTCCTGAACTTCGATGCCGCAGACCACCTGGACGCCATTGTTGCCCACCGCGATGCAGTGGCCGCTTTTGTGGCTGATGGCGGCATCTTGGCTTGGGGAGTAGTGCCCAATGACAAGCGGGCGATGGAGTGGACGGATGAAGAAACGGGTCGCAGGATTGTGGAGGGCGCGGAAGCACTTGCCAAGACGAACGCCGTGACGGTGGACGACATCCTTGAGATGTCCTTTGTGTCACCCGCCTGCGGGACAGGCAGTCTGCCGGTGGAGGTGGCGGAGAGCTGCTTCAGCCTGACGGCGGAGACCTCCCACTGGCTCCGCGCCCACATGGCAGAGTAAGCGATTTCCGTGAATTGAGCGCAAAGATTCAACAGCAGGACGCCTTGAATAGGGCACTACCCAATGAAGAGCGGGAATGGCTCGCGGTGGCGCGCGACATGACGCGTGCGGGCGAGAAGGCCGTGCTGCCGCTGGCGGGAACTCAGGATGGCCGATGTCCCATTGGGCAAGGCGAAGGTGGAGACATTACAGTGGCCTTAGATGCGAGGGCAGAGGAAGCCATGCTGGATGTCTTGCGTGAGCTGGCACCCGCACCCTACAATCTTGTTTCCGAGGAGCTGGGAATCACATTGGAAGAGGGGGCACAGTGGTGGGTGGTCGTCGATCCTGTCGACGGTAGCCTGAACGCCAAACGAGGATTGGATCCCTTCTGTGGAGTGGTGGCTGTCTCCCGGGGCCCCACTCTGGGAGATGTAACTCTGGGCCACACCCGGGTCTACGGATCCGGCAGGGAGTACGTGGCCGGGCGTGGCCAGGGGATCACGATACCTGAACACCGCGGACAGGGAGCACCCAACCTCGATGGAGAAGTGGAGTTGGTTCTGGTTGAAGCCGGAGCGCCTTCCAGGCACCACTTCCTGTACAGAGACCTGATGTTAGCCAGAAACATCGGAGAGAGCCCAGAAGCCCGTATCCGCCAGGTAGGTTCGCTTGCCGCAGCACTCTGTCTGGTCGCATCTGAGGTAGCGGATATTCTGGTGGCTCCGGTGGGATCCCGCTCCGTTGACGTCGCCGCGGGCTTCTTGACTGTGGAAGAGGCCGGAGGCGGGGTCGCCTCCCTGGATGGGGAGTCGCTGCACCAACGTCCTCTAGATCTGCGGCGCCGGTCGCCTTTTATTGCCTGGCGACGCGGGTTGGATGGAGAAGCGCTGCGTGAGCAGGCCGTTTCTCTACTGGAGAGACCCGCCTAATCTGAACTCGTCAGCTACCCGTCCTTGAGTATGCGTTCGACCGCTTCGACTGAATGGACCTGCACCTGCTCATTCGCGCTCTCCAGGCATTCTTCCAGAGCCTCAAGGGCCTGTGGAGTCCCCATCTCACCCAACATGTCCACTGCCGCCAGACACAGAATTCCCCCCTCATCCAACCGGATCACTTCCAGGAGTTGTTCTTCCTCCAGGAAGGAGAGAGCATCTACGCGCTCCCCCTCCGGCAGATCAAACACGTCTTGAGCCGTGCTGATGGCTAAGTCAAGATGGTCTGAGACGGCAGACTCCTCTTCCGCTGACTCCTCGGGGAAATCTACTTCCTCCTCAACCTCAAGATCCTCAACGACCTCAGGAACCTCCATCTCCATCTCCATCTCCAGAATTTCCGGCTCCTCTTCCATATCCAGTGACTCCGGCTCCTCCTCCATCTCCAGAGTCTCTGACTCCCACTCCATATCCGGTGACTCCACCTCTGCCTGCTCTTCACCGGATTCCGAGAAGTCATCCGCGACACTCTGGACATCTTCAGCCTCCACAAAACTCAATTCCTCATCCAGCTCCAGGGAATCTTCCTGGGGGAGCGAAGTCTGCTGTTCTTCAACGGAATCCTCCAGCGGCGGCTCCGATGCGCGAGTTGTCTCACCGACCACCTCCGCCTCTGCAGGAGACGACATCTCCACCTGTTGAGACTCAGCCAATTCACGTATGCGGGAGAGCCGAGCCCGCATAATCTCCTTGTTGCTCCCCGAGACACCCTCGCTCATGGCCAACACCACCGCCACCACACGTTCCGGATTGTAGAGGCGAACGCGCTTGCTCTCCTCACCAGTGAGCTCACCTTGGCCCTCCATCAGGGCGCCGACCATGGCCTCCACCGGATCTTCTCCCATGGGAGCTGTATGGTACGCCCGGCCTTCAGTGACGACCTCTCCTACCCTCTCCTTCACCGATCCACCTCCCTCTTTCCCTTCATCCCTTTCCGCAGCAGGCTCTGCGGTAATCACTGCGGTTGCGCCGTTCGCAACCTGTGACACGCCACTTTCCTTTGCCTTTCTGCGGCCGCGTCCCCACATGCTCAGGAGCACCACCAATAGGATCGTTGCCAAGAATATGCCAACCAGAATAGCCAGCGCGGTTGTTTCTCCAAAGGTCCCGATATTCATGGCCTACCTCGCTCTGACCGTATGGCTGTCCATGGGCACATCTCTGTTATTCTATGTGCCCATTACTGTTCCCACTCTGAGTGGTAGTATTCATCAACCAGTATCCGCTCATCCTAACTCATCCACCCTGCGGTGGTACAGAGGTCATGGTGGCAAAAATGGTCGCCAACAGCGGCTCCAGATTCCTTAGAGTTCATCACCATATCCTAAGTATGTCGATAAGACCTGGGTCTTACTTTGGCTTTCACCTCGGCTTCTCCTCCAAGGCGGCCGGTTCCGGGATGAGATCGCCATGACCGCTGACCATCTATTCTCCGAGGCGGCGCGGAGACGAAGAGCTTCTCCAGACTCTCCAGAGTCACGTGGGCCGCGTGCGCGGAAGAGAATCCTCAGGAAGTTGGCCGTACGGAGGAGGTGGACAAGGATCCTGGCCTATGCGCTGATCCTATTGGGATTGGCCATCCTTGCCTATCCCGCCGCTACCTGGCTGATGACCATGCGATACCAGAACAGTCTGCAGGAGGAGCTCGCAGCCGCTGATCCTGTTTTGTCGGCTGACATGGAGTTTGACCTATCTCGGAACCCTGAGAAAAACCTCCACATCAGCGAAGACGGAGCATCTTACCAGTCCGAGACCGAGGGCTTGCGCTCAAGGGCGGTGGCAGCTGAGCGCGAGCAGGCACTTCGTGACAGCGCGCGCGACTTTGCGCGGTCAGTATCGGGAAACATGGGAGCCGCCTTAGGCCGCCTGGAGATACCGGAGATTGGACTGGATGTGATCATGGTGGAGGGGACAACGACCGGTGCACTTCGCAGGGGGCCAGGTCACTGGTCAGAGACTCCCATGCCTGGTCTGGGAGGGAACTTCGTGATCTCAGGACATCGTACTACGTACGGAGGCCCTTTCCTCCGGCTGGATCGGTTGAACCAGGGAGATGTGATCCGCGTAGCCTTGCCCTACGTGCTGCTCGAGTACAGAGTCACTCGCAAGCTGATTGTCTCGCCCGATGAGGTCAACGTGGTCGCCCAGCGGGGCGTGGAGGAGCTTTCACTCACCACCTGCCATCCTATCTACAGTGCCAAGCAACGCTTGATAATCCAGGCCAAGATGGTCACCCTCCGACCCTTGGAGGGTGATCCCGCCGGGTCCTGACCCCACGTCAACTTGCATCCGTTGCCGAAGGCTGGTAAACCGACCCCGTGAATCAAGTTTACTGCGCCAGCCTGATTGAAAAAAGTCGGAGCAAGCTCCAGCGTTAGTGCAGCTTCGCATTGCGGATACCCTGATAATGCCGCTGTTAGAAGCAAAGCCAGTGTGATTCCCGCCTGGCTCATTGTGAACCATAACGCCTAGACTGTATTGCATCAATGCTCTCAATAAACTACTATACCGATCATGTGAAGGTGCCAAACGAATGGTTGCGGATTGGTGAAGATACAGGAAGGAAGGACGAACGTATGTCCAGTATGGGCAAGCGCCTGAGGAAACTCAGGAAAGAAAAGGGACTGACGCAGACCGAAGTCACAGGCGGTGATTACTCCAAGGAATACGTAAGTCAGGTAGAGCTTGGCAAGACGAAGCCGTCACGGAAGGCGATGATACTCTTCGCGAAGCACCTGGATGTGGACGAGAGCTACTTCGAAACAGGAGTGGATCTCGCGGGACGGGAGCGCTATGAGAACCTGGTCGCCAAGGGTGAGGCTTCCATTGAACGCAAGGAGTACGCTGAGGCGATCCGGGCGTTTGAAGAAGCGCGGACCATCGCGGAGAAGGCAGAGAACAAGGATCTGTTATGGCGTGCTGAAGTGGGTAGAGGATGGGCGCTGCACTTTCTGGGCAAGGTGAGAGAGGCGCTGAACCTGCTTACCCAAGCCCGCTCCTACTATGGGGACCAGCACCCGGACAGTCTGGAACTAGCCACCGTACTCTACCGGATGGGTTGTGGCCGAGATGCGCTGGGTGACTCCAAGCTGGCTATCCTCCTGTTGGAGGAGGCTCTGAAGATTCTGGACAGAGGCGCTACCCCCGGAGATAGCCTGAGGATTCGCGTACTACGCCGTATGGCCGCCCTTCATACCGAGCGCAATGACCTGGAAGCTGCCGGTGAAGCAGCGGACGCCGCACTTCAGCTGGCCAGAAGGCTGGAAGACAAGCGGGCTATCGCCGAGACCTACTGGGAAGCCTCCATACTGGAAGAGCGGCGTCGGGAGTTTCTCAAGGCAGCTAATTATGCCCTTCAGGCTCGGGATATCATGAGAGAACTCGGAGACCAGCAAGATACGGCAAAACTACTCAACAACCTGGGGGACATCAAGAATCACATGCGGGAGTTCACGGAAGCCGCCCGGTACTTTCAGGAAGGCTTGGGGATCCTCCGTACTGTTGATGACCCGGAGACGCGCTCGTACCTACTCAACGGTTTAGCCACAGCGATGTTGGGCGAGAAACAGCCTGAGAAGTCGCTGGAACTCTCCAGTAAGAGTCTGGCCATCATGGAAGGCCGAGAGGGTGCCCAGAGCTTGACGGGGAGCAGCCACATGGTGAGAGCTAGGGCCTACCTGGCCACTGGCAAGCTGGAGGAGGCGCGCGCGGAGGTGGACGAAGCCAGGGAGATATTCACTTCCCTGGAGGCTCCACACTTCCTGAGCGCCGCACTATTGCTGGAGGGTGATATTCTTGCAGAAGCGGGTATGACCACGGAAGCAGGTCAAGCCTATCGCAGGTCCAGCGAGCTGCTGCAAGTTGTCGGTTGATCGGAGTAGACATGACTCATTTGGAAGAGGAATTCTCACGGAGGATGGAAGAGATGAAGAAGGCTGCTGGGGAGGCCAGCCGTGACATGCGCAAGCTGGCGACTGACCTGCAGGAGCAGGCTCAATACCTGGTGGAGGATCTGCGGAAGCGAGGCAGGGGAGATTCGCCCTTCCAGGAATCGCCCATTGAGAAGATCAAGGCTCTCGCTCAACTCAGGGGTGAGGGTATCCTGACGGAGGAAGAGTTCCAGACGCAGAAACAGAAGCTTCTGGAAGAGATCTAACCGCCTGTCTGATCGGACTCTTGCGCGGGTGTTTTGAAGAGTGCTTGTGGTATTCTTGCGCACACTGAGCGTCGTCTCCGGACAGGAGCGATGGGGTCGGTAATATCGAGTATCAGGAGCCAATGGGCACACAACTATTCAAGGATCACCTCCGCTCTGTCTATCCGCTGATAAGTGCCAAGCTCCATGAGTACTTGGACGTCGCCGGACGGAAAGACTATCTTGATACCTACCTCTACGGAATCCTGGATGAGTTCGTAGCTCGGGGAGGCAAGCGAGTGCGCCCGGCCATGGCCATGCTTGCGTGCGGAGCGGTTGGAGGGCAGGCAGAGCGCGCTCTTCCCAGCGGGTGCGCCATAGAGTTCTTCCACGCCGCCGCCCTGATCCACGATGACATCATGGATGACAGCGCCGTACGTCGGGACGGCCGGTGCACCCACATCGCGCACGGGGTTCCCTTGGCCATCAACACAGGTGACTTTGCTCTGGGTCTGGTCTGCACGATAGTCGTTCGTGATGAGGGTCTGGATGATCGCACTAAGATAGCCGTCCTGGACGCCATAGGAGAGATGAGCGCGCGAACCATTGAGGGACAGGCTTTGGACGTCGGTTGGGTTCGTGACGGCGTCTATGATCTCACCTCTGATGACTACCTATTCATGGCCCTGGGCAAGACCGGCTATTATTCCGGCCTATCGCCCCTCAAGATCGGTTCCATCATCGGCGCAGCCAGCGATGAGGAGCGTTCCGCGCTGGCGCACTTCGGCAAGAACTCAGCTATCGCCTTCCAGATCCAGGATGACCTTCTGAATATCGTGGGAGATAAGGAGACGGTCGGCAAGGACCACCTGAATGACGTGCTTGAATCCAAGCGGACGCTGATGGTGATCCATTGTCTGGAGAACGCGAAGGGCGAGGACAAGGAGAGGTTCAAGTACCTGCTTAGCACCGGAAGCGACAAGTCGCCGGAGCAAGTCAAGGAGGCGGTGGATCTCATGGACAAGTATGGGTCCATTGACCACGCCCGTAACCTTGGGCGGAATCTCATCCTGGAAGCCCGGACCTACCTGACCGCCCTCCCGGAGTCTCAATCCAGAGAAGTCCTCGCCTCGATGGCCGATTTCTTTCTGGAGCGGGAGAGCTAGCCGGGACCTTGAGGCCGGTTGCCACCGGCGGCCCCGGAGGCGAGGAGGTCGGTGCGAACCTATCGGGGAGGAGTGGCGTGGAGGAAGAAACCAAGCAGGCACTTCGTAACCTGCCCGCTGTAGAGGAACTGTTGCAGTCGCAGGAGGCTTCTCCGCTGCTGGAGGATTACCCTCGTGAGCGAGTGGTGGATGCTTTGCGCGTTGCTGTGGACCGGGTGCGTCGTGAGATCAAGGAGGGGGATGTATCCTCCGGCGGCCAACAGGCGGAGAGTGCGGAGATCCTCTCCCGGACTGCGAAAATCCTGAACTCCTGGTTCCTCCCCCACCTGCGTGGGGTCATCAACGTCTCTGGCGTGGTGGTTCACACCAATCTTGGCCGTTCGTGTCTAGCCGCAGAAGCAATGGAAAGAGTGCGGGAGGCCGCCACCCACTACACCAACCTGGAGTTCAGCATGGACCGCGGGGAGCGCGGATCACGACACGAACATGTTGAATCCCTTCTGGTCCGTCTCACCGGCGCGGAAGCTGGCATGGTGGTCAACAACAACGCCGCCGCAGTACTGCTCCTGCTCTCTGAGCTGGCCGCGGGACAGGAGGTCATAGTCTCCCGGGGACAGTTGGTGGAGATTGGGGGTTCCTTCCGCATCCCGGACATAATGCGCCAGAGCGGAGCCCACCTGGTGGAAGTGGGTACCACCAACAAGACGCGGATAGCCGACTATGAGGCCGCTGTTACGGAGAGGACCTCCCTGCTCCTCCGTGTCCACACCTCCAACTTCAAGGTGCTGGGCTTCTCGGAGGAAGTAGGGGTGGAGCACCTGGCCAAACTGGGGCGAGAGTTGGGTATACCGGTCGCCGATGATCTGGGGAGCGGAGCGTTGTTGGACCTCCCTGCCTTCGCGGATGAGCCTTCCGTCCACTCTTCCCTGCGGGGAGGAGCAGATGTAGTGAGCTTCAGCGGGGACAAGTTGCTGGGCGGTCCGCAGGCAGGGATCCTCGTAGGCAAGACGGCGGTCATCAACCGCCTGAAGACCCACCCGCTGGCGCGCGCGCTCCGGGTCGACAAGATGACCCTGGCTGCTCTGGAAGGAACCCTCTTGCTTTATCAGGACCCGGAGCGAGCGCGCCGCTCAATCCCCACTCTGAGATATCTGGATCGCCCGGAAGGCGAAATTGAAGAGCTGGCCGTCAAGCTGCTGGCGATGCTGAGGTCAGATGCAGTGGAGGTGCCAAAACATGTGGAGCTGAGGGTGATTGAGACGGTAGCCAGGGCGGGTGGGGGCGCCCTGCCCCTGCTGGAACTTCCCTCCCGCGGAGTCGCAGTGACTTCCTCGCGCATCTCTGCGGATGAACTGGCCCGGCGCCTACGTCAAGCTGAACCGCCGGTGGTTTGCCGGGTGAGCGGAGATAGCGCCCTGCTGGACGTAAGGAGCCTGGAGGAGGAAGACCTTCCGGCGCTCGCCGGCGCGTTGTCAGGTGCGCTTGCTGGCCCACCTGCCGATGGCGCATCTGGGGGAACCACAGTGTCGTCCGATTCCTCCTCGGGAGAGAAAGGATGACGGAGGGAGGACTCACCCTCGGCACCGCAGGCCACATCGACCACGGGAAGACTACGCTCATAAAGGCCCTGACCGGGAAAGATACTGACCGGCTGCAGGAGGAGAAGGAGAGGGGCATATCGATAGAACTGGGTTATGCTGAGCTACGGCTGCCGAGTGGTCGCACGCTCAGTGTGGTGGACGCGCCCGGTCACGAACGTTTCGTCAAGAACATGGTGGCGGGAGCAACCGGAATAGATATCTTCCTGCTGGTGGTAGCCGCGGATGATGGCGTCATGCCCCAGACCCGCGAACATCTGCACATCATAGAGCTGTTGGATATCCCTCTGGGCGTGGTCGCGCTCACCAAGGTGGACGCTGTGGAGAAGGAGATGGTGGATCTAGCCACCGCCGACGTGGAGGATCTCCTCGTTGACTCGCCCTACGAGACGGCGCCCATCATTCCTGTGAGCGGGGTGACAGGGCAGGGCCTGCCTGAGTTGTCCGCCACCCTGGATGAGCTGGCGGCGAAGGCGGAGGGGCGCGGGGAATACCCGGCCACCAGGATGCCTGTGGACCGGGTGTTCTCCCTGAAGGGCATCGGCACAGTGGTGACAGGAACCCTCTGGTCCGGAGAGCTCCGGACCGAGGACACGGTAGTGATACTTCCCTCTTCCCGGAAAGGAGCCTCCGGGAGGGAGATGGGTGAAGAGGTACGTATCCGCAGCATCCAGGTGCATGACCGGGATGTGGACTCCGCGCAGGAGGGGCAGCGGGTGGCCTTGAACCTGACGGGAGCGGACAAGAAGGATGTGGAGAGGGGGCGTTGGGTGGTAAAGAATCCGGCTATCGCGCCCACCTACCTGATAGACGTCCGGGTGGAGCTTCTTCGTGATGCAGCGGCTTCTCTGGAGCGTGTCTCCCGGGTGCGGGTGGACCACGGCACGCAGGAGGTATTGGCCAAGATGGTCCTGGCCGATCGGGAGCTCCTGGCTCCCGGAGAATCCTGCTACGCGCAGATCCGGGTTGAGGAGCGAGTGCTGGCCCACCCCGGAGACCACTTCATAGTGCGCTCCCTTTCTCCGGTGACCACCATTGGGGGCGGCAAAGTCCTGGACCCTAAACCCCGCAAGCACGGCACGGCACAGAGATGGAGAGACCGTCTGACCGTGCTGGAGGAGGGGCCGGGCCAGGACATCACGGAAGTGTTGTTGAAAGAGGAGTTTCCCGGGGGAATCACCCGTTCGGAGCTGGAAAGGAGTCCCTATCTCTGGCGCTTCGATGCTGCAGCAGCTGTGCGGGAGGTGCTGGAGCAAGGTGCGGCCCTGGAGGCGGACCAAGAGCGCCTCTTCTCGGCTCCTGAGCTACTGGCGGTAAGGGAGGAGGTCCTCCAGGTGCTGCAGTCGCGGGCGGGGGAGGACCCACTGGACCCCT
>Ga0209176_10000175_pt1 | contig 15695 bp, 17 predicted proteins | sample NGEPer11B_FD_184511 | JGI IMG/M metagenome (GOLD analysis project Ga0209176, IMG submission 184511) | Arctic peat soil microbial communities from the Barrow Environmental Observatory site, Barrow, Alaska, USA - NGEE Permafrost305-11B... | ecosystem: Environmental > Terrestrial > Soil > Wetlands...
CTGTTGCTTCGGCGCCTGCTGTTGCTTCGGCGCCTGCTGTTGCTTCGGCGCCTGCTGTTGCTTCGGCGCCTGCTCTTGCCTAGGGGCCTTCTTGGGCTTGGGCGCCTTCGTCTTCTCAGGCTCGTCGTCTTGCGTCTGGTAGGCGATTTGGGTCTGGAACTTGTCGGTGGCGCCGTCCGCAAGATTGGGCGCGGCGTCGGCAATGGCACCGAGCAACGGCTCAAGCCAGTCATAGTCCGCCTTGGCGAAATCATGCATCACGTAGCCAACGACGCGCTCGCGATGACCGGGATGGCCGATGCCGATGCGCACGCGCACATAGTCGTTGCCGAGATGGGCGGTCAGCGACTTCAGCCCGTTATGTCCGGCGACACCGCCACCGGTCTTCACCCGCACTTTGCCGGGTGCGAGGTCGAGCTCGTCATGAAAGACGGTCACGTCCTTCTCATCGAGCTTATAGAAGCGCATGGCCTCGCCGGCCGAGCGGCCCGACTCGTTCATGTAAGTCTGCGGCTTCAGCAGCAGCACCTTCTCGCGCCCAAGCCGGCCTTCGGTGAACAGCCCAGAGAAGCGCTGGCGCCAGGCGGGAAAGTTATGGGCGGCGGCGATGGCGTCGACGGCCATGAAGCCGACATTGTGCCGGTTGAACGCGTACTCCGCCCCTGGATTGCCGAGGCCGACAAAGAGCTTCATCGCGTCATCCCGATCGGCGGCCGGACGCGGCCGCGAAGCCAAAGAAGAAGCAGCAGACTACTTCTTCTCGTCCTTCTTCGCCTCTTCCGCGCCCTCGGCAGTTGCGGCACCCTCTTCTGCCTCGCCACCCTCGGTCTCCTCGGCGCCCTCGGCGGCCTCCTCGGCCTTCTGGCCGACAATGGTGGCAATGGTGAAGTCGCGATCGGTGATGGTCGGCGTCACCCCTTCGGGCATCTTGAGATAAGAGATATGGATCGAGTCGCCGATCTCCATGCCTGTAAGGTCGATTTCGAAGGACTCGGGGATCCCGTCGGCCGGGCAGCGCACGGGAATGTCGTGGCGAACGATGTTGAGTACGCCGCCGCGCTTCAGGCCAGGCGAGGCCGTATCGTTCAAGAAATGCACCGGCACGTCCACCGTCACGAAGGCATCCTTCGCGAGCCGCATGAAGTCCACGTGGATCGGAAAGTCGCGCACCGGATCGAGTTGCACGTCGCGCGGGATCACGCGGACCTTGGTGCCCTCCATGTCGATCATGAAGATGGTGCTCTGGAAATGGCCGGTCTGGATTTGCTTGGAGACTTCCTTGGTCTCCAGCGCGATGTTCTGCGGCTCGTCCTTGCCACCATAGATAATGCCGGGAACGCGCCCCTCGCGGCGGACCTCGCGCGCGCCGCCCTTGCCGGTACGCGCCCTCGTCCAGGCCTTGAGTTCGATTGCCTCAGCCATGTAGTCCTCCAAGCGTCTAAAATAATGAGGGGGCCGGAAACCGGCCCCGCTGAATCGGGCGCGGCGCGGCCTTCGAGGCCGCCGCGATGGAATTTGAAAGGCTTATAGCCCAAGGGCGTACGGGAAGACAATCGCCGATGAGGCTTGCGGTTGCGGTCCTTTTACGCGCCGCCGATGGTCCCCTTACGCGCCGCCAATGGCCTCCGGGGAGAGCGCCGGGGAGCCTTTTTGGGCTTTTTCCGCCTGTTTGACCAGTTGTAGGACCCTCCGGTTCAAGGGCGCGGCGACCCCATGGGTTTCCGCCTGCCGGACGATTTCGCCTTGCAGGTAATCGATCTCGGTTGGGCGGCCCATGCGCAGATCTTCCCACATGGAGGAGCGGGCGTTCTGGTCCACGGCGAGCATGCCCTTGGCGCCGATCCTGAAGAGAGCGTCGGGGAGCCGCAGCGCCAAGGCGACGAGCCGCGGCGGCACGCCTTCGACGCCGGCCGGATGGATCCCGGCCGCGCGCAAGACGGCCAAACCCTCGCGCATCTGGCGGGAGATCAGCAGCCGCCAGCGGCGGTCGCCGAGCTGTTGGGCGAGCGGCAGGTCGGACAGGGCATTGAGCGCATTATTGAGGTTCACCAACAGCTTGCCCCATAACGCCGCCTCGATATCGGCATGTTCGGCAAAGGGAGCGTCTGGGACGTCGAGGAGATCCCGCAATCCCGGGACGTTGTTTTCAAGCTGCATGGTCCCGCTGCTTGCCCGGTGGAAGCGCGGCGCCTCGCCATTGACGGTTCTCTGCACCACATTGAACGGCACCATGGCATCGACGACACGATGATCCGGACCGAGGGCCCGACGAAGCACGGTGGCGTTCTCCACGCCATTCTGGAGGCTGACGACGATGGCGTCCTTGGGGGCATGCGTGGCGATCAACGCAGCCATGGAAGCGGTGTCTTGCGATTTGACCGTGACCAGGATCACATCGGCCGCGCGCAAGGCCGCTTCGGGGTCGGAGGTGAGCTTGAGCGCGCTTGGCGAGAGGGTCTGGTCCCGTCCGTCGAGATCGGACACCCGCACGCCATGCCGCCCAATGGTCTCCGCCAGCGGCGCGCGGAGGAGGAGCGTGACGTTCCGGCCGGCAGCGGCGAGCAGGCCTCCGACATAACAGCCGACGCTCCCCGCGCCCGCGACGGCAATCGACGTGTCGGGACTGAATGTCATGCGCGCGCCTTAACCTTGCGGGGCTTAATCATGACGAGCCGGGATCACGATGCTGGCTCATTTGCCCGGCACGGTGGGGTTTCGGCCGGCCCGGGGTAGGTATGCCGAGATAGCCTCTTTGGTCAGAGGGTGCGTCAAGTTTGCCCCCCTCATTGAGTTTGCGATTCGTTCGGATCGGGATATGAGCGTAGGTATGAACGAGCGTTTCGACAACGAACTCGCCGATATCAGTTCCGAACGGGTTGCAGCGATCGACAGGCCGGAGCTGCGCGGTGGGGCCATGGTCAGGCCGCCGAAGCTCGCACCGCATGCCGGTCATCTGAAGGCCGCGGCAAAGCGGCGCCTGCCGCCGGTGATCTTCGACTTTCTCGAAGGCGGATCCAATGACGAGGTGACGCTGAAGAGAAATCGCGATGACTTCGAGGCGTTGTGTTTGCGGCAGCGCGTTTTCGATCACGTTGCCGTTCGCAATATGCGCACGGTCTTGTTCGGGCAGCGCGCGGAAATTCCCTTAGCCCTTGCACCGATCGGGATGGGGGGCGTGTTCTATCCGCGGGCCGAGATTCATGCCGCGCGCGCGGCGAGCGCGTTCGGCGTGCCGTATTGTCTCAGCACGCTGGCCAGCTGCTCGATAGAAGATGTCGCTGCCGCAGTCGAAACGCCCTTTCTGTTTCAGCTCTATATGATGAAGGATCGCGCGATCAACACCGCGCTGCTTCAAAGAGCGGAGCAGGCAAAATGCCCGGCGCTTGTGGTCAATGTCGATACGGCCGTGCAGGGCCGCCGCAATCGTGACCTCGACAATGGATTTATGATTCCGCTCAAGCTGCGGGCGCGCCACGTTGCCGGCATCATGCAGAAGCCGCGCTGGTTGTTCGATTGGATGCGCAACAAGCCGACGCTTGGAAATCTGTCGCCATACTCGCCGGATGGACGCGACCTGGCCACGGTATCGGCGTGGGCCGAGCCGCGCTTCAAGGGCTCCGTCACCATCTCCGATCTCCAATGGTTGCGGCGCACGTGGCCCCGGAAGCTGGTCGTGAAGGGCATCCTCGATGCCGAGGACGCGAAGCTCGCCGTTGAGGCCGGCGCCGATGCTGTCGTGATCTCCAATCACGGCGGCCGGCAGCTCGACGGGGCGAGCAGCACGATCGAAATGGTCCCTGGGATTCGCGAGGCGGTTGGCGATGACGTCGAGCTGATCCTCGACAGCGGTATTCGCTCCGGCTTCGATATTTTGAAGGCGCTCGGACGCGGTGCGAATGGCTGCTTCATCGGCCGCGCCTTCGTCTACGGGCTGGCCGCGCATGGCGAGCCCGGCGTCAGCGCAGCGCTCGAGCTGCTGGCGCAGGAGCTCGACGAGGCGATGACGCTGACGGGAACCGCCGACGTCAACGCCTTGTCCAAGGACCTGGTATTTTAGCCGTCAGGTCCGCCAGGGATGCTCAGGCAACTCGGTGACGCCGAGCACGTTAACGCCGGCTTCCGCGACCGCATGGTCATTCTCCACCACACTGCCGCTGACGCCGATGGCGCCGACCAGCACGCCGTCCTCATCCACAATCGGCACGCCGCCGGGGAAGGTGATCAATCCGTCATTGGAATGCTCGATGCCGTAGAGCGGTTTGCCCGGCTGCGACAGCGTGCCGAGCTGGCCTGTCGCCATGCCGAAAAAACAGGCCGTGGTTGCTTTCTTGATGGCGATGTCGATGGAGCCGACCCAAGCGTCGTCCATGCGGATGAACGCTTTGAGATTCGCACCGGAATCGACCACGGCGATGCACATCTGTGTATTCAACTCGATCGCCTTTTTTCGCGCGGCGTCGATAGCCTGTTCGGCATGCTCCAATGTTACGTGCATGGGAACTCTCCTCGGTTGCTTGGATGAGAAATTCGAACGGTTAGTGCGGGCTAGGACGGGTTAAACGCGCCAGCGCTGGATTGGTGGCAGTCGCGTGCGTCTTTTGTCGGGCAGCTAGTAGAACAGGCTCGACACGGACTTCTCTTCGGCCGTCCGGGCGATAGCCTCGCCAAGCAGCGGTGCGATGGGAACGACGCGAATATTGTGAGCGTTCCGCACCGAGTCGCTCGGCAGGATCGAGTCGGTGATGACCAGCTCTTTCAGTCGCGAGGCCATGATGCGCGCGACGGCGCCGCCGGACAGGACGCCATGGGTGATATAGCTGACAACTTGGCTTGCACCCTGCTCGAGGAGCGCTTCGGCGGCGTTGACCAGCGTGCCACCCGAATCGGCAATGTCGTCGACGAGAATGCAGCTATGGCCGGCAACATCGCCGATGACGTTCATCACCTCGGAATCGCCAGGCCGCTCGCGGCGTTTGTCGACGATGGCGAGCGGTGCGTCGATGCGCTTAGCGAGGCCGCGGGCGCGAACCACGCCGCCGACATCCGGCGAGACCACCATGAGGTTGTCCTTGGACATGGCCTCTTTGATGTCCTGCACCATGACCGGTGCGGCGAACAGATTGTCCGTGGGGATATCGAAGAAGCCTTGGATCTGGCCGGCATGGAGATCCAGCGTCAGCACGCGATCGGCGCCCGCGCGCACAATCATGTTCGCGACCAGCTTGGCGGAGATCGGCGTGCGCGGGCCAGGCTTCCGGTCTTGCCGGGCATATCCGAAATAGGGGATGACCGCCGTAATGCGCCGCGCCGATGCCCGCCTCAGGGCATCGATGAGGATGAGTAGCTCCATCAAATGGTCGTTGGCTGGAGCGGAGGTCGACTGAATGATAAAAACGTCCTCGCCGCGGACGTTCTCCTCGACCTCGACGAAAATCTCCATGTCCGCAAACCGGCGAACAACGCAGCGGGCGAGGGGACTATCGAGATAGGCGGCGATCGCCTCGGCGAGAGGACGGTTGCTGTTGCCTGCAACCAGTTTCATGCGACCGTTCCTTGAGACCCAGCCTTGGCTTGGAGAGCCCGATCGGCGCCCGCGCCACGGCGCGCTTTTAACAAGCGCGTGGCACCAATGTAAACTTACTAAGCCCTTAGGACGTGTTGACTGTGGATGAGGTCAGCTGGATTTGGGCAGGAGCTTGATAATGCCGTCGGCCGCGGCGCCGGCCGCCGCGTCGGCGATGGCGCCCCAGGGGCCGTTCAGCGAGCCCTTGGGGATCGTGTTCTGCTGCGACACCGTGCCCAGGCGCTTGCCATTGGGGTCAATTACCTGCCAGTCGATGCGAATCTTCTCCTTGCCGCCGCTGGCACTGGAGAGCTTCACGATGCCTTTGACCGTGTAGACATTGCTTGCGGAGCCGTTCGCCAGCTTCACACCGTCCTTATAGAGCCTCTTTTTCAGGGCCGTCACCAGAGACCGCTTGCCGTCGCCGGGTGCGCCCGACACGGAGGCCACGAGGACGCCGGAAGGCTTGGGCGCGGGCGCTGGCCGCGTGGCCGCGGCCGTGGTGGCTGTCGCGGCCGGGGCGGCGGCGATCGCCGGCGAACTGGAACCGCTCCTGCCGCCGGGCAGGTTGCCGGCGAGCTGCGAGGCGGTCTGATTGGCGATATCGCGGATCTTCGCCGAGTCGACGCCGCGCCAAGGATCGCTGCGCGTGCCCCGTGGAGCGGTCGTCTCGCCGGAAACGCGGGTCACCCGGGCGCCCTTTGCGTCGGTGACGTCCCAAATGTAGGAGATCTTGGAGCCGCGGCGCTCGGGGGCCGCCAGGAGGTAGCCGCGCAGCGTGTAGTCGGCGCCACTCGCCCCGGGGAGGAAGGTCAGATTGCGATCTCGGCCGGCGACAACCAGGGCTTGTGTCAGCTCCTTGGTGACCTTCTCCGGCGCACCGATAATGGGCGCGACGGCCACCTTTGGGGAGCCGCCGAACATACCGGAGGCGCCACTCAGGAGGCCGCTCATGCCCGAACCCGAGCCGCCGCCGCAACCGGCGAGGCTCGCGGCTGCTAGAGCGGCGAGTGCAAACCCGGCAATACGCCTCACAAGGCCGCGTACGTGTCGTGAGTCCGCGTCCAACAAAACACTCCCTCTGTTGGCCGCACAGCACCATTCGCGAGAAATGCCCACGGCGGGACTCCCAACCCTCTACCTAACAATAGCTTACCCGCCCCGGCCTAATTGCGTCCAGTTCTAGCGTCTCCGCCGGGCCGGTCGGGGCGGTCCAATCCACCTCATGGTGAACGCAACTCAGGCAAGCACAATGGCGGAAATTTGACGGCCATAATCATCCTCGCCGTGGTGCTGTGACCGGCGATAGCTGAACAGCCGCGTCTCGTCATAATAAGTGCAAAAGCCCAGGTCGATGACCTCGCCCACGCCTGCCCGGGCAAGGCGTTCGGCGACATAGCCGGGAAGGTCGAAATGCGGCTCGCCGGAGCCCTCATCGAGGATGAAGAAGGCCTCGCTGTCGGGCTCGGCGGCCAGGAATTGCTCCCGATAGTCGTGACCAACCTCATAGGCGCCTTGGCTGATGGCGGGGCCGATTGCCGCACGGATGCGTTCCGGCTTGGCGCCCAGGCGCATCATGGCCTCGACCGCCGCCTCGGCGATGCCCATCTTCGCACCGCGCCAGCCGGCATGGGCCGCGCCGATGACGCGGGCTTCCGGGTCGCACAGCAATATGGGCGCACAATCCGCGGTGAGAATGCCGATGGCGAGCCCAGGCGTTGATGTCACGATGGCGTCTGCCTCGGGCATCTTGTCCTTCGTCCAAGGCTTCTGGGCCACCACGGCGGTGTTCGTGTGCTTCTGGTAGACGGATACCAGCCTGCCGGGTTCGGCGCCCAGCGCTCTCGCGATCCGCGCGCGGTTCTCGGTGACGTTCGCCGCGTCGTCGTTGGACCCGGGGCCGCAATTCAGCGAGGCATAGATGCCTTCGGACACACCGCCTAGCCGCGTGAAGAAGCCGTGGGCCACGCCATCGATCTTGGCGAGGCTGGGGGCTTTAAACATCATCTTGTCTTCGGTCACCATGGCGAGTGCTCAATGATCTGCGGGGCTTGCAGCTAAATCTCTCCGAAGGGCGGCGGCGGGGCAAGCCCGGCGCGCGTCATGGCAAGCCCCTTGAACAGGAGCCCCATGGCGGAAGGGTCTGTCAGCCGGTTCGTACCGGAGACGATTTCTTGCTGTTGCTCGGGCGTTGCGGTTTTGCACAAGGCCTCGCGACGGGCCTCGAGGCCGAGCTTGAGCAAGAATTCCCCTTGCGGGATCGGGCCATAGGCGGCGAGGCCGTGCGCTACCGCGCTGTCCTTCAGCGCGGCGAAGTCGACATGGGCGGTGAGGTCCACGCCACCCGGCGCCTCAAGGGGGTCGACGAAACTGTGGCGGGAGACGGCCTGGAGCGTATCGCCGCACGCGGTTTCCTCATGGCCGTAGTCGAGGATCAACGCGGTGAGGGGGGCTTCGCGGGCCCGAGCCGCCAGCCCGGAAATGAGCGCGTTGCCGGCGGGCCTGATCTCCAGAATAGAGCCGTCCGGCACGTTGAGCGCATGTGCGGCGTGTTTTAGATTCTCATTGGGTGCGGGGCGGCCCTCGCAGAATGCGAAGCCGCCACGCGGGCCGATGCACACGCAGCGCTCGCGCCACGCCCCATCGCGCCATACGAGTTGCCGGACGGGCAGGGCGTCGACGAACTCGTTGGCGATGACGATCAAAGGGCCTTTCGGCACGTCCGCAAGCTGGCCGCACCACAGGATTGGCGCTTCGGCGCCGTGCAGCGCCGTCTGTTGGACGTCGCGCAGCACGGGGCTCGTCTCGACCATCGCGACCTGCACGCTCTCCAGGAAACGCGGCACGCTGCGCCAGGCGCGCAAGGCATCCGCCATGAGCGTGCCACGGCCCGGTCCCAGCTCGGCGACGACGACAGGCTTCGGCTCGCCCATGGACTGCCACACGGCGACAGCCCAAAGCCCGAGGAGTTCGCCGAAGATCTGGCTGACCTCGGGCGCGGTGATGAAGTCGCCATCCGCGCCGATCGGCTGGCGCGAGGGGTAATAGCCCGCGTCCTGGTCGGCGAGGCAGGCTTCCATGTAGTCGGCCACGGGGATGGGGCCCTCACGGGCAATGCGCTCTTTCAGCCGCACGGCGAGCAGCGTGCTCTTCAGACGGTGCGGCTTTCGCGCGGCGCTCATCACGCCCCCAGGGCTGGCTTCCGCCTTGCGCGCCAGATGAGCCAAATGCCGATCAAGATCATGGGGATGGAATAGACGAGGCCCGGTGTGAGGATGCCGATATCGAGCGGGTGGCCCGCGTGCGGCTCGCGGGCGAGCTCCTCGACGACGCTGCGGAAGATTCCATAAAAGATGAGGAACAGGCCGAACACGGTGCCGGGCCGCGTCAGCGCTTTGTAGTGATGCGTGGCGATGCGCAGGATGATGAACAGCACAACGCCTTCGAGCGCGGCCTCGTAAAGCTGGCTTGGATGGCGCGGCTGGCCGTCCGTGCCGGGAAACACCATGGCCCAGGGCACATCGGTGGTGCGGCCGATCACTTCGGAGTTGATGAAGTTGGCGATGCGGCCGAAGAACAAGCCGAAAGGCGTCGCCGCCGAAGCGACGTCGCCGAGCGACAGCGGATTGATGTTCTTGGCCCACGAGAACACGGCAACGGCGATGACGACGCCGAGAAGGCCGCCATGGAAGGCCATGCCGCCGTTCCACACCGCGGGGATCTCCGCGGGGTTCTGCCAGAAGAAGCTCGGCTCATAGAACAGCACGAAGCCGAGACGTCCGCCGACGACGATGCCGAGCGTGATCCAAAGCAGAAAGTCGTCCACCTGACCGACGGTCATCGGCGGTTTGCCGTTCCACAGCGCGGCACGTGACACGAGATAGCGGCCATAGAGCCAGCCGAGCAGAATGCCGGCCATATAGGCGAGCCCGTACCAGCGCACGGCGACAGGGCCGACCTCGATGGCGATAGGATCGATGACAGGGTAGGGGAGGACGAAGAGCTGCATCACGCCTCGGGTCACGAAATCGGGGCGACCCTTTACCGCTCGCACCGGACTGTCAAGGCGCTCAAAGCCTCAGCCGGCGCGGCTTGCTTCGGACATCGCCGCACGCAATAGTCGGCTTAAGTGACAGTTTGGCTTCACGCTTTGGCTTCACGCTTTGGCTTCTGGAGATGTTTCGCGATGACGCAGACCACCGGACGGTTCTTCGATGAGCTCGGCAAGCTCCTGACGGACGCGGCCGGCGCCGCCGATGGGGTGCGCAAGGAGGTGGAGAGCGTGGTCCGCGCACAAGCGGAGCGCGTGTTGCACGATCTCGACGTGGTCCAGCGCGAGGAGTTCGAGGCGGTGAAAGCCATGGCGCAGAAGGCGCGGGAAGAGAACAAACTTCTCAAGGAGCGCATCGCCGCGCTCGAAGCCACCGCTGCTAAGACTGCCGCCAAGGGCAAGTCCAAGAAGGCCGATTAGCGGACGGGCAGGAGTCGAGTCGAGACTCCAAACAATCCACAGGTTTTTCAAACCGTCCACAGCAATTCGCGCTTACGGGACTCTGGCTCCGTTTTACTCGCAGACTCCCCGGTATATAACTGATTCATCTACTGATTCGCGGCGGCTGTTTTTGGTGCGCGGACCCCTGACGAGGCTCCAGAGGACACGCATGGCTTCTATGCAAGCGACTTACGACCATTTCACCAATCCAGTGGACATGGTGGAGCACATCGCCACCATCCACGACTGGACGTTCGAGCGCAGCGCGCCGGATGAGTTGACCTTGTCGGTCGCCGGCACGTGGTGCGACTACCATCTCTCGTTGACCTGGCGGGAGGATCTGGAGGCGCTGCACATGGCCTGCGCCTTCGATTTCCGGGTGACCAAGGAGCGGCTCACCGAGGTCCATCGCCTTCTGGCGCAGATCAACGAGCAGCTCTGGCTCGGCCATTTCGACCTGTGGCAACAGGACGGCATGCTGCTTTACCGCAACGGGCTCTTGCTCGCCGGGGCCGACACTCATCCCGGCCAGTGCGAGGGCTTGTTAAAGGCAGCGCTGGAGGCTTGTGAGCGCTATTATCAGACCTTCCAGTTCGTGATGTGGGCGGGAAAGTCGGCCGAACAGGCGCTTGCCGCGACGATGCTCGAGACGCAAGGAAACGCATGACACTCCGCCTCGCCGGTCCGTTGCTCCTGGTAGGTGCGGGCAAGATGGGCGGGGCGCTGCTCGAGGGATGGCTCAAGCAGGGCCTCGACCCGGCAACGGTCTTCATCCAGGACCCCGCGCTTTCCGACATGATGCAGGCCTTTGCCACGCGTCACGGCATCGTGGCGAACGATGCGCCCGAGCTGCCGGCGGCACCCGCCGTCATTCTGATCGCGGTGAAGCCCGACGTGGCCGAGAAGCTGTTGCCGGAAGTGGAGCCCATGCTCGGCGAGAGTTCGGTGGTCCTATCCATCGCCGCCGGGCGGACGCTGGAAAGCCTGTCACGCTACATGCCGGAGACCGCCGCGATTGTCCGCGCCATGCCGAACACGCCGGCCTCGGTCGGGCAGGGCATCACCGTTTGCGTCGCCAACGCCAAGGTCACGCCGCAGCAGAAGGGCGAATGCGATGCGCTGCTCTCGGCGGTGGGCGCGGTGATCTGGGTGGACGACGAGGCGCTGCTTGATCCCGTCACCGCCGTGTCGGGCAGCGGTCCGGCCTATGTGTTTCTTCTGGCCGAATGTCTGGAGGCCGCCGGCATCGAGGCCGGGCTGCCACGCGATCTCGCCGAGCAGCTTGCGCGCGCCACGGTCGCCGGCGCCGGCGAACTCTTGCGCCGGTCGGATCTGGAGCCGGCCAGCCTGCGCGAAAATGTGACCTCGCCGAAGGGGACCACGGCGGCCGCGCTCGAGGTGCTGATGAGCGACGATGCGCTGAAGGGCCTTGTTACCCGCGCGGTCGCCGCCGCCACCAAGCGCTCCCGCGAACTGTCGTCTTAGGTCTCTTCAGACTATTTGCCCGTCTTTAGATGGCCATCGAAAAGGCCTATCTTCTTGAGCAGAGAGTACCGCCCAAGGAGTACGCCCATGTTCGAAGAATTCTCCAAACGCAACAAAGCGGTGCGGACTGCCCTAGATCTGGCGCAGCAGCGCGATTGGGGCGAGGTCACCCTTGCCGACATTGCCAAGCACGCAGGGCTCGATCTCGCCGATCTGAGGCGGGAGTTCGCCTGCAAGAGCGACATCCTGCGCGCCTTTCAGGCCGAGGTGGACGCAGAGGTTCTGTCCAAGGTGAAACCGGCCGGCGCGGAGACGAGCGTGCGCGACCGCGTGTTCGACATGATCATGACCCGGTTCGAGGTGATGGCGCCCTATAAGCCCGCGCTGAAACGCATTGCCTGCTATCTGCGCTGCCGGCCGGGCGAGGCCTCGCTGCTCGCCTGCTCCACGCTCGCCACGCAATATTGGATGCTGGCAGGCGCCGGCGCCAAGCTCGACGGCGCGCGTGCCGCGGTCCGGGTCGCGGGGCTGACGGCGGTCTACAGCCGGGCCTTCAAGGTTTGGCTGGAGGACCCATCGCCCTCGCTCGACAAGACCATGGCGATGCTCGACCGGGCCTTGAGCAATGGCGAGCGCGCGCTCGAGAAGATGGAGAAGGCCTGCAGCATGCTGTGCGCGCTTGTGCCCCGCGGCTGGAAGCGGAAGGCGAGCGATCAGCCCCCGCCGGAGGCAGGCCCTGCGCCCGCGCCTGGCGTGTAAGGGCCGCCGCGTCAGCGTTTCGTATCGTCGAGCAGACGCCGCTCCACGGCTTCCTGGCCAGGCGGTGAGGTCAGCAGCTCGTCGATGGTCCAGTCTTCGCGCTCGAGCAGATAGGCCACGAGAAGTCGATAACGCGTGTAGAGACCGGAGCGTTCGGGATCGAGATCCGGCGCGCCGTGGCGCATGTCGCGCGCGAGCGCGTCGATCGGCACGTCACCGCCGAAGGCGATGTAATCGGCGAGCCCCTCGCGCACCCACACCGGAAGACGGAGATGAGGGATGGCGTCGATCTCCTTGGCGACGAGGCTGTGCCCAATCTCGTGAGCGCCGAAATAGGCGAGCGTGCGGGGAGATGGCACCGGCAGGCTGAAAGAATTCATGACGCGGTCGGCGTCGATGTCCGCCTTGCGGATAAAGACGTTGGGGAGGGGATAGTAGTTCACGCCACCGGCGCCGTGGTTCCACAGAAAGACCAGGCGATTGCGCCAGCCGGTATTGGCGACGAATATTCGATAGCGCTTGTCATCATTGAGAGGCGACCGGGCCAGGCGCTGCTCGATCTCGGCGAGGACCGCTCGCCCCCGCGCGGGGTCGAAAGGTTTGTCGGAGTAGAGCGCCAGGCGTCCGTGGGTGACGTGATACGCAAACAGCGGCTGCGGATAGGTCAGGAGGGCCAAGGTGGCCGCGCCCACGAACAGCGCCGCGGCCACAAGCCCAAGCACCAGGCGGCCGAAAACACGCCAAGGCCCGCGTCGCCGGGGGCCTTGGCTGGTCTTCTCGTGACGCTTTGTCCGCAAGTAGCTCAGTAGGGAAGCGGGTCGTCGTCGTCGGGTCCCGAAAGACTCTCCGGGCCTTCGCCGGGGAGCTCATCGTCGATGGGATCGGGATCGTCAGGCAAGTCCGGATCGTCGAGCGGGTCGAGCAACGGCTCGTCCTGATCGCCGATTTCTAGAGGGCCTCCACCGGATCCCGCGCCGTTGCCGTCTTCGGCATCGAGCTGGCCCTCGCGGCCGAACTCGACCTTGCCGTCGTCATCGACGTCCAACTCGAACGCGGAGCCGGGCTGCTCGCTCTCCTGAACCTCGTCCGTTATTGAGTCCGCCAGGGCAGGGACCGCGAAGGCCATAACCAATGAAGCGGCCAGTCCGACAACCATCTTATGCATGGAAGCATCTCCAAAAGACTTTAGACCGGCAGTTTTAGCACGGCTTTCAATCCGCCGAGCCGGGATTTGCCAAGGGTGATGTCGCCGCCGTGTATGCGGGCAATGTCCCGGGCAATGGCAAGGCCAAGGCCGGTCGAGCCTGCATCCTGATTGCGTGCGCTGTCGACCCGATAGAAGGGCCGGAAGACATGCTCCCACTCGTCCTCCGGGATTCCCGGCCCGTCATCCTCGATCTCGATCCTGAGGGAGCCATTGCGCTTGGCGGCGCTGACATTCACATGGCCGGCAAAGCGCGCCGCATTGTTCACAAGGTTGGCCACGGCGCGCTTGAAGGCATGGCGGCGCACGGGCACCACGAGCGGCTCGTGCTCGACGGTGATATCGATGGTCTTGTCGCCGTGAGCCTGCGTCCGCACCTCGCTCAAGACATCACCGATGTCGACCGGGTCGATGGGCTCGCCGGAATCCCCTTTGGCGAACGCCATGTAGTCTTCCAGCATGGCTTGCATCTCGTCGACGTCGGCGCGCATGGCGTCGAGCTCCGGAGTCTCCTCGAACATCGCAAGCTGCAGCTTGAACCGGGTCAGAATGGTCCTGAGATCGTGGCTCACGCCGGCCAGCATCACGGTGCGTTGCTCGACATGACGCTCGATGCGGTCGCGCATCTCGATGAAAGCGTTCGCCGCCTGACGTACCTCGCGCGCGCCGCGCGGCTTGAAGTCGACCGGCATGGGCCGGCCCTTGCCGAAGCTTTCGGCGGCTTGGGAGAGCCGCAGGATCGGTTTGATCTGATTGCGCAGGAAGAGAATGGCGACGGTCAGAAGCACGAACGAGGTGCCGAGCATCCACACGATGAAGATGTGCGAGTTGGAGGCGTAGGTTTGACTGCGCCGGGCGAGCACATGCATCACCGCGTCATCGAGCTTGATCCTGATGTCGACAAAGTCCGAGCGGCCGACCGTGTCGATCCAGAACGGGCGCCCGATCCGGTTTTCCAGCTCGTCGGAGAGCGTTGAGTCGAGCAGGTCGAAAAACGGCTTGGAGCGAACCTTTGGCAGGTTTTCTCCCTTCGTGAACCTGAGGCGAAGTCCGAGATCGTTGTCCGCGAGCGTCGTCAACCTGCCGGCGCCTTTCGGATTCTCCTCGTAAAGGTCGATGAGCATGGCGATGTTCTGCACGGTGACCGTGGACAGCCGGTGGGTCACCATTTGCCAATGGCGTTCCAGGAACACGAAGGTCACCACCGATTGCAGCAGTACCATGGGCGCGATGATGATGATGAGCGCGCGGGCGTAGAGGCCCTTCGGCATTTTGTCGCCGAGCATGGAAAAGAAGCGCCCCAGCGGCCGGGGGCGCTGCTGGGTCAGGGGGGTGGCGTTGGAGATGGCGGTCATCACTCGGAATACAGAATGTAGCCCTTGCCGCGCACGGTCTGGAGATAGACCGGGTTGGCCGGGTCGTTTTCGATCTTGCGCCGCAGACGATTGATCTGCACGTCGACGGCGCGCTCGCCGCCTGAATCGGCGCCCTTGGCAAGCTCGTGGCGCGAGACGGGCGTGCCGGGCCGCTGCGCGAAATAGCGAAGCAGCTCGCGCTCGCGCTCGGTGAGACGGATGCTCTCACCGTCGCGCTGCAGTTCGCCGCGCGAGACATGGAAGATGAAATCGCCCATGTGGATTTCGCCGGTCGCGGGCGCCGTGGTGCCGCGCCGCAGCACGTTGCCGACACGCAGCAGAAGCTCGCGCGGGTCGAACGGCTTGGCGAGATAATCGTCGACGCCGGTCTCCAGCCCTTCGATGCGTTGTTCGGGCTCGGCGCGCGCGGTCAGCATGAGGATCGGCACCTGGCTCTCCTCCCGTAGCGCCTTGGCGAAGTCGATGCCGGATTCTTTGGGCATCATCACGTCAAGAATAAGAAGGTCGAAGGAGAGACTGCGCATGGTGGCGCGGGCCGATTCCGCATCGTCCGCGGTGGTGACGCGGAAGCCGTGATCGTGGAGATAGCGCGCCAGCAGATCGCGGATGCGGCTGTCGTCGTCCACCACGAGAATGTGCGGCGCGTTGTCATCGGGGCCGCTGCCGCGATGGGTTTTGATCGCTGTCGGCATGATCAATTCTCTTCCCTCTTGCCGCCGTCATCGGGCTCGACCGGCGAGGCGGACATTATGGAGGAGACTTTGGGCCGATCTTCGGCATTGATCATGGCTTCGAGAAAGCGGCGCAGCGCGGCCT
>Ga0209176_10000176_pt1 | contig 15693 bp, 17 predicted proteins | sample NGEPer11B_FD_184511 | JGI IMG/M metagenome (GOLD analysis project Ga0209176, IMG submission 184511) | Arctic peat soil microbial communities from the Barrow Environmental Observatory site, Barrow, Alaska, USA - NGEE Permafrost305-11B... | ecosystem: Environmental > Terrestrial > Soil > Wetlands...
CCCTCAAGGAGGTGAACCTGCACGACCTTGCTCCCACCTAACCGAATGTGTTACCCATGTGTGTGTCCCACTGTTACCGATGTCCGTGTTCCGTACACGCGGGTCTGCCGCTACAGGTGCGCATTGGTTGTTCAGCGGCCAACGAGGTCGAGGGCAAGCATGCCCGCGTTCACGATCTGTTCCGTATCGATGCCGACCTTTCGATAGACGTCATCCCGCGCACCGGACTGCCCGAACTCGTCGACGCCAAGCGAAACCACCGGCACACCCCAAATCGATCCGAGGAAGGCGAGCGAATGAGATGCGCCGTCCTGCACGGTCACGATGGGAGCGCGACGTTCATTCGGCGGAATGAGCGTTTCCAGATGTCCCAGGCCAAGTGGGCTGTACGCATCGGCGAGGTGGGCGCGTCGCGTCGCCCTCAGCTGCATGTACAGCTGCTGCGCGCTCGTCACATTGATCACATTGACCGCCACACCTTCTTCCTGTAACCGGTGAGCGGCCTCGACCGCTTCAGGCGCCATGATGCCGCCCGTGGCGATATGCACCACATCCTCGTCCGCAAGATCTGGCGTTTCACTATTCCGGTCGATCAGCCGGTAACCTCCCGCCAGCACTTGCCGGCGGAGCTCATCCTCGCCGAATCGCGCGATTGGCCCGGTCATCAGGTTCTGGTCGATCGGCTTGGTCGACAGTCGCAGGTACGACGATCGCCCATGTTCGCGGTCCGCCACCTGCCGCACCGCTTCGAGCATCATCCAGTCGACCTCCTGCCCGAAGGCAGGCTCATAAAAGTTCAGGTTGGGCAACTCGATCCCGAGCGATGGGGTGACCGTGCTTTGGTGAGCGCCGCCTTCCGGACTCAGCGACACACCGGCGGGCGTGCCCGCGAAGATCATTTTGGAGTCGATGTACAAGCCATAGATGAGCGCGTCGAGGCCGCGACAGACGAAAGGATCATAGACGGTGCCAATCGGAATCAGTGGTTGGCCACAGAGTTCCCCGGCCATGCCGAACTGGCCCAGCGCCATGAACAGGTTCATCTCGGAGATACCGAGCTCGATGTGCTGACCCTCCGGCGACGGCTGCCAGCGAAGCATTCGTTTGGCGGTGTCTTCGAAATCCTGCTCTTTCTCCTTCGAGAAGACACCGGCCTTGTTGATCCAGCCCGCCAGGTGCGTGGAGGTGGCGACATCGGGAGACATCGTCACGATTCGCTCTCCCACCCCCGGAATCTCTCCCAGGCGGAGCAGGGCGCGGCCAAACGCTTCCTGGGTGGAGGTTCGCTTCGGGTGACGGGTGGCAATCGAGGACGGAACCGCGCTGGTGTCGATGCGGACCGGCTCTTTTGGCACATTCAGTCGCTTCGCCATCTCCGCGGCGAGCGATCCGGCGTCGCTGTCTTCGGGAAGCCTGTTCCATTGCTCGTCTTCCGGAATCGCAAACGCCTCGCGCACATGGTTGACCTGGTCATTGGTGAGGAGCTGGGAATGGTTGAGCGGATCGCCAGCCATTTGCAACCCCCATCCCTTGACGGTGTACGCGAAGATCACGGACGGAGCATTGGTCGCGCGATCTGCCTCATTGAGGACCTGAATCAGCTTCGGCAGGTCATGACCGCCGAGATTGGCGACCAGCGTCTGAAGCTGATCGTCGGGGACATCCTTCACCGCGGCGAGAATGCTGGCGCGCCATTCGCGATCGGCCACATCGGCAAGGCGACGGCGGAGGTCCGCGCCGTCCTCGACACGGATCAGCGCCTGGTACTCCTCGTTCGACATGTCGTCGATCCGGGTGCGGAGCGCCTCGCCCCGTTCACCATCCATGACGGATTCGAGCCAGGTGCCGTACTTGGCCTCGAACACGTTCCAGCCGGCGCCCGCGAACAGGCGCTTGAGTCTCGACGCCTTGATGCCCGGAATCACCCGGTCCAGGCTTTGGCGGTTAAGATCGACGATCCAGATCACGTTGCCCAGCTCGCTGACCGCGTCTTCGGCGACTGTTTCCCAGACATTGCCTTCGTCCAGCTCCGCGTCACCGATGACGGAGATGAACCTGTCGGAAGTGACGCTACCGAACCTGATTTCGGCATAGGTGCTGGCCAACGCCGCGAACACCGGCGCCACCGCGCCCAGGCCGACCGAGCCGGTCGAAAAGTCCACCGGATCCGGATCCTTGGTTCGGGAGGGATAGGATTGCAACCCGCCGAATTCGCGAAGTGTGGTGAGATACGACTGGTCCAGGTTGCCGAGCAGGTACTGGCAGGCGTGGTAGGCGGGGGAGGCGTGCGGCTTGATCGAGACGCGATCACCCGCGCGAAGGAAGTGGAAGTAGAGCGCGGTCAAAATCGACACAATCGAGGCCGAGCTGGCCTGGTGTCCGCCCACCTTGGTGGGCTTGTCCGGGTTCTCCCGAACGTTGTTGGCGTGGTGCACGATCAGGGTTGATAGCCAGAGAATCCGGCGCTCGATCTCCTGAAGGGCGGTCATGGCCTCCGGCGTAAGCCCGGAGATGGACTTGTCTTCCTGTCTCGGTGGCGCCTGGCGCATGGTCACCATGGTTTTGTACTCCCGTTCACGGCGATGGACGGTGGATACGACGCACACGACGTTGTGCGAAGGCTGATCCGGCGGGCGGCAATCCTGGCTGCTCGCCGGGGTCGATCCAGTATTGGTTGTTACCCATCATCCTACCGAACGGGAGAACATCCGTCACGATCACAATCGGACGATTTGGGTTACGCGGCGGGCGTCGCCACGGGGGGATCCAGTGACACCACCTTGTCGATCAGCCACGCCTCCTGATCGGCGTCCCAGGCCAGGACCAACCGGTCATGGATCATGCCATTGGCGGTCTCCACGTCGACGGTCACCGCGATCCGAGCCTGATCAACGAGCTCCAGATCGGACACGCCGGCGAGCATCGGGGTCGACGGCTCTGGCAAGGCGCCCACTTCGATCATGCGCTCGAACGCTGGCTGGTCCGCGGGATCATCGCCAAGGAACAGGCTTGCGAGGTACCGGTCGGTGAATATCGCATACCGCAGGTCCTGGGACTCTTCACCGGCACACGCCAGGAGATGTTCGATCGCATTTGTCGCGCCGTCCTCGTCAAGCTCGGGAACGATGGCCAGGACGTTCGGCGTTGCCGCGATGACCGACGCCGGAGTCGCGCCGAACAATGGCAGGGCGACCGGTTTGAGCTGGCACATCGTGGATTGCGAGGCGCTGGTGGATGCGGCGAGCATTGTGAAGCTCACGGCCATGATGATGAGCGACGCCATTATTCCTGGAACTGCACGAATCATCTGTGACCTCCTGGTTGTGAGCGAGGGAGTGGGAAACGCCATCCATTGCCAGACCCGCCTGTTGGGTTCGGCGCGAGGTTGCCGTATGCTTCAGGTTAACAGGAACCGCTCGCCATGGATGCACCGGAACGCGCTGGTCATGCCCCGGTGAGCGACACGAGACAGACGGGTAGTATGACGTACAGGACTGAAGCAATGCGACGAGAGTATCACCGGCAGGAGCTCGTCGAAGACCAGGCAAGCCCCGATCCACTGCAACAGTTCCGGCTTTGGTTCGATGATGCCCGCAGTTCCGGCACCGTCGAGCCGAACGCGATGGTGGTTGGGACGGTGGATGCCGAGTGTCGCCCTTCCCAGCGCACAGTTCTGCTCAAGCATTTCGACGAATCGGGTTTTGTGTTCTACACCAACTACGAAAGCCGGAAGGGGCGCGAGCTGGCGGCCAACCCCCATGTTGCCCTGCTGCTTTTCTGGCCCGAGATGGAGCGCCAGGTTCGCATCAGCGGTATCGCCCGCCGCCTGGAGGCCAGCTCCTCAGACGCCTACTTCGCTGAACGGCCTCGTGGCAGCCAGATCGGGTCGATGGCGTCGCCGCAGAGCCAGGTGGTTCCGGACCGGACGTGGCTGAGCGACCGATTCGACGAATTTTCGGCGACCTGTGCCGATCAGGAAATGATTGAGCGGCCGGAGCGCTGGGGTGGGATTGTGGTCGAGCCGTATGAGTACGAGCTCTGGCAAGGCAGGCCTAACCGGTTGCATGATCGGCTGCGATATCGTCTCGATGGGGAAACCTGGATCATTGAGCGCCTCGCTCCGTAAGCGGCTCGTGGATCGAGGGTAGTTTGGCGGTCCGATTTGCTGCCCCTTCTCTACATGCAGAGACGTGAGCACAGGTGGAGTGCTTGCATGCCGATCAGAAAGACGGCAAACCTTCAGGGAACGGTGTAATACGAACTTCGGGTGATCACGCGATGACAACGCGCCATTTCGACGGGCGGGAGTTCCTTCGTCCTGAGCTTGTCGAAGGATCAAGGACAAGGCCGCGGAGTCCGCGACCCGACGGGTTTGATGATGCGGAACCCATTCGCACACGGTTTATCCGAAGCCCGCATCAGCACGTCTCATGTTGAGCCAATAACTACCTTCTGGTGTGGCTGGAAGAAGCCGGTGAACCAGAACTCGCCTTTACACCCACGGTTACGATTGGCGGTACAATGATCATCATGAACCGGACGCACACCACTCAATTGCGCATTGGCGAACTTGCCGATCAGTTGGGTCTCAATCCGAAAACCATCCGTTACTACGAGCAGATAGATTTGCTTCCCGCTCCTGATCGTACACCGGCGGGGTACCGCCTCTACGAGCAAGCAGACCTGGAACGCTTGCGCTTTATTACGCAAGCTAAGGCGATTGGCCTCACCCTCCAGGAGATTGGTGAAATCCTCGGCTTGCGAGACGGCGGTCAATGTCCCTGTGCTCACGTCCTTGGCGTGATTGACCAGAAGCTGACTACTATTGATGCACAGTTGCGGGCCCTTCATGATGTCCAGCAAGACCTCCTGGCTTTGCGAGACGAAGCCGCAACGGCGTCTCCGGTCAACGCCCAGGTCTGCGCGATCATTGAGCATCACGGCGCCGCCGAGACATCCCACTAGCGCGTTTACATTCTCCTTCGTACAACACCCCTTGACCTTCCAGCCAACTGGAAGGTGTAGGGTGATGATGTCTTGGTAGAGTGCCGAGATGAGTACGATTTGTGTTTCGTGAAAGAGGATGACATGTCACAGCAACAATCATTGATGGATCAGTGTCTTAAGGAATGCACGACGGTCGTCCAGACCGCCGGTCAATGTGCCGACTCGTGCCTCAGCGGAGGGCAGGCCGACGCGATGCAGCAGTGCATCCGACTTTGCCTCGATGCCGCCACGATCACCGGCGCCTGCGTCGAGATGATGGCACGCAACTCGTCGTTCAGTGGCCAGGTCTGCGGCGTCTGCGCCGACGTGTGCGACGCCTGCGCCACCGAGTGTGAGCGCCATGACGGAGACATCATGCGCGAGTGTGCGAAGGCGTGTCGCGCCTGTGCCCAGACCTGTCGGCAGATGGCAGCCTAGATCCACGGGAAGGAGAATTATCCCTTGACGACCCCCATCACCGTTCAGCTGGTCACCGCGCCGGGCTGCTCCAAGTGTGAGCAGGCCAGGGCGGCCATCACGGATGCGCTCGGCCAGCTGCATGGCGAGTATCCGATTGATCTGCAAGAGCTGAATCTCCCCGACCACCCCGAGCTCACCGATGAGTATGAAATCTGGGCGACGCCAGCGCTCATCATCAACGGTGAGCTGGCCTTCAGCGGTCGGGTGAACGAGCAGGCCTTGCGCGACAAACTGGCGGCTGCCAGCCAATTGGCTCGCGCTGCGACCTAGGAGAAGCTCGTGCCCACGCAGTCGTCCGCGTCACCACAGAACAACCGCACGCTTGGGTATGGCCTCTTCGTCTTGGCCGTGGTGATGATCGCCACGGCTGGGTACGCTGGCTATGCGCTCTATCCCCGCTTTGATTTGCCAGCGGCCAGTGGCATCGGCCTGTTGGTGTTGGCCGCGGCGGCCGGCATCGCCTCGTTCTTCTCGCCTTGCTCGTTCTCGCTGCTGGCAACGCTGCTGGCGCGGGAGAGTGGCGCACGGTCCGGCCAGCACGCCTCGCCCCAGCGGGCGCTGCGCTATGCGAGTGCTTTGGCGCTCGGCGCCGCCCTCTTCATGCTCCTTGCCGGGATTGTCATCGCCGTTGGCGGAAGCGCCTTGTTTGCGGGGATCACCTTCACCAGCACCGCGGGCATCACCATCCGAACCGTGATCGGCCTCTTGCTGATCGTGCTCGGGGTAATTCAACTTGGGCTTATCCCGGTGTCGTTCCACGGTGCGGAGGGCATCACCACGCCGCTGCTGCGCCGGCAGGCGCGGCTCCGCAAGGAGCACCCGTTGCTGGCCTTTGGCCTGTTTGGGTTCACGTACGTCCTCGCCGGCTTTGGCTGAACAGGACCGATCCTGACCGGTCTGGTCGGGCATGCCCTCACAACAGGAGGCGTGAGTGCCTCACTTGTGGCCTTCGCGACGGCGGGCCTCGTGATTGTGCTGCTGCTGTTCGGTCTGGCTGTGGCAGTCGCCTCGGCTCAGCAACGCGTCGTCACCACCTTGCAGGCGAGCGTCACGCAAATCAAACGCTGGGGCGGTGTGGTCCTGATCGGCATTGGCTTGTGGACGTTGGCCCTGGCGATCTGGGCCGAGGAGTTCTCCCGCATCTTCCCCGTATAACCACTCGTAAGGAGAACAGACTTATGCGTCGTTTGCTTACCGTTTTCTCAGTTGTACTCGTGACGCTGTTGCTTGGTGCCTCGGCACTGGCCCAGTCGCCTACGCCTTCGATGGGTGAGATGGCGGGAACCACTGCTGCCACGCCGATGAGCGAGATGGGTGGCATGGGCATGGATGTCGATGCTCCCAGGGTGCCGCCGGTCACCGGGTACGCCGAGGGCGAAGAGATTCGCTTTATTCATACCGAAGCCTCGGATGCAAAACTGGCCCAAGCCCTCACGCAGATGATGGGTGGCTCGCCGGTGCTGGTCGTGCCCGCGCTGGCTGAGGTTCCCGAATCGGCGCTCGCCAACGTCTACGCCTTCACCAACGGCGTGGTGCCGGAGGGCGCGGCGGGACCGTTGGGCTTCCAGCCCGACGTGTTCGACAACCCACCGGAGACCGAGGGATACAGTCCCCTTCGAGCCGTCAACCTCGTGACGTGGGAGGAGGGCGCCACCCCCCGCGTGCTGGCCTCTGCCGCTGAGATCGAGACGGCTGCCGAGCAAGGCGAGCTCGTCATCGAGGAGACTGGCATCGTCGTCAACATGCCGTTTCTCACCTGGCCAGGTGGGCAGCGCTGAGTTCTGGTCCCAACCGAACCAGGAGCGGCGCTCATATGCAGGAACCGGAACAGCGATTTTCAACAACGACGGAGATTGTGCATGCGTGAACGGCGACTACTCGGGTTGTTTGCCCATCCTGACGACGAATCCCGGATCACTGGCGGCACCTTGGCGAAATACGCCAGCGAGGGCGTCGACGTCTCACTCGTGGTTGCCACACGGGGAGAGGGTGGATCGTGCGGTGAGCCGCCGCTCTGCACCACCGATCAGTTGCCGTCGGTGCGCGAGGCAGAGCTGCGTCAGGCCTGTGACATCCTCGGTGTGGCGGACCTCACCATTCTTGACTATCTGGACGGCACGCTGCCCGATGTTGACGGTCATGAGCTGGTCGGACATTTCGTGGCCGCCATTCGTGAGGTACGACCACACGTGATCGTGACCTTCGGTCCTGAAGGGCGCACCCTGCATTCCGACCATATTGCCGTTCATGAAGCCGCCACCGCAGCGTATGATCTGGCTGCCGATCCTGCAACCTACCCAGAACAAGGTCTTCACGCTTTCGCCACACCAAAGCTCTACTACACCACCCTGCCGAACAGCCTCGTCCGCGCCGTCGATTGGGGTTTCCCCGGCATTCCCGATGAGGAGGTCACCTGCGCGCTTGACGTCAGCCCGTGGCTCGACCAGAAGAAACAGGCGACCAACGAGGCGCATCGCACCCAGGCGCACGATCAGCCGTTCGAGAACCTGCCTGAGGCGGAGCGCTGGGAGGCGCTCAGTATCGAGTACTTCCGGCTCGCCGACACTCGGCTTCCGCATCCGTCAACGTCCGAGCCAGACTTGTTCACGGGGATCGCGTGACCGCCTCACGCATCATCCTGGTGGTCGTCCTCTTGACCACCGCGATGAGCAACCTCGATCAGAGCATTGTCGGTGTCGCCCTTCCGACGATCCGCCAAACCTACGCCGCCGATGTCGGCATGGTCCAATGGGTGGTGCTCGCCTATCAACTGGCGATCGTCGGGGTGCTGCTGATCGCGGGCCGGATCACGGATCGCATCGGTGCCCGGCGAATGTTCCTTGGTGGGCTGATCGTCTTCACGCTTGCATCAATTCTGTGCGCCGTCGCCTCGACCATTGGGCAGTTGATCGTGTTCCGAGGCGTACAGGGCGTCGGCGCTGCCATGCTGTTGGTCACCGGACAGACGCTCCTGACCGACGCCTATCCGCCTGCGCGACGCGGATCGGCGATGAGCTACATGCATATGGCAGTGGCAGTCGGCTTGACCATTGGGCCGAGCCTGGGTGGCTTCCTGATCGCCGTGGCGACCTGGCGCGCGATCTTCCTCGTCAACATCCCCGTGGGCATCGTCGGGCTCTGGCTGGCCTGGAGGCATCTGCCTATGTCCGCAACACGGCCGACAGCGAGTCCGCCAGTGATCAGCGCGGCGTTCCGCTCCTGGCCGCTGCTCGCCGGTGTCCTCGCCGCGTTCTTTACCTTCGTCGCACTCGCATCGAACATGTTCCTGATCCCGTTTGCCTTGCAGCCTCTGATGGGTCTCACGGCGGCGCAAGCGGGTCTCGTGATGATCGCCGTCCCGTTGACGATCCTCGTCGTCGCTCCCCTGTCCGGCTACCTGACGGACCGCATTGGTCCCCGGTGGCCTGCGGCAGCTGGCGTCGGTCTGGTGGCCGTAGCGATTCTCCTCATGAGCCAGCTCCGCTCGGGATCAGGGATAGCGTTTGCCGTCATGCTGCTCGTCCTCTATGGGATGGGCGCCGGGTTGTTTCAAGCTCCAAACAATGCCGCGGTCATGACGGCGGCGGCGGTCGATGCACGCGGCACGGTGTCCGGCGTGCTCGCGCTTGCCCGGAGTCTTGGCCAGATCGTTGGGGTGGCGCTGGTCGGCGCGATCTGGAGTTGGCGCCAGGAGGTGTACGAACGAACGCCCGGCGGCATCGATCCATTGGGCGGAGCCTTGCGTGATTCATTTCTGATGCTGGCCATGATCGCCGTCGTGGCGGTGATGGTGTCAGTGCTCCGGGGAGACGTCTGGAGTGAACAATAGGAGGATATCCATGATCGACGAATGTCACGGACCGGTTCTCGTGGTCGTCTCACACCCTGACGACATCGAAGCCCACTGCGCGGGGACGGTTGCCCGACTTGTGACGCTGGGCGAGGAGGTCTCGTACGTCCTCGTGACGAGCGGAAATCGGGGGACGGACGATCCGACCGTCACCGCCGAGGAAATCGCCGCGCAGCGTGAGGCCGAGCAACTGGCCGCGGCTCGCATCGTGGGAGTTGAGCGCGTGCGCTACCTTCGCTACGACGACAGCGACCTCCTGTTCCACATGCTCCAGTTGCGAGAAGAGTTGACGTCCATTATTCGCGAGGTGAAGCCTCGAACCATCATCACGCACGACCCGTATCCCGGCAACGGCTCACGCGATTCGTGCGCCATTTATCCGGATCACACGACCTTGGGACTGATGACGTTTCAGGCCGCGTATCTCTGTAGTCCAGGTCCGCTCTTCTATCCGGATCAAGTGAAGCGCGGCTTGTCGCCCCATCGAGTTGGGATGCTTTACCTCATCATGAGCGACGCGCCTGACGCATTTGTGGATGTCGAACCGGTCTGGGATCAGCGCATGAAGGCCCTCCGCCAGCACGTAAGCCAGGGGCGCGACCACGGTGATGTGGAGGATTTCTTTCGACGCATCGCCGGCAAACTGGGAGACAAAGGAGGTTTCAGACTGGCAGAAGGATTTCGACGACTCCCACCAACCTGACATCGTCGAGATGAAGATACGGAACCGGCTGATCGCAGCAAAATTGCAGCCCGCTGACGCGAGCAGGCAGTATTCGAAATGACACCATCGAGTTGAGGGAGCAGGTGTGTCCGGAGTTTGGACGTTACAACCGATGCTCCATTTTATCCCGTGCATGGTTTGACCTTTGATTTGGCCACGGGTATACTCTGTCATCGTTGCATGCGGCGCATTCGTCTAGCGGCCTAGGACACCGCCCTCTCAAGGCGGAGACCAGGGGTTCGAATCCCCTATGCGCTACCAGAAAGCCGGGCTTCCGCGACATCAGCGGGAATCCGGCTTGTTTTGTGTCCGTGTGCTGTGGATTCGTATATCAGTGCTATTGGGTGGCGAACCGCTCTCCCCCTCAATCTGTACGCCGAATCGCTGGGTGTCGTGCAGACTGGCGAAGGATGGTTCCAGTCGCAGTCGGAAGACGTGCAGCGGTCGATGATGCCGAGCCGGGGCGCCTACGCGGCGTGGGAGAGCGGCCAGGTCACGCTGAGTGACTTCATTGGCGAGCGGCATGATCCGGTGTGGGGCACAAGTGTCTACCAGCGGAGTTGGCGAGAGGTGGTGGCGGAGGTGGATATCGGGAGCCAGAGGAGTGTTTTTCAGATCACCAGCGAGCTGGCGGCAATGTCTCCTGGTTCGTCGGTCAATGTTGGACCGGTCCATGACGCACTCCGCTTGCATTGGCCGGAGGAGTTTCAGAAGCCAATTCACATACAAGCCCGAACGCGTGCGTACTACCAGCATGGACACCCATGGACACGGGATCATGAGGACGAGGTCGTCCGTGCAATCCGGAACCCCACCATGATTCGGCTGGATGCGAAGCAGTCGAATCGTCGGGCCGTGTTCTATCGTGAGTTTTCAGATGGGAGCGCCGTGCTGGTTGTTGTGCAGCGGATGCCCGGGGGAGCCCCATACAACCGCGTGGTGACCGCGTTTGACGTGTTGCCGATGGAGATCGCGCGCCGACGGAAGACCGAGCGCTTGGTGTGGAGGAAGGTTGGTGGCTGACCGGCAGGACTCCAGTACTCCTGCATCTCTTTACCCCTTGCGGGGGTAATCCAGCGGCGACGGAGATTCTCGCCTTCGCTCAGCCATCGACCTGTGTCTAAGTATACCCCGCGCGTCAATTTCGAGGCGCCGTGATGGATCTGGCATGAGGTCGATGTCTTTGGGTTTGTTCTGGTGAGAGGGCAGGGCAGGGCATGTTTGTGATTGGCATGAACGACAGTCCCGACGAATTGCCACCGATCCGGAGGGTGTGGTGCGGCTCAACGCCCCGCAACGTGAACCGTCCTTGCATCGTCCGCCAGTGAACAAAACCCGTGTGGTATCTCCGCCCCGCAGCTCGGATACCTGATTCCGTCACTAGCTGATCTGTGACAATCCCTTCGGGACTGTACGAACACAATAACCGTACACCATTGGCATGTCAAGTGCAAGTGGCAAACGCGGTTGATTTTGGTTCATCTTCCCCACCGGGAATTGAGCAGGGAACCAGGCCGACCCCAATCGCCAATCATGGTCAAACGTTGCGCGAACCCGCTCAACGGCAACGGCATCCCGCACGATCAGCGACACTTCGCGATTTTCATCGATGGATGTCGACGTCGGATTATGCGATCCGATCACGGCAAGCGCATTGTCGACAAGCATCGCCTTCGCATGAATGTACAGGTGCTCGACCACGCGGATCTCGACTCCACCATCAGCGAGCGTGGTCATGACGGCGTTGTCGAGATCGTCATCAGGGGGATTGACGATGAGGCGGACGTCCACGCCGCGAGCGACAGCATGCACCAGCTCCGCCACGATGGCGTCGTCTCGCACCACTTCGGCGTACAGCAGAATCGACGTGCCGGCGTCGCGCAGCAGAGAGATGAGTGATTCCCGTGCATCGATGGGGCTGACGATGAGCCGGTCGGCGATCCCAGGTGGATCAGATCGGGTCCAGTCAGCTTCAAACACGGCGGCGAGCGAATCGACCACGGTCCGATCGGTCGTGATGACGCCGAATTCCCGATTCGATTCGAACGAAGAGAATGTCAGGTTCTGGTTCGTGACAATGCCCACGGCGCGATCGAGCACGAGATACTTGGCGTGGGTGAACCTGAAACTGTCTCGCCCAGGTTTCACCTGGATTCCCAGGGAGCGCAACACGTCCGCTGTGTCCACCTGTCCGAATCCGCCGAAAGGCGTCTCCTCCAGCAGCACGCGCACGATCACACCACGTGCCTGGGCTCGCGCCAGCGCGTCGATCACCTCGTCATCGCTGATCAGGTAGATTGTGACGTCGATCGAGCATCGCGCGGCGTCGATTTCCTCGATGATCGGCATTCGGCCATCATCGGGAAGGACATACAATCCATCGACCGGCAGACCCGCCGGTGGCGGCTGATCACATCCATTGCCCAGCGATGTACCGGCGGTCGACAGCGTGCAGGCGGTCGCGCACAGGAGAACCAGCAGCATGGCGCAGCATCGCTGGATTCCCGCGAACGTGAAGGGGGTCGAGCTGGTCATGGTCAGGATGAGGTGCTATCGAGATGGCTTGCCAGGCGTGTGGCGCGCGCTTCGTAGCGCATCCACGTAATGCCCCCGATGCGTTCGCGAACCTGCTCAAGCACATCGTCCGAGGATTGCGAGGCCACTTCCACGGACCCAAGCAACCGGTTGTGGTTGCGACTCATTTCCCGCCGGGCATCGTCCAGCGATCCTGTCATCGGATTGACGGAGGAGAACGATCCCGACGCTGGCGAATCGCCATTTTCGAGTAGCTGGCGAATCAGCTCGACCGCCCGGTCATCATCGCTCATCGTTTCGTCGATGAGGGAAATCGCCAGGTGACCCACTTGCGACTCGCCATCCTGGACTCGCGTGATCGTGGCCAGCCACAGGCTCCAGCTTTGTTCGATCCTGGCGACGATATCGTGATAAAGCTCTCCGCCAAACTCCTCGGCGTCATGACCGGTCATGGCAGAACCTCCAACGCATCCAGGGCGGTGATCAACGAACGGAATCCCCTCAACGAATCATACCTGCCAACACCAATATGTGATCCCAGGCATGCGAGGTCGCGCAACGGTCCCACTCATCCGTGAACCGTACGGACGACAGCGGCGGAGATCAGGAGGCGCTCCCAAATCTCCGCCGCCGGACCCACGCTTTCGCCTGGGAATCCGCTAGACCTGCTTCACTGCCTCGACCAGTTTGGCAATCGAGTCCTTCGCGTCGCCGAAGAGCATCGATGTCTTGGGATTGTGGAAGAGCGCATTTTCGATTCCCGCGAATCCGGGCTGCATGCTGCGCTTCAGCACGATGATATTCCTGGCCTCATCCACCTGAAGCACCGGCATGCCGTAGATCGGGCTGGTGGGGTCGGACTTTGCGGCCGGGTTGGTCACGTCGTTCGCGCCCACCACCAGCACGACATCGGTATTCTGGAAATCGTCATTGATCCTGTCCATCTCGTAGAGGTCTTCGTATGGGACATTGGCTTCGGCCAGGAGCACGTTCATGTGCCCTGGCATCCGACCCGCCACAGGATGGATCGCGTATCGCACGTTCACGCCGCGCTCGGTCAGCACATCCGCGAGCTCGCGCACGCCGTGCTGGGCCTGCGCGACCGCAAGGCCGTATCCCGGCACGATAATCACGCTGTCCGCGTATCCCAGCGAAACAGCGGCGTCTTCCGGTGTGGTCGATTTGACCGGCTGGGCTTCCTCTCCTTCGCCCGCGGCGCTATCAGCGGCATCCGGGGCCGGTCCGAATGCCTTGAAGATGATGTTGAAGAGCGAGCGGTTCATCGCTCTCGCCATCAGGATGCTCAGGAAGGTTCCCGACGCTCCGACGAGCGCCCCGGCGATGATGAGCGCCTGGTTGTCGACCGTGAAGCCGGTCAAGGCGGCGGCAAGACCTGTGGCGGCGTTCAGAAGGGAGATGACAACGGGCATGTCGGCGCCGCCGATTGGCAACACCAGCGTCACACCAATCACGAGCGCGATCAGGAAGAGCACGATCAGGAGACTCTTGTCGACCGCGCCATCGCCAAGCACCAGAACCAGGATCGCGAGGATCACGACGACCACAAATGCCGCGGCGGTGAAGAGCTGCTGATTGGGGAATTTGATCGCACGACCGGAAACCAGGCCTTGCAGCTTGGCAAATGCGACCATGCTGCCAGTCAACGAAATTGCGCCGATGAACGTACCGAGCACGATCGAGAGTTCCTCGCCGCCGGCAACGCTGTCCCGGTCGAGGAACTCGCCCACCGATACCAGCCCCGCGGTGGCGCCGCCAAGACCGTTGAAGATGGCGACCATCTGTGGCATTTCGGTCATCTGCACGCGTTTGGCGGCGAAATAGCCGGCCCCGCCGCCGATGATCATTGCCAGCACGATCCACAGCACGGCGTCGAAAACGCCCTCGATGAAGAAGGTGGCAAACACGGCGATGCCAACGCCGATCATCGCCAGCATATTGCCATTGCGGGCGGTTCTGGGCATGCTCAGGCGCTTGAGCGAAAGAATCAGTAGGAATGCGGAAATCAGGTAGCAAACATCAATGAATGCTTCTCGTCCGTTCTCGATCATTGGTGCGACCCTGCCTCACCGGCGCTATCGGCCTCCGGGCGGCGTTTGAACATGCCGAGCATGCGATCGGTCACGGCGAAGCCACCCACAATGTTGGCCGCGCCGAACGTGACCGCGATGAATCCGACAACACTGAGCGCCGCGTTGTCAACAGCGCCGAGCAGAACCATGCCGCCGAGCATCACGATTCCGTGGATCGCGTTGGTTGCGGACATCAGCGGGGTGTGCAGGGTCGAGGGCACCCGCCCGATCAGCTCAATGCCGAGAAACACGGCGAGCAGGAAGACGTAGGCGCCAGTAAGGAATGCGTCGTTCACACGCTACCTCCAGATTCTGAATCGCGTCGTGCCGGCGGGTTGGGGTATTCATCTTCGGGCCGAGGATAGTCGTCGGGTTCCGCGGGCGGCTCAGGGATGTCGGGTTCGCCCTCGACGTTATCCGCTTCCGGCCATCTCGTGCCGGGTGCTGTGTCCAGCCTGTCCTGCCCAGGTGAACTGGCTGTGTCTTCCTCGAGCTCGTCTGGTGCTCGCGACGGCTCTCCGGCCAGGTCCCCTGATGCAACGGGTTCGCTTTCTGCTGGCACGTCAGGTTCGGCGGTGATTTCCTGTGATTCCTGGTGGAGCTCGGGAAGCCCCATCACTTTCCGGGTCAGGGCATGGACCACCTCGCCGTCATGGACGATGGCCGTGCCGGCCACGATGTCATCGTCGAAGTCGATCGACAACTGCCCATCCTTGATGATGAGCCCGACGAAATTCTGGATATTCTTCGCGTACACCTGCGATGCATGGACCGGGACCAGGCCCGGGACGTTCAGCGGAGCCATGATCGTTACATCGTGCTGCACGGTCGTCTCGCCGGGTGAGGACAATTCGCAGTTGCCCCCCATTTCACCGGCAAGATCGACAACCACTGAGCCGGGTTTCATTCCCCTGACAGCATCGGCGGTGATCAGCAGCGGAGCTGGCCTGCCGGGAATCAGCGCGGTGGTAATGACCACGTCGGCAAGCGCGGCCTCCTTCGCCAAACCTTCCTGCTGGAGCCGGGTC
>Ga0209176_10000179_pt1 | contig 15594 bp, 10 predicted proteins | sample NGEPer11B_FD_184511 | JGI IMG/M metagenome (GOLD analysis project Ga0209176, IMG submission 184511) | Arctic peat soil microbial communities from the Barrow Environmental Observatory site, Barrow, Alaska, USA - NGEE Permafrost305-11B... | ecosystem: Environmental > Terrestrial > Soil > Wetlands...
CGAGATCCTTCGACTCCGGCCTAGCGGCCTTCGCTCAGGATGACAAGCGTGGTGTAACGCGAGGCCCGACACGGGGGGAGACGGCCCGACACGGGGGGAGAACGGCCCGACACGGGGTCGGGCCCTACAAACGAACGGGCATCTATTGAATATTGCGCTCGGGGTGACATCATTTGGATGGCATGTCACTGTCACAAGGGAGAACACCGAATGCTCATCAGGCCGCCATCGGGGAAGAAGGTTCTCTGGCAGGAGATGCTCCGGCACGAGCTGCTTGCGGCGCTCGATCAGCGACCGGTCGTGATCGTGCCGGTGGGGTCCGTTGAGCAGCATGGACCCCACTGCCCGATGGATGTCGACATCTCGATCCCCTACCACCTCGCCATCCGCGCCGCGGACACGATCGGCGATTTCCCCGTGCTGGTCGCGCCGCCGATGATGTACGGCTTCACCCACTACAACATGGGCGAGGTCGGCACGATCACGCTCAAGCTGGAGCTGTTTATCGAGCTGCTCTGCGACATCTCGCGGAGCCTCTGGGCGAACGGGTTCCACCGCATCATCCTGCTGAACGGCCACGGCGGCAACCAGGCTCCCACCCTGGCCGCGTCGGTCAAGCTGGCCGAAGAAGATGTCTGGGCGCTGGCGCTGACCTACTGGAACATGGCGCTGGACGAGATGAAGGACTGGGGCGACGAGGACGGGGCGGGCACGATCGGCCACGGCGGCGAGTGGGAAACCAGCCTCCAGCTCTACCTGCGCGGTGAGCTGGTCGACATGTCTCGCGCCGTCAGGGACGAATGGCGCATGAAATTCAGCAAGGCCGTGCAGCGCTACGCACGCTTCCCGGAGCGTCGCCGCGAGATGGAGCACGGCGTAATGGGCGATCCGCTGGTGGCGTCGTCGGAAAAGGGCGAGCGGCTTTTCAGCGTCCTGCTGGAGCGGCTGGTGACGCTGTGCCGGGAATACCACGAGGAAGACCCGCCCCGATACCGGGAGTTCGGCTCGCACTGCCCGTGATTGTGCCGAATGGTCCAGCGCATCGTCCACGGTCGATTTCAGCTGGTGGCGACGTGATAGGCTGGAGCCATCGGTAATCGCGGCACGGAAATCGACATCGTTCTGACCGTCACTCCACCTCGATCACCTTCCACAATGTGTGATTCCGGCTGAGGAGACCCGCCCATGGCCCGCAACGCACCCGCATCGACCGACATTGACGCCCGGTTCGCGCCGCTGACCGAAGATGACATCGAGCGGAAGGCCAATGCCAGCAATCTCAAGGCAGGACGCACGCACTTCCGCACAGGGCACATTCAGGACCCGTTTCGCCGTGGCAACATCATCAGCGCAATCTGCATCGGGTCGACGATCGTCCCCTTCGAGGTCGACGCCACCCTTGCGCACGCCGATGATGCCGGGGCGAACGCGAGCAATGTGCATTGCACCTGCTCGCAATCGGGCTACTGCCAGCACGTCGTCGCCCTGTTGCTGGCCTGGGCGGACGATCCGGACCAGTTCGAGACGCGGACGGACATCGACGAGCTGCTCGGCGACAAGAGCCGCGAGGAGCTGATCGACCTGGTCAAGCAGCTGGCCGAGCGGTATCCCGAAATCGAGGGCTACCTGGAAATGCCGCTGCCGTTGCTCACCGGAGAGGCCGAGCCGGCGGCGCCCAATGAGGTCACCGTCAGCGTCGACTCGGTCCGCCGCCAGGTGCGCTCGGCGTTCATCGGGCTCGATGACGATGCTGGTAACGCCTTTGCCGGTGGCTCGTTGGGTCTCATCGACTTCGCGTTCGGGCTGGCGGCCTACAACCCCGACATGCTGGACTCGGTGATCGCCCTTGGCGACATCTATGTCAACGCGGAGCAATGGGCGAACGCACAGGCGGTGTTCACGGTCCTGGCCGACGAGACAGGGCATGCCTTGACGCGCATCAGCGATCGGGAGGGATACCTCGCGGAATGTTTCGCCAAGTGCGACGACTCGTTGGCGCTCTGCCTCGATGCCCAATTGGAGCTTTCCGAGGATGAGCGGCTTTCCGATGACGCGCGCCGGCGGTTGATTCGAACCCTCTACGACATCTGGCGCGAAGACATGTATGTGCTCGGCGATATCAACATCTCCTACGAGGGGCCGACCGCGATTGCCCGCAACGTCACCGACGCGGAACGGGCGATGGTTGAGCAGTGGCTGCAAGCCGAGCCGGGTGCCGACTGGGCTCTACAGCCGCGCATCGAGCTCCTTGTGGCGCTGCGCCGGCAGGCGGGACTCGACGACGAAGAGGAGCTGGGGATGTATCGCGATGCCGGGATGCACGGCCACGTTGCGATGATGCTGCTTTCGCGGGAGCGCGTCGATGAGGCGGTGGCGGAGGCCAACCGTCACCTCAAGGATCCGTCTGCATTGCTCGATTTCGCCATCGCGCTGATCGAGCGCGGTGGCGATGACGTGTCCCGCGCGCTGTCGATGGTCGATGATCGCGCCTGGGAGATCGAGGGGACGCATCCGCTGCACGAGGCGATGCTCCAGAACTGGCTTGCCAGCCAGTATCAGGCGTACGGTCGGCCCGGTGAGGCGCTCGCCATCGCCGAGCGGCGGTTCCGGCAGTATCCGAGCCGACACAGTTTCAACGCCGTTCGTCGCGCCGCCGGGCTGCCGGGTCAGGAACCGGACGCCTGGTCCAACATCCGCCCAGCGCTTGTGGAGTACCTGCGGGAGCAGCAGGTGTGGTCCGCGCTGGTCGAACTCAGCCTGGATGAGGGGGATGTCGACGCCGCGCTGGACGCCGTTGACAACAGCCAGAAACGCGGCAAGTCAGCGGAGACCATCCCGGAGGATCTGCTGCTGCGTCTCACCGAGACCGCCGAGCGGGAGCACCCCGAGCGGGCGGTAGACCTGTACCGGCAATTGGCCGAGGGGCGGATCGCGAAACGGCAGCGATCACATTACAAGAAGGCCGCCACCTACCTGGCTCAGGCGAAGAGCATCCTGGAGCGGCAAAACCGCACCGGCGACTGGCGTGACCTGATCAGCTACATCCGGGAGGGCTACCCGACCCTGACCGCCTTGCGTGAGGAGCTGGACAACCTCGACCTTCATTAGAAAGACACGCCGCTCGCAGGGGAGGACGTGAACGCGCGTCGCCTTGTCATCGTCACACGACGCCCGCGCGGTCAATGTCCTCCCGTCCTCATAACCGCGCTGCTCTTTGCCCATTGGGACGACATTTGGATGCGCAGGACTGATCCGGGAAATGACGCTGGCTTGGTAAACGCATCCAGGTTCGTCCCCAACGAGGGATGCCAGCGGGTTCGTGGCATTGGTTTCCTGTTCCCGGGGATGCGCTACGTCGTATACGAGGCGCCATGATCCAGCGGGAAGATCGGCCTCGCGACGTGCTGGAAGTCCAGCCGACCCAAATCCGCGCCGCAGATGCCTGGCGTGTCGACGTGGATCGCGTGACTGGCGATCGGCTCGTAGCCACCGCGCCAGCGCACCGCCGACTTCACCACGATGATGCGCTGGCGGATTGGGTCGATCCCCACCGATTTCAGCTGCTGCTGGTCGCCCGGCGCGGTCTTCACACTCGTCAGCACGACATTGACGCCATCGGCTCGGATCACCGCCGTCGGCCCCGCCGAGATCGGCACCCCGGCATTTTCCGGACCCTCATGCACCCAGTCGCCGTCGCACAGCAGCCGAACCGTGCCGTCGACCTCGACCGGCTCACCGTGCAATGCATCAACCTTGCCGCCAACCGCCATGCGAAAATCCCCACCAACGCCCGCGTTGAACGCGGTCTTCACCGCTCCGGCATCCGCGATGACCACCGTGGCGTCGACCGCCCCCTGAGTCAGCAGCTCGCGCAGCAGCACTGTGCCATCGCCAGGGGTGCCCGCGCCGATGTTGTCGCTCACATCGACCAGCATCACCGGCCCGTTGCCCGCGGGCGAGGCGATCGCCTCCCGCACCGCCTGCTCGGGCGGGGTGTTGACGACCAGCATCTGCTCGCGCAGCGACCACGCCAGCGCGGCCAGCTCATTCGAGATGCGCTGGGCGGCGTCGAGGTCGCCATTCGTGATCGTGATCAGGCTCATGCCCGCTACTGGGATGTCCGCGTAGGCGAACCCACCGGCCACGGTGATGCTGACCGCGTCTCCCGCGTCTTCGAGCTCGTGCGCCCGGTTGAGCAGCGTCCGGAACGGGCCTGTCGAGGTGTGCTGGGCCTGCGGCACCGGCATCAGTGGCGGTTTCGTGATCGCCATCACCGGGTGCAAATCGCCATTGACGGTGGCTTCCAGCAGCCGCACCGCTTCTTTTGCCCGTTCGGCGATGTCGACATGGGGATAGGTGTCGTAGCCGACGATGATGGTGCTGAGCGCGACCATGTCGGGGCTGATGTTGGCGTGGAAATCGAAGGTGACCGCGATCGGCAGGTCGGGGCCGGCGACCTCCCGCACCCGGCGCAGGATGTCCAGCTCGGCGTCGGGATAGCCCTCCGCGACCATCGCGCCGTGCAGCGTCAGGACGATGCCATCGGCGGGCAATGCCGCTTCGATCCGGGATACCAGCTCGTCGCGCAGTCGTTCGTATGTCTTCCGGTCGGGCGGCCCGCTGGTCACGGTTTTGGTCTGGAGGGTATGCACCAGCTCAATGCCGCGCGACATGCATTCGTCGATCACGCCGCCCGCGGAATGGTTGGTGCCGGCGTAGATGTTCACCTCGTCACCGCGCCTGACCTCGTAATCCGATTCCGACGTGATGACGGATGAGAAGGTGTGAGTTTCGTGCATGATCCCGCCGGTGACGAATCGCATGGTGCCGTATCTCCCGCGTTGGTGCATGGCGCCCGAGCGTGGTTGCCGCATGCCCTATTCATCGCATCAGCGATCCGTTTGGGCAAGTGGGGCATCCCGTACGGGAGCATGTGACAGCGGTGGAGGTCTCCTGGCTGTTTATGCGGACCTGGCATGGAGCCTGGGGAGCGCTACCCCTCGCGGGTGATGTAGATCGGGCTGCTCCACGCCTTCTCGTCGTCGTCCTGCACCACGCGGACGAAGTAGGCGCTCGTGCCGCTCGGGAACTGCTCGTCCGTGAAATCGAAGCTGTACTCCCGTGGGCCGGGCCGGGCAGGAGGCCGGAGCACCGTGACGCGGCGATCCACCGGTCCGGCATCGACAACAAGTGGGTCCGCTCCGATGTCAGCGGGCGTGAAATCAAAGGTGACCACATCCGACCGGAACTGGATGCGGGCATCTTCGGGGGCGTCGTACTCTATGACGATCCCGTCACTGTCCAGGGCCGTGACTGAGCGCCACCGTACCAGCCGATCGCCGGTTTCCAGCAATGTGTCGGAATTTCCATCGAAGCCGAACGGCTGGATCGAGGTGAAGCGACCGCCTTCGATTTCCATCTCGCCATCCCAGCGCAGCTTGCTTTTGCCTCCGGTGCCTCGCTCGGTCGCCCCGGTCCACTGCACGCGTAACGTGTTTCGCTTCTGGTCGCTCCAGTCAACGACCGGGGCGGCATGGACGCACTCCGCTCCGCGAAACAGCTCGAGCCGTTCGATGCCCGAGACGCTCACCACGTCGCAGTGGATCCGGGGCGGATGTGCCGTCGTGTAAGCGGAGCCCAGGGGATGTCCATCCGCCTCAACCCAGAGGACGATGCGCTCACCGGTTGACGCGACCGTCCGTCGCGCCCTGAATGCCTCGACCAGCGCGTCCCGGGTCAGGGCGGTCGCGTAGACGGCGGTGATGCCTCCGCGCGTGTTCCGACCATCGGCAAAGCCTGGGTAGTTGGCGCCGGGGCGGCACATGACATCATCGCTGCCGCTCGTGACACCGACCTGGTAGCCGCGCGCGAGCGCATCGAACAGGAACCACTCGTTGGTGCCGTGCCCCGAATGGATCTCGATCACCGGCTCGAGCTCCGGGCTGTGCCAGGTCAGGTCGGACGGGCGGCCGCCAACGTGCGGCACGATCATGACCCGCTTGCCGGCGTAAAAGGCGTGAGCATCGGTCACATGAGGCAGGTCGGTGTCGATATCGGAGCGGTCGGACAGCAGCGCGTGGTTGCTGCGACGGATTGGCTGGTCGTCATCCAGGAAGATGATGTTGCGATCGCCACCGATGGTGCTATCGCCAGACCATTCGTAGCCCAGGAATGCAACCATGTCGCCGTCGACGTTGAATTCACGGCTCGCGCGGCAGGTTTCGGCCCAGTCGTCGTTCGACACCATGAAGTCGTTGCCCTGATGGGTACCGAAGTCGATATTGGCGACATCACGCATGAAGCGGAAATGCTCCTCCACCGTGCCCGCGCCACACCCGGCGCGGGTCTGGCCACTGTGCGGATCGCCCCAGAACCGCCGGTATTGCGGTGGCGATGCGTGGCAGACGATGGGGTTTCCTTCGGCGGTGTGGCCCTGATCGTCCGTCACGACCGGCCGGTAGATGCCGGGTTGCTCCAGGCGTGCCGGAAGGCGAGCCACGCTGCCATCGCCCTCTGTAAATGCATGGGTTGCCGGGTCGGCATCAGGGGTCATCCTGAGCGAGACCCGCCCCTGGTAGCCCGGTGAAGGGTTGTTCCACCTGTCGTCAGCCCGGACATGAAGGTGGAACGGTTCTCCCACCACCACGTCAGTTGGCCCGGTGAGGATGAGGCGGTCGATCTCGCCACCGATGACCCGCACGGATGACGATTCGTCGAGGTGAATCCACTCATCCCCTGCTTCAGGTGCGACGAGCACATGAAATTCCGCCGTCGTCTCCTGATACGTCTGGGCGCGCATGCCAGGGCCGCCCGCCGAGGTGTCGCCGAAGGTGATTGTGATGTGCTCGCCGGGGAGCAGCCTGCCCTCGGAGAGCGTGAGCGTCATCACATGATCCCAGGGATGGAGATCGAGACTGCGCCGGAACGAGGGGGTAATGATCGCCTGACCCGATGTGGAAACGGTCGTGTAGCCTGACCCGGTGGGTCGATCGAAGTTGTGCCGCTCCCAGTCGCACGGCCAAAGCCAGGCGACGCCGAGCCGGCCGCCCTGCGCGATGCCGCTGGGACCGGCCACATACGTCAGGCGCCAGGTTCCCATCGAGCCAGCCACGACATCGTCAGCGGGGCCGATGGTGGCGTGGCCGCGGGTGTGCTGGTCGGTTGCAACGATGGACATCTCTTCCCCCTGATACGGCCCTCGGGCAGCCAGAATGCGTTCCTGGCGATTGCTGTCGCCCTATTCATCGCATCAGCGGCCCGTTTGGGCAAGAGGGGAAGATTTTTCGGCAAGCTCCGGACACGCCTGGAGGCGCACGGCCACCGCTGCGTGCACCCCGCCGTGGCCATTGCGGCGGTTACGGGGTCAGGTCCAGGTTGTTCACGCACGTACCGCCGTTGCCGGTGCTGGAGCTGCCATCAGGACAGCGAGTGGCGAACCAGATCACGCCGGACAGATCGGCGCCGGACAGGTTGGCGCCGAGCAGGTCGGAGCTGTGCAGGTTGGCGCCGGCCAGGTTGGCGCCGGTCAGGTCGGCGTTGGCCAGGTCGCAGTTCCTGAGGTCCAAATTTGAGAGATTGGGAAATGGGCCAGAAAAGCCGTCAAACGATTGAGCAGTGGCGCAGCCCGCACCCACGGTCGTGCCGATCTCGTCATTGCCCGAGCCTTCCCGGTTCGTCTCCCCGTTGAGCAGGAGGCCATTGCCGCTGTTGCCGCGCAGCGTGTCATCCTCCCCGCCACCGTCGATCACGTCGTTCCCCGAGCCGCCGATCAACAGGTCGTTCCCGCCGAAGCCGCAGAGGACGTCGTTGCCCGAGTTGCCCCGGAGCACATCGTCGCCGGTGCTGCCCACCAGCACCTGGCTGCCGGAGCCGCCCCGCAGGGTGACCCCTGACGCGTCGCGCGCTTCGTACTCCGCGCAGGGGGAGGTGTATTGAGCGGCGGCAGAGGAGGCCGGGATTGTCAGCGATCCCAGCAGCGTGGCGAGCATGGCAAGGGTGATGAGGCGTTTCATGGAGTGTTCCTGTTCCGATGGTCCCCGGCGAAGGGGCTGCGACACGACGCACAGTGACGAACCAGCAACGGGACGGGTGCTGGACCCCGTATCACAACCTCCCGAGGTGGACGTTTCGTGGGTGTGCTGGCACCCAATGCACCAACGAGCGCGACGAGATAGCCGCCGCGAACTATCCACCTGTTCTGGAACCCGTGACTGCCAGGCTACATGGCACGGCACCGCTGTGTCAAGACGTTATTGCTCGTGCGACGGTATGCACGTCGGCCCCAAACAGGTGGTTGACAGCCGGAATCGGTCCGGTATGATCGTGGCAAGTGGATAATCCAACATGTTTGCATGCCGATCGGTTCCAGCCTGTCGTGATGACGACCAGCGCCTGATCGCCCGGCATACCAGGGAGAAGCTCGATGTCCTCGAAACGACGTTCTGATTTGCGCAATTCGTCTTTTGCCGGTCGGTTGACTCGCCGCGATGTCATGCAGAAATCCGCCGCCGCGGGCCTCGGCGCGGCGTCCGCCGGAATGCTCGGCGCAGGACCGGCGTTTGCGCGGCAGGAGGGGGAGCCGGTGCGCGGTGGCAAGTTGCGGGTTGGCCATATCGGCGAGCCGGCGACCCTCGACGAGCACCAGACGACGACGTTTACCGCCGAGATCATGTATCCGGTATACGAGACGCTTTTTACCTATGACGCGGAATACCAGGCCATTCCCGAGCTGGTTGACACCCACACCGTCAGCGAAGATGGCCTCACCCACACCATGACACTGCGCCAAGGCATCACCTTCCACAATGGTGAGCCGCTCACCGCCGCCGATGTGCATGCGTCAGTCACTCGCTGGGCCGAGGTCAGTGGTGTTGGCAAAAAGCTCTTCGAGGCGGTGAACGAGTTTGTCGAGGTGGATGACTCGACCGTCGAGTTCCGTCTCAAGAAGCCATACGGCACCATCCTGATCGCCCTGGCGCACAACACCCAGGCCTGCACCATCCATCCGAAGTCCGTGATGGATGCCGCCGGCGACGTCCCCTTCACCGACGACAGCATGGTGGTTGGCACCGGCCCCTACAAGTTCAAGGAGCGCCAGGCCGACGCCTACATCCGCCTTGAGCGCTTTGATGGCTTTGTCTCGCGCGAGGAGCCGACCAACGGCTATGGCGGCGCCAAGCACCAATTCGTCGACGAGATCGAATACCTTCCGGTGCCGGACGAGGCGTCCCGCGTGGCCGGTCTTCAGGCGGGTGACTACCACATCGCCAAGGAGATCTCGAACGACCAGTACGAAGTCCTGAGTCAGTCGCCTGGGGTGGTGGCAGAAATCCGCGTGCCGACCAACTTCGAGGTGTTTTTCCTCAACTGGAAGTCACCGATCATGGGCAAGCTCGCCATGCGGCAGGCGTTCCAGGCGGCGCTCGATCATGGGCCGATCCTGACCGCGTCGCGGGGCGGCGGCGACTTTACCCGGCTTGATCCCGGTTGGATGATGAAGCAGACTCGCTTCTACACCACCTCGGGCGAGGAGTTTTACAACGTCAACGATCCGGAGCTGGCGAAACAAAAGCTGGCCGAAGCGGAATACGACGGCACGCCGCTCCGGTTCATGACCACGCAGGAATACCCAGCGTTCTACAACGCCAGCGTCATCGCCCAGCAGCAGCTGGAGGCGGTCGGCTTCAAGATCGACCTGCAGGTCACCGACTGGGCGACCGTCATCGATCGCCGCGCACAGCCAGATGAATGGGATGTCTTCTGCACCAGTCACGGCTTCGTGCCCGACCCCAGCCAGATCACCATGATCGGCCAGATGAACATCTATCCTGGCTGGTACAGCTCGGAGGAGAGCCTGGCGCTGGCCGACCAGCTGCTGAGCGAGACCGAGTTCGAGACCCGCTATGCGATCTGGGAAGAGCTGCAGCACAACGTCTACACCGAAATCCCCGCGATCAAGGTCGGAGACGCCTCGCTCGTCAGCTACTACTCCGAAGATGTCGGTGGCTGGGTGGAACAGGTCGAGCGCGGTGTGCCGTTCTGGAACCTGTGGCTCAAGGAATCTTAGTGGATCGCCCGGAATCAGGCTGGCCCCGCCGAGCATCCGGGCCGCATCGTTGCACGTTACCGGTTGCGTCCTGTGCGGTTGACAGCACGTAACTCGACGGTATGATCGCTTTCAGGCTGACAATTGATTTGGCACGTCTGCTGAATCCATGTCCAGATCGAATCTTGCTGGCACAACAGGGAGAAGTTTTATGGACACGAATCGAGATCCGCGGTTTCCCAGGTCGTCGTTCACCAACCAGTTGAATCGCCGTGAGGTGCTGCGGTCATCCGCCATTGCGGGCATCGGGGCGGCGTCCGCCGGAATGCTGGCCACCGGGCCGGCGTCAGCGTTCCTGGCACGACAGGAAAGCGAAGGCACTCCTGGCGGACGTCTCCGGGTCGGGATGCTGGGCGAGCCACCGACGCTCGACGAGCATCAAACCACGGCAACCCTTGTAGCGGATGTCACCTACCCGATGTACGAGACGCTGTTCGCCTACGACGCGGACTACAGTCCGGCTCCAATGCTGGTCGACACCTACACACCCAGCGAGGATGGCCTCACGCACACCATGACGCTGCGGCAAGGCCTCACCTTTCACAACGGCGAACCGATGACCGCCGCCGATGTGCATGCCTCCGTGACGCGCTGGGGCGGGATCAGCGGACTTGGCCTGCAACTTTTCGAACGGATGGACGAGTTCGTCGAAGTCGATGAATCGACCATCGAGTTCCGCCTCAACAGCACCTTCGGTCCGCTGCTGATTGCCCTCTCCAACAATACCCAGGGCTGCACGATCCATCCGAAATCCGTGCTCGATGCCGCCGGTGCGACACCGTTCAGTGACGACAGCCAGATCGTCGGCACGGGACCGTACTTGCTCTCCGAGCGGCAGGCGGACGCCTACATCCGGCTGGCGCGGTTCGACGGCTATGTTTCACGCGACGAGCCAACCAATGGCTACGCCGGCGCCAAGCATGCCTACGCCGACGAGATCGAGTTCATCCCGGTGCCGGACGAAGCCGCCCGCGTGGCGGGACTCCAGGCCGGGGACTATGAAATTGCCCAGGAAATCTCCAACGACCAGTATGAAGTCCTGAGCGAATCGCCTGGCATCGTGGCGGAGATTCGCCCTCCATCATTCGAGGATTGCTTCTTCCTCAACTGGCATTCACCGCTGACGGGCAATCTCGCCCTGCGACAGGCATTCCAGGCGGCATTGAACTGCGAGGAAATTCTCATCGCCGCGCGCGGCGGTGGCGACTTCACCCGGCTCGATCCGGGCTGGATGATGCAGGAGACACCGTGGTACAGCACGGCGGGATCCGATTACTACAACATGAACGACCCTGAGCTGGCGAAGCAAAAGCTGGCCGAGGCGGAATACGACGGCACGCCGTTGCGCTTCCTCTCCACGCAGGAGTATCCGTACTTCTACAGCGCCAGCGTGCTCGCCCAGCAGCAGCTTGAGGCGGTCGGCTTTGTGATCGACCTGCAGGTGACTGACTGGGCGACTGTCATCGATCGACGCAGCCAGGAGGATGCCTGGGAGATCTTCGTGACCTACCACGGGATGGTGACCGATCCTAGCCAGATCACCATGGTTGGCCAGATGAGCGTCTACCCCGGCTGGTGGGATTCCGAGGAGAGTCTCGCCCTGGCGGACCAGCTGTTGAGCGAAACAGACTTCGACACGCGATTTGCCATCTGGGAACAAATCCAGGAGAAAATCTACACCGAGGTTCCAGCGGTCAAGGTCGGCGACGCCTCGATCGCCAGCTACTACTCGGAAAACATCGGCGGCTGGGTCAGCCAGGTCGAGCGCGGCGTGCCCTACTGGAACCTGTGGCTCAAGGAAGGGTAACGCCACGAAGTGCCGCCACCCGCGGTCCATGCCGCGTGGTTCGGTACACGGTACAAGAACGCCGTCACTCCGAGCGAGCGCGGATGCGCGATGTCGATGGGCTCAGGGTGACGGACCTTTGTGGTACGTGACAACAAGCCTGTGACAGGGTACCGAGTACCTCGACACAAGCATGGTGACATATGGCACGTTGCAAAGAACCTGTCATCCTGAGCGAAGGCCGATAGGCCGGAGTCGATGGGCCGCATCCGCTCGATCCCTGCGGGATCGCCTGTTGAGGATCTCGGTCGGACCAGCGCCCAATGATCGTTCCCTGGCAGCAGCCGGGATTGAGATCCTCAACAGGCGGTCCCATCGACTCGCGGGCATGCACCCGCGGCTCAGGATGACAAGATACCTGTGACAGCGTACCGGGTGTGCCAATTCGGGGGGCACAGCGGCATCGGGTTCCCGTTTGCGCCACTTTTAGGGTACCGTGGAGATGTCACATTGGGCAGGAGATGGCGAGTGATTAACGCAACAGAGGAGCCTTCGTGCTGACCTATATTCTTCGACGGCTGGTGTCGCTGATTCCAGTGATCCTGATCGTGGGCGTGATCGTCTTCACCCTCATCCACCTGACACCGGGCGATCCCGCCGCCGTGATCCTGGGCGACCGCGCGACACCCGAGGATGTGGACCGCCTGCGGGAGGAGCTGGGTCTCAATGATCCCCTCCCCCTCCAGTTCATTAACTGGTTTACGGGCGTGCTTCGCTTTGACTTCGGCGATTCCATCTTCCTTGGCCTGCCTGTCACCGAGGCGCTGCTGGACCGGGTCATGCCGACCGGCTTGCTTACCCTCTATGCGCTTGTGGTCCAGCTCGCCATCGGCATTCCCCTCGGCGTGCTCGCCGCGGTGAAACAGGGAACGGTGCTGGACCGGGTTTTCACGGCGGTGGCGATCAGTGGCGCGGCCGTCCCCACCTTTTTCCTCGGCATCATGCTGATCCTGATCTTCGCGGTGCAGTTGCAATGGCTCCCCGCGATTGGTTATGTGCCTCCCAGCGAAGACCTCTCCGAGCATTTCCGGCGGATGCTGATGCCAGCCTTTTCCCTTGGGTTCTCCTCCGCGGGGCTGCTGGCGCGGCTGGTGAGGTCGTCCATGCTCGATGTCATGCACGAGGATTACGTGCGGACCGCGCTCGCCAAGGGCCTGACCGGTCGGGCCGTCGTGGTGCGGCATGCCTTGCGCAACGCGCTGATCCCATCAATCACCGTGGTTGGCACCTCGATCGCGGCATTGCTCGGCGGCGCGGTGGTCACGGAGACCGTTTTCACCATTCCCGGCATGGGCAGGCTCGTCGTGCAGAGCATCGGCCGGCGCGACTATCCCATCATCCAGGGCGCGGTGATGTTGATCGCCGTGAGCTATGTGCTCGTCAACCTGGTGGCCGATATCCTCTACGTCTACGCTGACCCGCGCATCCGGTTGGGCAAGAACTGATGGAAACTTCAGCAAAACAGGCGGTTTCCGTATCGCTGTCGAACGCCGCCCCAAGCGATGGCGACACCGTGCCTACTGGCAAGGCGCGGCAACGATGGGTTCGCCGCTTTCTTGCCAACCGGATGACCGTGCTGAGCCTGGTCATCGTCACCGGTGCGGTCGGGGTCGCGATTTTCGCGCCGGTGCTGGCAATCCATGATCCGACCTTTGCCGAACCAGCCGTACGGCTGAGCGCCCCATCGGCGGACCATCTGCTCGGCACCGATGACCTGGGGCGGGACACCTTCAGCCGCCTCGTCTACGGGGCGCGGGTGTCGCTCATCATCGGGTTGGGCGTCACGGTGGCGGCGGGCATCATCGGCTCGATCCTCGGGCTCGTGTCGGGCTACGTCACGCGCCTGGATTCGGTCATCATGCGGACCATGGATGGGCTCATGGCATTCCCCAGCATCCTCCTCGCCATCGCGATCATGGCGAGCCTGGGACCGTCCACCTTCAACGTCTTCATCGCCCTGACCGTCGTCTACATCCCGACCATTTCCCGGCTGGTCCGATCCACCACGCTGGTGATCAAGCAGCAGCCCTACATCGAATCGGCGCGGAGCATCGGCATGCGGGACTGGGAGATCATGGCGAAGTACATCTTCCCCAATGGCCTGTCACCGCTCATCGTGCAATGCACGTTCGTCATCGCGTTCGCCATCATCAGCGAAGCGTCGCTCTCGTTCCTCGGCGCGGGCGTGCCGCCAGAGCAGCCGACCTGGGGGAACATGCTCCGCGACGGCCAAAGCCTGTTGCAGCAGGCATGGTGGCTGGCGGTATTCCCCGGCACCGCGCTGTTCGTGACCGTGCTCGCGCTGAACCTCGTCGGCGACGGTCTGCGCGACGCGCTGGATCCGCGCGCCCGCGACCGCTGACGACAGTGCGCCACGCTGCCGGGGGACCGCCCCTACCTGAATGTCGGATCAGACGCCAAGCAACGAAAAGGATGACCAAACCCCATGTTGATGGTTGACGCCCACCTCGATCTTGCCATGAACGCCCTGGTCTGGAACCGGGATCTCAAGTTGAGCGCCCACGAAACCCGCGAGCTGGAATCCGGCATGACGGAAAAGGGTCGCGCCGTTGGCACCGTCGGCCTGCCCGACCTCCATCGCGGCCAGATCGGCCTCTGTTGCGCCACCGTCCTCGGTCGCGTCAATCCGCGGAGCACGGCGGCGCTGGACTTTCGCACCCACGAGATCGCCTTCGCCCACTGCCAGGGCGAGCTGGCGCTTTACGGAGAGCTCCAACGCCAGGGATTGCTCCGCGTCATCCGCACCCGCCAGGACCTCGACGATCACCTGACGCAATGGCCCGCCGATGGCGACGACACTACCAACCCGGATCGACCGATCGGCATCATCCTATTAATGGAAGGCGCCGACCCGATCGTCGAGCCAGGCCAGGCGGAACAATGGTGGAATGGCGGCCTCCGCATGGTTGGTCTGGCGCACTACGGACCAAGCGCCTACGCCTTCGGCACGGACAGCGCGGGGCCATTGACGCAAAAGGGCCGGGAGCTGTGCGCGGAGATGGACCGGCTGGGCATGATCCTCGACGCCTCGCACCTGACCGACGAAAGCTTCAACGACGCGCTCGACCGGTTCCAGGGTCCGGTGATGGCGAGTCATTCCAACAGCCGGGCGCTGGTGCCGGGCGACCGCCAGGTGTCGGACGAAATGCTGCGCCGCCTGATCGAGCGGGACGCGGTGATCGGCGCGGTCGCCGACGCCTGGATGCTGCGGCCGGGCTGGATTCGCGGCGAGACGCTGCCCGGTGACCTGACGATCGACGCCATCGCCGACCACATCGACCACGTCTGCCAGCTCGCGGGCGACGCCACCCACGCGGCGATCGGCAGCGACCTCGACGGCGGCTACGGTACCGAGCAGACCCCCGGCGACCTCGACACCATCGCCGACCTGCGGAAGCTCACCGGCATCCTGGAGCAACGCGGCTACGCGCACGACGACATCGCCCTGGTCATGCACGGCAACTGGGTCCGTTTCTTCCGGGAGCATCTTCCGGCCTAAGCGGCTTCGCATAAGTCTTTGCGCAGGAAGATCGCTGGCCCCTCGGCAGGATGGAAGTGCGCCTCGATCTGACGGAGCAGGGTCGAAGCGGCTGCTTCGAGCCCCTCAACATCGGCCCAGAAA
>Ga0209176_10000181_pt1 | contig 15536 bp, 14 predicted proteins | sample NGEPer11B_FD_184511 | JGI IMG/M metagenome (GOLD analysis project Ga0209176, IMG submission 184511) | Arctic peat soil microbial communities from the Barrow Environmental Observatory site, Barrow, Alaska, USA - NGEE Permafrost305-11B... | ecosystem: Environmental > Terrestrial > Soil > Wetlands...
CACGACGTCAGCCAGTCAGCGAACGGGTCACCTTCCTATTCTTCTGTGCCCGTGCCGCGTTGTCACCCCCGAAAAATACGCAGCAGGCGTCTTTGTGGCGGGTCTACATGATCGCGTCCGTGCGGCACTCTTATCCGCTGTAGTACTTTTCCTGTGACCATTGGCTGGGATTGGCCTCGATGTAGGCCCGAATCCGCTCAAACGATCGATCGCTTCTCACGATGTGATCATGAAATCGCTCCTGCCATAACTTCCCAGGGAACGGCGGCCATCCTTCGGTTCGCACGCCCAAAATGTAATCCTGTGTGGTCTTTGATTTGAACCAGCCGATGACCTTGCTCAGATCATGCGGTGTGATCACTCCGGCAGCGTCGGGGATGGCGCCCAGCGAAAGCAGACCGTGGAGATGATTTGGCATCACGATCATTTCGTCGAGCAGGACATCGCCGAATTCATTGGGAATCGAATGCCACCAGGATTCGATGACCACACCCGCTGGGGACAATCTGCATTGACCATCCCGAATGTCGCCAAACAGGTGCAGGCGACGCTCCGTGCAGATCGTGATGTAATAGGTGCCTGGTGTTGAGTAGTCATAGCCGCGAAGTCGGAGACGAGATGTCACGGCATCGCGTGAATGAAACGAGGCCACGGCTGCATCCTTTTTGTGCTCGATTCCAGACTATGATCACTATACCGTAGAGAACCCGTCCACAGGTGGCGGGTCTACATGGCTGCATGGCCCACACCAACCCGGCCACAGATGGCGGGGCCTCAAAAAACCCTTGCGGTCTCCGAACCCCTGTGATACGGTCAGGCATCTTTCCAAGTCGATCCCTTGCCCCGCGCCGTCCCGCTCGGGAGCCCATGCCGGCAACGTGACATATACGGCTGATGCCGCGCCGGCGGAAGGAGAACGTGGTGAGTTGGCGACATGTGCTCAAGCGGTTTGGCATGTTCCTGTTTGTGGTCTGGGGCGCCGCCACCCTGAATTTCTTCCTGCCTCGCCTGGCGCCGGGCGACCCGGTACGGCAACGCCTCTTCCAGATGTCGACCACGGGCGGTTTCACCCAAACCGGCGTCGAGGAGATGGTGGCGGAATACCAGGCGAAGTTCGGTCTCGACAAGCCACTCTACGAGCAGTATTTCAACTACCTGCTGGATATGGCGCGGTTCGACTTTGGCTATTCGCTGACGCTGTTCCCCATGAAGGCGCTCACCCTCATCATGGACGCGCTGCCGTGGACGATCGGTCTCCTGTTTGTGACCACGCTGCTTTCCTTCGTGATCGGGACCCTGCTGGGCGCAATCATCGCCTGGCCCAGGGCGCCGAAATGGGTTGAAGGACTGGCGGCGCCGTTGCTCACCCTGGCGGCGATTCCCTACTATCTGCTCGGGCTGATCCTGCTGTACGTCTTTGCGTTTTCCCTCCAGTGGTTTCCGCTGAGCGGGGGGTACGAGCCGGGCACCCGACCCACCTTCTCCTTTGAGTTCATCGTGGATGCCATCCAGCATTCGATCCTGCCCGCCCTGTCGATCATCCTGTCGGCGCTCGGGTTTTGGGCGCTCGGCATTCGCGGCATGATGGTCACCACCGGAGGTGAAGACTACATGCTCTACGCGGAGACACGTGGACTTCGCGGCAAAACGATCTTCGCCCGCTATGGCCTGCGCAACGCCATGCTTCCCCAGGTCACGGCGCTTGCCCTCTCACTTGGCAACATCGTCAGCGGCGCGCTGCTGGTGGAGGTGATCTTCACCTACCCCGGTGTGGGATCGCTGCTTTTCGCCGCGATCCAGGGCGCCGACTACTTCGTCATCTATGGCATCGTCTTCATGGTCGTGCTGGCGATCGGCCTTGCCACCATGCTGGTCGACCTTGCCTACCCGTTCCTCGATCCTCGGATTCGCCGGTAGCCACAGAAAGGACTTCTGATGAGCTCACCAGCCATGCCACAGGAAACACTGGTCACGACGGGCGCCACGACTCGCTGGTCGTTTGGTCGGGGGTTCCGGGGCTGGGTGCGCCGCCACGGGAAGCTTTCCGCGGGGCTGACGATCATGGGCGTCCTGGTCTTGTTCAGCGCGCTTGGCCCCCTGTACGTTGATACCGGGGACGCGCAGCCCATGTCGGCGATGCCGGATGTGCGTCCCTCCTGGGAGTATCCGTTTGGCACCGACGACCAGGGCCGGAACCTGCTGGCCGTCGCCGTGGTCGGTCTCCCCCTGACGCTTCTGGTGGGATTGATCGCCGGCGCGGTGGCGATCGTGATCGGGACCATTCTCGGAATCACCGCCGGCTATGTGGGTGGCGTGACCGATGTGGTGATCCGGGGTATCTCGGATGTCCTGCTCACCGTGCCCGGCCTGGTCGTGCTGATCACCATTGCCGCCTCGATCGAAGGCGTGATCAGTGTCGGCCTGATGGCGCTTGTCGTGTCATCGCTGGCGTGGATGTGGCCGACCCGAACGATACGCTCTCAGGTGCTTTCGCTGCGGGAACGCTCGTACATCCAGATGGCGAAGCTCTCTGGCATGAAGACCCACGAAATCATCTTCTTCGAGATCATGCCCAACCTCCTCCCCTACCTCGCCGCCAGTTTCGTTGGGTCGGTCTCCGCCGCCATCCTCGCGTCGATTGGGCTCGAGGCGTTGGGCCTCGGGCCACAAAACGAACCGACGCTGGGGATGACGATTTACTGGGCAATGACGTTCAATGCGGTACTCCGCGGGCTCTGGTGGTGGCTGGTGATGCCAATTGTGCTGATCGTCCTCACCTTTATCAGCCTTTTTCTCATATCAGCCGGCCTGGATGAAATTGCGAATCCGAGGCTGCGAAAGGAATCCTGATGGCGGTATCCATTGCCTCAGCTCGCACGGTGTCCACTGATCCGGTGCTTTCCGTGAACGGCCTGAAGGTCCATTTCTTCACCCGGCGAGGTGTGGTTCGTGCCGTGGATGGCATCTCCTTCACTCTGCACAAGGGCGAACGGTTTGGGCTCGTCGGGGAAAGTGGAAGTGGAAAATCGACAACCGCGCTCGGAATCATGCGCACGATTCAGGAACCGGGACGAATCGTCGACGGCAACATTGCGCTTTATGCCGATGACATGGTCGTCGACCTGGCCTCGTTGCAGCCGGAGGAGATGCGGCAACGGCGGCTTGCGGATGTCGCGATGATCCCGCAGGGTTCAATGAATTCACTCAATCCGGTGCGCAGAATTGTTGATCACTTCCGCGACAGCATTCTGGCGCACGAACGAAATGTTCCCGACCGCCAGATTATTGAACGGATGCATGAGCTGCTCCGCATGGTTGGGCTGCAACCCGCGGTGGCCCGGTTGTATCCGCACGAGCTCAGCGGGGGCATGAAGCAACGCGTGTGCATCGCGCTGTCGATCTGCCTGTCGCCGAAGGTGATCATCGCCGACGAGCCGACCAGCGCGCTTGATGTCGTCGTCCAGCGCCGGGTGATGGAAACACTTGCCGCCGTGCAGGAGCGGCTGCACGCAGCGGTCATTCTCGTCGGACACGACATGGGCTTGCTCGCGCAATTTGTCGATCGGCTCGGTGTCATGTACGCCGGAAAGCTGGTCGAGATCGGCACGGTGCGCCAGATTTTCGACAATCCGCTGCACCCTTATACCCGATTGCTGATCGACAGCCTGCCAACACTCGAGCAGCGGGGCGTGTTCCGTGGGGTCCCGGGGTTGCCTCCATCGTTGCTCAATCCTCCATCGGGCTGCCTGTTCTATCCACGCTGCCCTTCCCGGATGGAGATTTGCCAGCACGTCGCTCCGCCGCTCGTTGAGGTCGAGCCGGATCACTGGGCCGCCTGCCACATGTATCAGGGTGAAGGACGCCAGGAGGTGGTGGCATGACGGCACTGCTGGAAATGCGCGGCGTCACGCAGGTCTTTGGTGATCCCGACAAGGGCGGAACGGTGGCGGTGGAGGATCTCACATTTTCCATCGACGCCGATCATGCGTCATTCACCTCCGTGGTGGGCGAAAGCGGCAGCGGAAAGACGACGCTCGCGCGCATCCTGCTCGGTTTTCAGGAGCCAACGCATGGTCAGGTGTTCTACCGCGGCGAAGACCTGGCCTCGGCCGGTCGCTCGGTACACAACAGGTTCCGGCGCGAGGTGCAAGCGATTTTTCAGGATCCCTTCGAGGTCTACAACCCGTTCTACAAGATCGATCACCTGCTCTCGGTGCCGATCCGGAAGTTCAACCTGGCCGAGAACAAGCGGCACGCGCGCCAATTGATGGAAGAGGCGTTGTCGCAGGTCGGCCTGCGTCCAGAGGAAACGCTGGGGCGGTATCCGCATCAGTTGAGCGGTGGCCAGCGCCAGCGTATCACGGTGGCAAGAGCCCTTTTGCTGCAACCAAAACTCATCATTGCCGATGAACCGGTGTCGATGGTCGACGCCTCCCTCCGGGCCACGATCCTGGAGACGCTGCGGGAGCTCAACCTGAAGTTCGGCATTTCCTTCCTCTACATTACCCACGATCTCACCACCGCCTATCAGGTCAGCGACAACATCATGGTGATGTACCAGGGTCGCGTCGTGGAGACCGGTGGCGTTGAAGCCGTGATCAAGCGCAGTCGCCATCCATACACGCAACTGCTGGTCTCATCGATCCCCCTCCCCGATCCCGATCGCCGGTGGGGCGAGGACATGGTCGATGCGTCCGAAGAGGAGATCAGCCTGGCGGCGCACCGGCGGCAGTGTTCATTCGCGCCACGCTGCCCGCATGTGATGCCGATGTGCCGCGAACATGCGCCTCCCCTGTATTGGCCGCTCAACCATCAGGCAAGCGCCTGTTTCCTGGAGTCCGACTTCGGGAACGGCGCCGCGCCTGATGTGCTCGACCGTGATATCACCCATGCATTCGCGCCGGTAGCGCCTGAGCTTCGATCATCCAGGGAACTGGTCGGATCGGAATCGCAAAAGCAAGGAGGCATCACGATGTAGCAAGCCGCGGCGCCAGACGGCGATAACATTTGCCGGGACTCGCTTCCTAACGGTCTGAACGAAGGAGACAGAACATGACTTCAGAGTTTGATCCGCGTACACATCAGATCAGCCGTCGTTCATTGGTGAAATCCGCCGCGGTGGCGACCGGCGCGACCGCGCTGACCATGTCCGGCCTGCCGGATGTCACGATCGCCGCCCAGGAAGGTGGCGAGATCAAGGAGGTTCCCCGTGAGCGCACCCTGATCCATGGCATCACCGGCAACCAGCTGACGGATTACAACACGTTCAACCCGTTCCTGCCCGGTATCGCAACTTCTTCGGGCTATCCATTTTGCTTCGAGCCGCTGTACTACTACAACGCCTACGCCGAAGAGGGTGTGTGTGGCCCCGATGGCCTTGATTGTGAGGATGGGCTGATCCCGTGGCTCGCGACGGGCTACGAGTTCAATGACGATTTCACCGAGCTCACCTTCACCCTGCGTGAGGGCTCATACTGGAACGACGGCGAGCCATTCACGGCAAACGATGTCGTCTTCACCGTCAAGATGTTGCAGGAGAACGCGCCGTCCCTCACCTGGTCGATCGACATGCGGGACCGCGTAGCCGACGTGCAGGCGCCAGACGACCTGACCGTTGTGCTGACGCTGACCGAGCCGAATCCGCGGTTCATGTTCAACTACTTCGCCTACCACTTCGACATCGGTATCCCGATCGTCCCTGCGCATATCTGGGAGAGTCAGGACCCAACCGCATACACCTTCCTCGATGTCGCCAACGGCGTACCGGTGACCACGTCCCCCTGGACGATCGTGCTTTCGTCACCGCAACAGCGGATTTACGATCGCGCGGACAGCTACTGGGCGGCCGACGCCGGGCTGGTCGAGATGCCCGCGATGGAACGCATCCTGGTGCTGCCGGGTACGGACGAAACCAAGATGGTGCAGATGGTGATCAACAACGAGGTGGATCTCACCATTGACCTGCGTCCGGCCAACATCATTGCGGCGACCGCGCAGAACGAAAGCGTGACAACCTGGACAGGCGATGAGCCACCGTATGGCTATCTTGACTGGTGGCCGATCGGGCTTGGTTTCAACTGCCAGAAGCCGCCGTTCGACAACCCACAAATCCGCTGGGCGATCAATCACGCCATCGATCGTCAGCAGATCGTGGAGTTCGGGTACCGGGGCGCGGGTGAGCAGACACTGCTCCCCTATCCGCATTTTCCGGCATTGATGGAGTACATCGATGCGATACCGCAGCTGACAAGCCAAATCGACAGTTATGATGTCGCCAAAACCGAAGAGATCATGACCGCCGAAGGGTGGGAAAAGGATGGCGATGGCTTCTGGGTCAAGGATGGCGAGCGATTCCCGTTCATCATCTTCAGCCTGATCCTGTTCCAGGACATCGCGCCGATCCTGGTGGAGCAGCTGCGCCGGGCCGGGTTCGACGCCACGTTCCGCACGGTGGTGGGGCCAGAGTTCTCCGAATCCGTCTACAGCGGAAACATCGACGCCTTCCTGCTGGGTCATGGTGGCAGTGTGCGGGACCCCTACTACACGATGCGGCTCTATCACAGCCGCTACTCGGCGCCGACCGGTGAACGCGCGACCTACCCGTATCGCTGGCTGAACGAGGAATACGATGCGATCGTGGATCAGATGGCGAACACGCCACCGGACGACCCTGCCCTGGTCGACCTGTTCCAGCAAGGGATGGAGCTCTGGGTGAACGACCTGCCGGATATCGGCATCGTCCAGTGGTTCCACCGGATTCCGACGAACCAGACCTACTGGACCAACTGGCCGTCGCGGGAGAATCCGTACATCAACTCCGCGTACTGGCATCGGACCTCGCCGCTCTGGATCAACAGCATCCGGTCGGCTGGCGAGTAACCCGGAAACGCTTGCCGCTCACGGTCGTCGCCATCCCTTCTGGATTATCCTTCCGGGAGGGATGGCGGCTGTCGGGAAGGAGGCATTCGTTGGACGATCGTTCCGAACAACAGCGCATTGTGCTCCGCGTTCGCGGGCACGTGCAGGGTGTCGGCTATAGGATCAACGCCCGGCGAATGGCTGCCTCATTGGGGATCAACGCCGATCCGGTCAACCTGCCTGATGGTTCCGTGCGGGTGACAGCGCACGGTCCCCGGGATGCCATTACCGCCTTTCGCGCCTGGTGCGCCGAAGGTCCAGCGGACGCGGTGGTCGAATCGGTGGAGGAAGAAGCGCGGTAAACGCATGGAAACGGCTGGCCTGAGTACGCCGCACGCCCGTCGCGCGGACACGGACAGGCACTTCGTCGAGCTCAGGGTAAACTCCAGGCACGGTCTGTCCCTATGGTTGCCCTCGACCACTTTCGGGACAGGGCGACGACAGCGCCGGACGAACTCATTGGGAGAGATCACAGCACATGACCCCACAGGACGCACTCGCACGCCGACCGTTCGGCTCCACCGGCATCGACGTTCCCCCGATCTCGATCGGATGCGCGCCGCTCGGCAACATGCCGGACACCTTTGCCTACTCCGTGCCGGAGGAGGACGCCGTTGCCACGATCCTGGCGGCGCTGGACAGCCCGATCAACTACATCGATACCGCCGCCGCCTATGGTGATGGCGAAAGCGAGCGCCGCATCGGTCTCGCGTTGGGCCAGCTTGGCGGGCTGCCTGAAGGGGCGGTGTTGGAATCGAAGATTGGCGCGGCGCCGGGCAGTGAGTTCGATGGCGAGTCCACCAGGCGCCGGTTCGAGCGCAGCCTTCAACAGCTCGGACTGGACCGGATCGAGATCGTCTTCCTGCATGACCCCGAATCCATCGGGTTTGACGCGGCCATGGCGCCGGGAGGCGCAGTCGAGGAGTTGCAACGGCTGAAGGATGAAAGGCTGATCGGGCATCTTGGCGTGGCGGGCGGCCCCATCGACCTGATGACGCGCTTTGTCGAATCCGGTCAGTTCGAAGCGGTGATCACGCACAATCGCTACACGCTGCTCAACCGGATCGCCGACCCGTTGCTGACGCTGGCGCACGAACGAAAGATGGCGGTGCTGAATGCCGCGCCCTACGGCTCCGGCATACTGGCAAAGGGGCCGGACGCCTATCCTCGTTACGCCTATCAGGACGTAGGCGGCGATGTGGTCAACCGGGCCCGCCGTCTGCAGGCCATCTGCGCTCGTCACGAAATCCCCCTGGCCGCCGCGGCGTTGCAATTTTCGCTGCGCGATGCCCGGATCACATCGACCATCGTCGGGATGAGCAAGCCCGAGCGAATCGCCGACACCGTCGCCCTGGCGCGATACGAGATTGCCGATGACGCCTGGAACGAGCTTCTGGATGTGCCGTTCGACATGACCGAGCCGCAGTAGACTCGGCCCTTTGTGGCCGAGTTTCCCTCGGTGTGACGTGGCACTTTAACCTCTGGTCGAGCATGCCCGAGGTCCAGCTTGAGACAATCAGGATCCGTCTTCTTGTCGTGGAACCGACCACGCCGCCTACATCCGGACAATCTCGTCAACACCCCGTCGGCTTTCAAAGCTTGCGTTGCGCTGGCCAGTAGAGTACAGTCGTTTCATGAACGATCTTGTGCGAAACATCACGACCGGCACCACTGAGCGAATGACGACCTCGATCACCACTATCGAGATTATTATTCGTCGGCCTGCCGTGCCGGATGTGAGTGTCGCGCACGCGACGTAACGACGCACACATCATCCGGAATGGCAGGCGGGAGGCGCGAAAAGCGTTCCCGCCTTTTTTGATGCCTAATGACCGGAACGAACCGACCGGCAATGTGGCCGGTCGAGAACCAGGATACGCAGTGTCGCGGAGTCCGGACGATGCGAACGGCAGTGATGCCGAAACAGGGAACCATTCGCCTGACAGAACCTGCCGGATTCGAGGGAGCCGCGACCATGATCGTACTGAAATTTGGAGGAACATCGGTGGCCAACCCGGATCGCATCCGCGAGGCCATCCGCATCACCCTCCTGCAATCCGTCCCTCGGGTGGTGGTGGTCTCGGCGGCGTCCGGTGTGACCAACCTCCTGCTCGAAGCCGCCCGCTGTGCTGCCGCGCAAGATAATGAAGGGCGCCATCAGGCGGTGGCGGAGATTCACCGGCGACACGACGCGATTCTTTCCGGGATTCCGGATCCCGCCGAATCGGCCTGTGCCCGCGAGAGCGTGGACGTGCTTCACCACCTGCTCGATCAGGGGTTGAGCGACATTCACGACGCCGGTGACGCAGTCGCCCATCTCAGCGACCGGGTGGTCAGCACCGGCGAAAAATGCCTGAGCACAATGATGGCGGCGATGATGCGGGCCGAAGGTCATCCGGCGCGCGCCGTGTTTGCCGACACCGTGATCGCGACAGATGACCGGCACGGCAACGCGCGCCCCGACCGGCCCCGCACTCGCGCCAGCGCGCAATCGCACATCGTGCCGCTGCTCGATGCCGGCCAGACGGTGATCGTGACCGGGTTCATTGGATTTGCCCCGGATGGCTCCACCACAACCCTGGGCCGTGGAGGATCGGACTACAGCGCGACGCTGCTCGGCGCGGCGCTCGACGCCGAGGAAGTGCAAATCTGGACCGACGTGCCGGGTGTGCTCTCCGCGGATCCCCGCAAGGTGTCGACGGCGCGGGTCGTGCCGCATGTCAGCTTCGACGAGGCGCAGGAGCTTGCCCATTTTGGCGCCAAGGTCCTGCATCCCCGCACCATTCGTCCCGCTGTGGCGCGCAACATTCCGGTACGGATCCTGTCGACCTTCGCCCCACTCGAACCAGGAACGGTCGTCACCAAGGAAGCGACCGATGATCGCATGAAGGCGGTCACGGCGCTTCGTGGCCTGATCCTGTTGACGCTGGACGTGCCGGAGCTGGAGGATCTCGCTCCCGCCGCGTCTGCCGTCTTTCGGCTATTGCATGAAGAGCGTGTCGAGATTGTCTCAGTGTCGCAGGCATCGTCGCGGCGGCGCATGACGTTTCTGGTCGATGCCGTGATCGGCGGCTGCTCACGCCTGCAGGTCCATCTGGAATCGGAAATGGATGAGCTCGAAGCCTCGATCAGCTGCACGGAGGATGTCGCGGTGGTAGCCGCGGTTGGCGAAGGGGCGGCGAACACGGTGTCGGCGATGTCGCGAATGTTGTCGGTGCTTCATCGGAACAATGTCCCGGTGATTTCCACGAGCCAGCAGACGTCAAATGTGGCTGTCCTTGCGGTGATCGCCGAGCGGGCCGCCGACAAGGCGGTGCTGGCGCTGCACGACGCGATGGTCCAGCCGGCCTCCCGCAAGAAGTCGCGCCGCCGTCGCCGATCGGAGCTGATGGCGGAACCGGTGCGAGTAGGATAGGAGCATGAGCCGGTTGCCTGCTAGCCATACAACCAATCACTCAATAAGAGTCGTCCTTCTGAGCGGATGCGGTCCATCGCTTCGCTCAGGATGACGGTTTTCTTCGAGACCTCGGGCTGGCAGACTCAGGGCCTGCCGCCTATACGAATGACGATCTCCTTTGGACATGTGACAATGAGAGGAGAGACACCAATGACAGACAAGCGGATTCCGGTCGGCGTGCTCGGCGCAACGGGCAATGTGGGTCAGCGATTTGTGCAATTGCTGGAAAACCATCCATGGTTTCGGGTGGCGGAGGTGGTCGCCTCCGAGCGTTCGGCGGGGAAATCCTATCGCGAGGCGACATCATGGCGGTTGGGCGCATCGATGCCGGAAAGCGTTCGTGAGCTGACGGTGCAGGGCTACGATGCCGACCTGCGGAGTCCAGTCGTGTTTTCCGGGCTGCCCGGAGAGATCGCCAGGGAGATCGAGCAGCGCCTCGCGTCGACTGGGCACGCGGTGCTGAGCAACACATCGACGCACCGCATGGAGCCGGATGTGCCATTGCTCATTCCAGAGGTAAATCCCGGTCACGTTGCGGCTATTCCAGTGCAACAACGGAACCGGGACTGGTCCGGCTACATCGTCACCAACGCGAACTGCTCCACGATCCATCTCACCCTTGCCCTGAAACCACTGCGGGACGCGTTCGGTATCGAGCGCTTGCTTGTCACCACGATGCAGGCGGTGTCTGGCGCCGGGTACCCTGGCGTGCCGTCGATGGACATGATCGATAACGTGGTGCCATACATCGGTGGCGAAGAGGAAAAGATGGAGACGGAAGCGCAGAAGATGCTGGGTAGCTGGCACGAACGTGAAGGATTCGTCCCCGCCAGCTTCGCGGCAAGCGCGCAGTGCAATCGCGTGCCGGTGCGAGATGGGCACATGGAATGTGTCTCGATCCAGCTCGGTGGCGATCCGTCGCCCGACGACGTGACATCGGCGTTCGAAGCGTTCCGGGGCGAGCCGCAGGAGCTGCAACTGCCCAGCGCCCCGCCTCAACCCGTGATCGTGCGAACGGAGCCAGACCGGCCACAACCCATCCTGGATCGGGAAGACGCCAACATGGCGTCAGTTGTGGGACGGGTGCGGCGCTGTCCCGTGCTGGGCGTCAAGTTTGTCGTGCTCGGGCACAACACGGTGCGCGGCGCGGCCGGCGCGTCGGTGCTCAACGCCGAGTATTTCAAGGTGAAGGGGCTGTTGCCGTCCTGAGCCGCGGTGCGGGAGATCCTTCGACACTGACCCATGCCTCCCCGGCTCAGTACCGCGTCACACCTTCGTTGTCATGCTGAGCCGCGGGCGCATGCCCGCGTGTCGAAGCATCTCGATGGTAATGGAGCACAATTCTGCAAACCGCGTTAAAGGCTGAGAGACACCGTGCGAACGGCGTCTCTCATGGGTGGAGGGAAGGACTTCCAGCTCCGGCGAACGCCTTTTTGGGGACGTTGCTCCTCACCGGAGTTGGTGTTTCGACCTTGGAAGTTCGGAACCCGGCACCACGCGGGCCACTCAATCGAATTCCGCGAAGAAGTCATCTGATGAATGGACCTCTTCATCGGTCACTCATATAATGCCGCGGTCAATGGGGGAAGTCATCCGCAAAATTACGTATTTTTATCAGCAGGATCATATCCATAAATCACGTAAACGTACAGCTTAACCGCGATTTCGGCACTTTCGGGTATCCCGGTTGACACTTTCGGGTACATGGTGTAGATTCGTCATGCGAACTATTCGCCATACGAATAGATCGATATACGAAAGGTCGCCATGTCAACGTCCCCCGCTCCAACGTCCTTCGACGATGCCATTCCCATCGACGATCGATCGTGGATGAAGAACGATACGAGTGCCGAAGAACTGGCTCAGATGCTCTTGCCGGTCGTGTTCGTCGTGCAAAAGCGCCTGGCGCGATGCCCGGACGAATTCGCATTGTCCCATGGCCCACCCACGATATCCCAGGTGCGAGCCGTGCTCTACCTCGCCGATCACCAATCAGGCTCCGTTGGCGAGCTTGCGGAGGCGCTGGAGCTCTCGCGTCCCGCGGCGACCGAGCTGATCGATCGCCTGGTCGAACGCAACATGGTCACGCGAACACCGAACCCGGCGGATCGCCGCCAGGTCATGGTCGCGCTGACGCCGAAAGCACATGAAAAGTCCAGGCAAGTGCGTGCGGTTCGTCTCGAACGCCTGACCAGGGTGATTTCCAGGCTCGAACCGGACGAGCGAAAGGGCTTCGTCCACGGAATGATGCTGCTTGCCGAAGCGCCCCTGCCTATGGACGCGGCTCCATGTGCGGCTGATGGGACCCTATCGACACCATCCGACCCAATAGTTTCCAGGGACCACTCGCATGACTGATACAAAAACGCGACGCGCGGCGCCGCAACTCGAAACCACCAACCCCTGGATCGTGCTGGCGGTGTTGTGCTCGTCCATCTTCATGTTGCTGCTGGACACCACCATTGTGAACAATGCGCAGCGCAAGATCCAGATCGGTCTTGAAGCCGACCTGTCCCAAATCCAGTGGATTCTCGATTCCTACATCCTCGCCTACGCCGTGTTGCTGCTGTCGTTTGGCCGCATGGGCGACATTTTCGGGCGCAAGAAGTTCTTTGTGGTCGGCACCATCATCTTCACGGTCGCGTCCGGGCTTTGCGGCATCGCGGGTCCGCTGGGCGATGTGGTGGGCATGTCCGGAGCCGACGCCCTGATAGCCGCGCGGGTGTTGCAGGGAATCGGCGCCGCGATGATGATGCCGCAGTCGCTGTCCATTATCTCGCAAGTCTTCCCGCCGGAGAAGCGCGGCTCGGCGTTGGGCATCTGGGGCGCGGTAGTCGGCCTTGGCGCCGTCACCGGCCCGTTGCTGGGCGGTTTCATCGCCACGAACTATCCCTGGGAATGGGTGTTCCTGATCAATCTCCCGATCGGTGTGCTCGGCGTTTTCGCCAGCGTGCGCTTCCTGCCGGAAACGCTGGACCCTGACGCCAGCAAGCGGCTCGACTGGGGCGGGGTGCTGCTTTCCGGCGCGAGCATCTTCATGCTCGTCTATGCGCTGATCGAAGGCAATCACCTCGGCTGGACGAGCGGAGCGATCCTTGGATTGATCGCCACCTCGGTCGCGACGTTCCTGGTCTTCCTCTGGTGGGAGCTTCGCCACCCGCGGCCAATGGTGCGACTGGAGCTGTTCCGGATCCGCAACTTCGCGATCGCGAATGCCATGTTCACGATCCTGGCGTTCGGCATGCTCGGCATCTTCTTCCCGCTCACGATCTTCCTGCAGGGTGGTCTTGGTTACAGCCCGTTCGAAGCCGGTCTGATCGGGGCGCCATTGTCGCTGTCGATGATGGTTGCCGCCCCACTGGCGGGACGATTCACCGATCGCTTTGGAGCGCGCCGCCCGATCATCGCGGGAATGGGCGCCATCGTGCTGGGGATCATGCTGCTCGCGTCACAGGTGGCCACGGATACGACCTGGGGCGATCTGGTGATCCCCATGATCATCACCGGTGTCGGTATGGGGCTCACAATGTCGCCCATGACGGCCGTCGCGATGCAGGAAGTGCCACGCGGCATCGCGGGCAGCGCGTCCGGCATCATCAACACGACGAGGAGTGTTGGTCAGGTGCTCGGCATCGCGGTGCTGGGTTCGGTGCTGCAGACAAGGATGTCGGTGGAGACGGAAGACCGCCTTGCTCGTGTCGACCTCGACGCCGGGCTCAAGGACCAGCTGGTGACCATGGCCGAAGGCAGCCAGTTCCAGCAGATCGCGTCGTCACTGTCGGCGGTTCCCGACCTGATCCCGGTCGTCATGGGATTGATTGGCCAGGCATTCGTCGATGCGGTGAGATTCACCTTCTTTTCGAGCGCCGCGATCTGCGTGATCGGCTTCGTCGTGGCGCTGATGCTGCGCGATCCGCGGCGAGCCGAGGCGACCCAGCCGGTTGCCAACAAGGAAGACAGTGTGGCGCCGCGGCCCGCGACGGCCGTCGGCGAGTAATGCGAGATTCGGATCACCGGTAGAATTCCCACAGCGGGTCGCACCTCTGTAGCCTCGGCCCATTGCGGCCGAAGCCTGGTTGTCCGCTCCAGGCCGCCGCGGGCGGCTACACGCCATGGCCAAGGTGGTCACCTGGTATGAGTGACCGGAGATCATTGTGAAAAACGTTGCCGATCCGATGGACCCGATGCATCAACGCGGCGTGAAAGCCAGGCAAAACCTGGTGAACGCGCTGCACGAATGTGGCGAGCTGGCCGATGCGGTCGAGAACTTCGACGGCGAGGAGCTGATCGAGGTGCTTGACTACCTCGATAGCCTGCGCTTCGTCATGGCGGAGTCTGGCCAACTCCTCGCCGGTGTCGTCCGCGGCGAGATGCCTTAGCACGCGTTGCAATGAGGTTGACGTCCGTAGGGGCGGACCCGCGCAGCGGTTGTCCGCCCAGTGGTCGCGAAGCGGCCACAATTTGCGGTGGATGTCCTACCGAGTGGCATGCAATCATCCTGCAAATCGCTCTAAGCAAGTTGACAAAAGTTCTTGTGCAGGAGGAAGATAGGGTGATTCAGGAGGAATCACATCATGGATCTGTCTCCGCACCATGATACGTTACGTCGTCTCACCCGCACCGATCCCGATCCGCGTGTGCGGCATCGCGCCGATGGCTTGCTGCTGATCGCTGGGGGCATGTCCCTCACCACGGCGGCCCAGTGCATCGGGTGCGCGCGCAACAGTCTCCACACCTGGAGCCAGCGCTTTCTCGCCGAGGGCCGCGACGGGCTGGTCGACCGACGGCGCAAGGGACGACCGTCCAAGCTGGACGCCGCCGCGCGGGAGCTGCTGGAGACCGCGCTGGCGGTCTCGCCGCTGGAGTACGACTATCCCGTGACGACATGGACCGTGGCCGACCTGACCGATCTGTTGGGGCGGCGTGGCTGGCCGGTGAGTACGGCGACGGTCTACCGCGCCTTGTACGCGATGGGCTACCACTATCGGCGTCCCCGCCACGACCTGACGCATCGACAGGATGCCGAGGCCGTCGCCTCCGCCAAGCATGTGCTGGCGGAGCTCCAAAAAAGGGGGCTCATGCCGGGGCTGGATTCCGGCTGGTCTACGTGGATGAATGCGACCTCCACACCCACCCCCACCTGGCGCAGGTCTGGCAACGC
>Ga0209176_10000183_pt1 | contig 15435 bp, 14 predicted proteins | sample NGEPer11B_FD_184511 | JGI IMG/M metagenome (GOLD analysis project Ga0209176, IMG submission 184511) | Arctic peat soil microbial communities from the Barrow Environmental Observatory site, Barrow, Alaska, USA - NGEE Permafrost305-11B... | ecosystem: Environmental > Terrestrial > Soil > Wetlands...
CCATGATCCTGGTCGGCGGGGCCACGCGGCTCACCGATTCCGGTCTGTCTATCACGGAGTGGCAGCCGATCATCGGCGCCATCCCGCCTCTATCGGACGCCCATTGGCAAGACGCCTTCGAGGCCTACAAGACGATCCCGGAATATTCCCAGGTCAATCAAGGCATGAGCCTCGATGCGTTCAAGGCCATCTATTGGTGGGAATGGGCGCATCGCTTTCTCGGCCGCTTCATCGGCGTCGTCTTCTTTCTGCCCTTCATCGGCTTCTGCATCGCGGGCTATATCCCGCGCGCGTTGCTGCCGCGCCTCTTGGGTCTGTTCGTCCTCGGTGGCGTCCAAGGCGGGCTTGGCTGGTACATGGTCAAAAGCGGTCTCGTTGACCGGGTCGATGTCAGCCAATACCGGCTCGCCGCTCATTTCGGCGTGGCGATCCTGATCTTCGGCTACACGTTATGGCTAATGCTTGGGCTTGGCGCGGACAGGCAGCGGCGCTTCGGCGGGCCCGCCGTCATCGCGGCCTTGGTGCTTCTCCTCGTCTTCGTGCAACTCCTGGCCGGCGCGCTGGTGGCCGGCATCGACGGCGGGCTCGGCTTCAACACCTGGCCGCTCATGAACGGGGCCTTTGTCCCGAACGGGCTCGGCGATGCCGCGCCTTGGTATCTCAACCTGTTCGAGAACCCGCTCACCGTGCAGTTCGACCACCGCATGCTGGGCTATGCCGTCGTCGTCGCAACGATCCTGCAAGCCGTATGGCTCGCCCTGAAGGCCAACGGCCAGCCGCTCGTGGGGAGCGCGCTAACGCTGGCCGTGTTCGCGCTCCTGCAAGCCACGCTCGGCGTGTGGACGCTGCTCCTCGCTGTACCCATCGAGTTAGGCTTGGCGCACCAGGCTGGCGCCATTGTGGTCTTTGCCGGCGCGCTCTACCATTTTTGGCTCACGATGCGCGGCGCGGCCTGAGTTGCGACCCGCGCATGCAGTGCGGGAGGCCACCATGGGGTCGAGACGCATCCTTATCGCCATCGGCGGCTACATCACGGCGAACCTGGCCATACCTCTTACGGGAGTGGTGCTCGGTCTCGCCTTCGCGGTTTTAGCGGCAGCATTCGTGGTCATCACTGGTCTCGCCAAGGGCGACTACGTGCCGGCGGATGTGAGCCCCGCGACTTTGCCGCTCTATTTCGGTTTCCTCGGAGTGCTCTGGGCGCTTCCAGCCATGCCTGGCGTGATCCTGGCGCTGCCCTTCATCGTCTTCGGCGAGATCAAGGGCATCCGGAACGGTGCCTATTACCTGCTCGTTGGCGGCCTTGCCGCCGCCGCAGGATGGAAGATCGCGGTCTATGTCCTATGGCATTGGGGCCTGCTCGCGCATCCCGCAGGCACGATGCTCATACCCGCGGGGCTGTTCGGCATGATCGCCGGGGTGATCTATTGGCGGTTCGTCGGACGGAACGCCGGAGATCAGACGGTCGCCAGGGCCTGATCGAGGTCGGCGATGATGTCGTCGACATTCTCGAGCCCGATCGACAGCCGCACCACGTCGGCCCCGGCGCCCGCGCGCTCCCGGTGCTCGTCCGAAAGCTGCCGGTGCGTCGTCGAGGCGGGATGGATGATCAGGCTGCGCGTATCGCCGATATTGGCGAGATGGCTGAACAGCTGGACATTGCTGACAAGCGCGATGCCCGCGTCGTAGCCGCCTTTCAGCCCGAAGGTGAACACCGCACCGGCACCGTTGGGGCAATAACGCTTGGCAAGCCGATGAAACGCATTGGTGGGAATTCCCGCATAGTTCACCCAAGCCACTTTGTCGTGGCCCGACAGCCACTCTGCGACTTGCAGCGTGTTGTCGCAATGGCGCTGCATGCGAAGCGGCAGCGTCTCGATCCCGGTAAGGATCAGGAAGGCATTGAACGGCGAGATCGCCGGACCGAGGTCGCGCAATCCCAACACGCGGCAGGCGATGGCGAAGGCGAAATTGCCGAACGTCTCGGCCAGCGTGATGCCGTGATAGCTGGGCGAGGGCGCCGTGAGCGATGGATAGCGGCCACTGCCAATCCAGTCGAACGTGCCGCAATCGACGATCACGCCGCCGATGGAATTGCCATGGCCGCCGAGGAACTTGGTCAGCGAATGCACGATGATGTCGGCGCCGTGATCCTTCGGCTTGATGAGGTAGGGCGTGGCGAGCGTGTTGTCGACGATCAGCGGCACGCCCGCTTCCTTGGCGACGGCGGCGATGGCTTCGATGTCCGTGATGATGCCGCCTGGATTGGCGATCGATTCCACGAAGATCGCCCGCGTCTTGGGCGTCACCTGCGCCCGGAACGACTCCGCGTCGGTGGTATCGGCCCACTTCACGGTCCAGTCGAACTTGGCGAAGGCCTGACCGAACTGGTTGATCGAGCCGCCATAGAGTTGGCGGCCGGCGATAAACTCGTCTCCCGGCTCCATCAGCGTATGGAGAACGATCACTTGCGCCGCATGACCTGATGCGACGGCCAGCGCGGCGGTGCCGCCTTCGAGCGCGGCCATGCGCTCTTCCAGCACCGCCTGGGTCGGGTTCGTGATGCGGGTATAGATGTTGCCGAAGGTCTCGAGATTGAACAACGCCGCCGCATGATCCACGTCGTCGAAGACAAAGGACGTGGTCTGATAAATCGGCGTGACCCGCGCCCCCGTGGAGGGATCCGGCTGAGCGCCGGCGTGAATGGCAAGCGTGTTGAAACCGGGCGTACGCTCCTCGGACATCGATAACCTACCTGAACTTCTGAAAGTCGCGACGGCGAGACTATAGCAGAGCGCACGGCACGGGAATGACGCCGCTAGTCGTCCGCGCGCAAGGCTCTCTGCTGTCCGCCTTTAGGGCCGAGGATCGGACGCTTGCTCGACAGCACGCGCGAGTTGACGCCCGCCCAGCCGATCTCGCCCGAGAGCCGGCCATATTCGATTTTGGGGCAGCGGTTCATCACCACTTTGAGGCCGGCCTCTTCGGCAAGACTTGCCGCCGCGTCGTGGCGCACCCCGAGCTGCATCCACACCACTGATGCGCCGATGCGAATGGCCTCTTGGGTGATCGGCAGGACCGCGTCGGACTTGCGAAAGATGTCGACGATCTCGACCGGCCGGTCGATATCGCCCAGCGTGCCGAACACGCGCTGGTCGAGAATTGTCTTGCCTGCGTGCCCCGGATTGACGGGGATCACCTGAAAGCCTTTGGTCAGAAGATATTTCATCACGAAATAGCTCGGCCGCTGTTCCTTCGGGCTCGCGCCGACCATGGCGATCACGCGATGGCGCACCAGGATGTCGCGGATATAGGCGTCCGTGTAGCTATCGTGATCCATGATTTGCGCGGGTGGGGAAGGGCGCTTCGCTGCACGTCAGCGCGGCCAGTTGGGCTCCCGCTTGTCCAGAAAGGCGCCGATGCCTTCTTCGGCCTCAGCGTCGAGCATGTTCTCGACCATGACGTCGGACGTATAGCGGTAGGCCTCCTCGAGCGGCATTTCGAGCTGCTTGTAGAAGGCGTCCTTGCCGATCTTCAGCGTGCGGCTTGGCTTGCTCGCGATCTTGCGCCCGAACTCCATGGCCTCGTTGACCACACGATCGGCCTCGACCACGCGATTGACGAGGCCGAGCCGCCAGGCGTCGTCCGCCTCGACCATCTCGCCGAGCAGCAGCATCTCCATGGCGCCTTTGCGCGACACATTACGGCTGAGCGCCACCATGGGCGTCGAGCAGAACAGCCCGATATTGACGCCGGGCGTGGCGAAACGCGCATCCACCGCCGCCACCGCCAAATCGCAGCTCGCCACAAGCTGACAGCCCGCGGCCGTGGCAATGCCGTTCACCGCGGCGATGACCGGCTTCGGCGAGCGCACGATGGCGAGCATCATGTCGGCGCAGGTCCGCATGGTCAGCTCATAGAACGCACGGCCCTCGTCCGGGTCGTTGCGATGGGCCGTGAGCTCTTTCAGGTCATGGCCCGAGGAGAAGGCAGGCCCGGCGCCAGTCAGCACCACGGCGCGCACGGACTCGGTCTCGCCGGCGTCACGAACCGCACCGTGCAGCGCGGTCATCAGCTCCATGGACAGGCAATTGCGCGCATTCGGGCGATTGAGGGTGAGGAGCCTGACGGCGTCCCGGTCCTCACGAAGCAGACTGTCGTATCCGTCCATTCTTGATCGAATCCGTGGCTTTCTTCTCTTCCGCCAACCGCTTATAGAAAACCCCGTAAAAAGCACGGGAATTCAGTCGGCTTTGGTCCGGTAGAATAGTACCACATTGCTAAGTCACTGATTTCTGGTAAGAACAGCAATTCGCTTGACCTGCTCAAACCGAGCCGGTAGAAGCGCCGATCTTTACAAGACCAAAGTGATGCGAGCCATGAAAACCTTTTCCGCCACGCCCAAAGACATCGAGAAGTCCTGGGTCCTGATCGATGCCAGCGGCCTTGTGGTCGGCCGGCTTGCGGCGCTGATTGCGACGCGGCTGCGCGGCAAGCATAAGCCCGGCTTCACACCGCATATGGACGACGGCGACAACATCATCGTCGTCAATGCAGGCAATGTGGTCTTCTCGGGCAATAAGCGCACGGACAAGCAGTATTTCTGGCACACCGGCTATCCGGGCGGCATCAAGAGCCGCACCGCCGATAAGATCCTCGACGGCAAGCACCCCGAGCGTGTGCTGCAGAAGGCTGTCGAGCGCATGCTGCCCAAGGGCCCGCTTGGCCGTCAGCAGATGAAGAACCTCAAAGTCTATGCAGGGCCCGAGCATCCTCACGCGGCGCAGAGCCCCGTGCCGCTCGATGTCGCCGCCCTCAACCCGAAGAACGCAAGGAGCGCTTAGGAGCCATGAGCGAGACGACAACGCTGGACGATCTGGCTCAATTGAAAGGCGAGGCCGAAGCGCCCGCGCCTGAGCGCGTCTACGAGAAGAAGATCGATCCCCAAGGCCGCGCCTATGCCACCGGCAAGCGCAAGGATGCCGTCGCCCGCGTCTGGGTGAAGCAGGGCCCCGGCAAGATCATCGTCAATGGCAAGGACCACTCGGCCTATTTCGCGCGCCCCGTGCTCCAGATGATCCTCAAGCAGCCTCTCGTCACGGCCGCCCGCGAGGGCCAGTTCGACGTGGTCTGCACCGTGTCCGGCGGCGGGCTTTCGGGCCAGGCCGGCGCCGTGCGCCATGGCATCTCCAAGGCGCTCACGCGCTACGAGCCGGAGCTGCGCGGCGTGCTGAAGAAGGCAGGCTTCCTGACCCGCGACGCCCGAACCGTCGAGCGCAAGAAGTACGGCAAGGCCAAGGCCCGAAAGAGCTTCCAGTTCTCCAAGCGCTAGGGCATTTTTCCAACAGCTCTCGTCATGCCCGCGCTTGACGCGGGCATCCATGCCATTGCACCTCCTTTTGGGACAGCGCCAATGGAATGGATTGCCGGCTCAAGGCCGGCAATGACTGAAAGCATGTGACGCACATGGCACACAGCAAGACCACACGGACCGCCGTGCTCGGCGCTTCCGGTTACACCGGCGCCGATCTCATCCGGCTTGCCGCACGGCATCCATCCATCGAAATCACCGCGCTGATCGCCAAGGGCCATGCCGGCCAACCGCTCGCCCAAGTGTTCCCCCATCTTGCGAGCCTGGATCTGCCGCGGCTCGTCACCTCCGATGAGGTCGACTGGGACAGTGTCGACGTCGCCTTTTGCGGACTGCCGCACGGCACCGCGCATGCTGAAATCGCCAAGCTGCCTCCCCGCATCAAGGTCATCGACATGTCCGCGGACTTTCGTCTGCGCGATCTCGGCACCTACGCCGAATGGTATGGCGACGCCCATAGCGCACCTGAGCTTCTTGAAGGGGCCGTCTACGGCCTCACCGAGCTCTATCGCGACGAGATCAAGGGCGCGCGCCTCGTGGCCTGTCCGGGCTGCTACCCGACCGCCGTCCTGCTCGCGCTCCAGCCGCTCGTCAAAGGCAAGCTCATCGCGGTTGAGGACATCATCATCGATGCCAAGTCGGGCGTGTCCGGCGCCGGGCGTGCGCTTAAGCAGAACATTCTGTTCTCCGAGGCGGGCGAGGGGCTTTCCCCCTACGGCATTGGCAGCCACCGCCATGTGCCGGAGATCGAGCAAGAGCTCGGCCTGGCGTCAGGCACCGATGTGAAGGTCAATTTCACGCCCCATCTGGCGCCCATGACCCGCGGGGAGTTGTGCACGTCCTATGTGCGGCTTGCCGGCAAGGCGTCGGCCACCGACCTGAGGACGGCGCTCACCGAGGCGTATACAACGAGCCCCTTCGTGCGTGTGATGGAGGAGGGGGTCATCCCCGCGACCCAACATGTGCGCGGCTCGAACTACTGCCATATCGGCGTGTTCGCCGATCGCCTGCCGGGACGCGCCATCGTGGTGTCGGCCATCGACAATCTGGTGAAGGGCTCCGCCGGCCAGGCCTTGCAGAACTTCAATCTGATGCATGGCCTCGACGAGACCCTCGCGCTCGAGCAGCTTCCGCTGTTCCCTTAAGAGTTTAGCTGCTGCTCTTCACAAAGGAGCCGGGCGCATCCTCGATGGGCTTGAGCGGCCCCGCGGCCGGATCGCGGGCCGGCACCTTCTCGCCGGAACGCTCCGCAAGCCAATTGGCCCAGTCCGGCCACCAGGACCCCTGCGTCTCGGTGGCCTGTTCGATCCACGCGTCAAGCGTCTCGGCCGGCGCGCCGCTCCAATATTGATATTTCTTCTTGGCCGGTGGGTTCACCACACCTGCGATATGGCCTGAGCCCGCCATCACGTGGCGCACGGGACCCCCGAACAGCTTGCTGCCTTGATAGACGGAGAGCGCCGGCGCGATGTGGTCCTCGCGGGTGAACAACTCGTAGATCGGCATCTTCACCTTGGACAGGTCCAGCTTCACGCCGCCAAGTTCCATCTCACCCTTGCCCAAGCGGTTCTCGTGATAGAACTCGCGAAGATAGAAGGCATGGTTGGCCGCAGGCAGACGCGTTGAGTCCGCGTTCCAGAACAGCAGGTCGAACGGGAACGGCCTCTTACCGAGCAGATAGTTGTTGACGACGTAAGGCCAGATCAAGTCGCGCGGCCGGAGCATGTTGAACACGGCCGCCATGCGCGCGCCGTCGAGAAAGCCTTGCTCGGCCATCATCTCTTCCAGCGATTTGAGCTGCGTGTCGTCGATGAAGATCAGCAGGTCGCCCGCCTCGCTGAAATCGACCTGCGCCGTGAGGAAGCTCGACGACGCGATACGGTCGTCCCCTTTTGCGGCTGCATAAGCGAGCGTGGAGGCGAGCAGCGTGCCGCCAACGCAATAGCCGAGCATATTGACGTGGTGCAGACCGAGCTGCCGGTTCACTGCTTCGACGGCCGCGAGAATGCCCTCGTGCATGTAGTCTTCGAAGGTCTTCTGCGAGAGCGTCTCATCCGGGTTGACCCAGGAGATCATGAAGACGGTGAAGCCCTGGTCGACCGCGTACTTGACGAACGACTTCTCCGGCTTGAGATCGAGGATGTAGAACTTGTTGATCCAGGGCGGCGCCATGATCAGCGGCCGCTCATAGACTTCCTCCGTCGTCGGAGAATATTGGATGAGCTGGATCAGGTCGTTCTGGAAGACGACCTTGCCGGGCGAGATGGCGAGATCGCGCCCGACCTCGAAAGCCGAGACGTCGCTCTGACTGACGCGCAGCAAATCCGTCGACTGCTCCAGGTCATGCGCGAAGTGCTGCATGCCTTGCACAAGGTTCTCCGCATTGGTCGCAAGTGTCGCCCGCACGACCTCCGGATTGGTGAAGGGATTGTTGGAAGGCGATAGCGCCGCCAGCATCTGCTCCAGATAGAACAGCGCCTTCTTGCGCGTCTTCTCGTCGACGCCATCGGTATTCTTGGTGATGTCTTCGGCCCAACGCGACGTAATCAGATAGGCCTGTTTACAAAAGTCGAAGTACTGGCTGTCGGACCACTCCGCATCCTTGAAGCGGTTGTCACCGGGCTCAGGCTCGGCCACGGGCTCGACATCCTCGCCAAAGAAGCGGCGGAAGGAGCGGCCCCAAAGATCCGCGTAGCTCTGAAACAGCTCGCCCTGCGCTGCCGCAAGCTTGCCGGGGTCCGAGACCCAGACGCGGGCCACCTCACCGAGCGTCTTGGCGGCCTCGCCGGCCTCCGCAGCCATGCTGTAGGGGCCGTTTCCGTTGGAACTGCTCCGCTCGGCCAGAGTCGAGAATACCTTGGTCCCCTGATCGAACAGGCGAACCATGTTCCGGGCAAATTCGTTCAATTGCGTGGTTTGGCACCCGTCCGCGGCGGTTTCTCCGGCGTCTGTATTACGCTCCTGCATCGAAATGTCCTTGTATGACCCCCGACTCACCATGCTCGTGCCTGCTTAAACGGGGAATACCCGCCGTGCGGCTTCCGCAGCGATGGTCATTGTGCTATGCAATATAAGCGTCAGGCGACGGTAATCGCCAGGGGAAAGTCCACAAGAGCCAACATCTTACCGATGTTTTCACGATCAGCTTATTGCCTCGTGGCGATGTTGCCTGTGCTTTTGCTGGGCGGATGCGCCGATAGCATGCCCGATGGCAAGCGCCTCAAGCGCTTCACGGAGGTGATCCGCGGCTATGACAGCACCCTGACGAGATCCGAGAAAGAAGCCGCGATCTCGGAGCTCCAGAAGGATAAGGAGCGCCAAGAACAGCTCGGCCACGCTGCGGGCGCACCAAAAGCTAACTAAATCAACGCTGACCGGCCAGGCTCAACGCGTGAGCCGCTTGCCGGGAAGCCCCTTTTTGTGGTTCAACAGTGGACTCCCGTCTAGACACTGATCGGGTGGGGATAACCGTCCGTGCATAACGACTTTCACAGAATTAAGCGGCTGCCGCCCTATGTCTTCGAGCAGGTCAACAAGCTCAAGGCCGAGGCGCGCGCGCGCGGCGACGACATCATCGATTTCGGCATGGGCAATCCCGATATGCCAACGCCGCCGCATATCGTCGACAAGCTGGTTGAGACCGTGCGCAACCCGCGCACCAACCGCTACTCGGCCTCAAAAGGCATTGGGGGTCTCCGGCGCGCCCAGGCCGCCTATTACGACCGCCGCTTCGGGGTAAAGCTCAATCCCGAGACCCAGGTCGTCGCCACCCTTGGCTCCAAGGAGGGCTTCGCCAACGTCGCTCAGGCCATCACCGCCCCAGGCGACGTGATCCTGGTGCCGAACCCGACCTATCCGATCCACGAGTTCGGCTTCATCATGTCAGGGGGCGTGATCCGGCACCTGCCGGCCAGCACCGACTCCCAGTTCATGGTGTCGCTGGACAAGGCCGTGCGCCATTCGGTGCCCAAGCCCTCGGCGCTCGTCCTGAATTATCCGGCAAACCCGACCGCCGTGGTGGCCAATCGCGACTTCTATCGGGAGATCGTCGCCTTCGCCAAGAAGAACGACCTGATCGTGCTCTCCGATCTGGCCTACGCGGAGATCTATTTCGATAGCGAGCCGCCGCCTTCCATCTTGGAAATTCCCGGCGCGATGGATATCGCTGTCGAGTTCACCTCGCTCTCCAAGACCTATTCCATGCCCGGATGGCGCATGGGTTTCGCCGTCGGCAATGAGCGGCTGATCCAGGCCCTGACGCGGGTTAAATCCTATCTCGACTATGGCGCCTTCACCCCGATCCAGGTCGCCGCGACCGCAGCACTCAACGGCCCGCAAGACTGCATCGATGAAATCCGCGGCGTCTATCGGCGACGCCGCGATTGCCTCGTCGATTCCCTCTCGCGCGCCGGTTGGCCGATCCCGTCGCCGCCCGCGACCATGTTCGCGTGGGCACCGATTCCGGACATGTTTGCGCATGTAGGATCGCTCGAGTTCTCCAAGATGCTCTTGGAGAAAGCCGAGGTCGCGGTGTCGCCGGGCGTTGGCTTCGGGGAATACGGCGAAGGCTATGTGCGCATCGCGTTGGTCGAGAACGAACAACGCATTCGTCAGGCCGCGCGTAATATCCGGAAATTCCTCACCGAGTCAGCGAATTCGCTGCACAACGTCATTCCCATTGCCTCCAAGGCGAATCGGACGTTCTGATCTCTCCCGATGGCTGATGTATTCAAGCTAGGACTGGCCGGTATCGGCACTGTCGGCAGCGGCCTGCTGCGGCTCATCGAGTCGCGGCGGGGGGTGCTGCCTGCGCGCGCGGGCCGACCCATCGAGGTGGTCGCCGTTTCCGCGCGCAACAAGCGCAAGAAGCGCAGCGTCGACCTGTCCGGCATCCGCTTCGTGGCAGACCCGGTCGCCCTTGCCACGGACCCGGAGATCGACGTCTTCGTCGAATTGATCGGCGGCGAAGAGGGTATCGCCAAGGAGGCGGTCGAGGCGGCGTTGCGCGCCGGCAAGCATGTGGTCACCGCCAATAAGGCGCTGCTCGCCCATCACGGCACAAGTCTGGCCGCGCTCGCTGAAAAGCACGGTGCCGCGCTCAACTTCGAAGGCGCCGTCGCCGGCGGCATTCCTGTGGTCAAGGTGATCCGCGAGGGCCTCCAAGGCAACGACATCGCCCGCGTCTACGGCATCCTCAACGGAACCTGCAATTACATCCTCACCAAGATGGAGCGCGAGGGGCGGAGCTTCGCCGACGTGTTGAAAGAAGCGCAGGCGCAAGGCTATGCCGAAGCCGATCCCACGTTCGACATTGGCGGCTTCGACACCGCGCACAAGCTCGCGCTACTCACCAGCCTCGCTTTCGGCACACGGCCGAAATTCGACGCCATCTATGTGGAGGGTATTGAGACCATCACGCCCGCCGACATCGAGGCCGCCGACGATCTCGGCTACCGCATCAAGCTGCTTGGCGTGGGGCTCCGCACCGACAGCGGCATCGAGCAGCGCGTGCACCCGACCATGGTGCCCAAGGATACGGCCATCGCCAATGTGGACGGTGTCTCGAACTGCGTGGCCATCGATGGGGACTTCGTCGGCGATGTCATGTTGATCGGTCCAGGCGCCGGCGCCGGACCGACAGCGTCCGCGGTGATGAGCGACGTCGTGGAAATTGCCCGCGGGACCGTCCTGCACCCCTTCGGCATCAAGGCCAAGGACTTGAAGCCCTACAAAAAGGCGCAGATGCAAGCCCATGAGGGCGGCTACTACATCCGGCTGTCCGTCCACGACCGCACCGGCGCTTTTGCCGCCATCGCGCAACGCATGGCCGCGCAAGGGATTTCGCTCGAGAGCATCGTCCAGCGGCGTCCCCACACTCAACTGGCGGGTCACGGAAGCCGGCCGAGCGGGCCGGCCGCTGTCGTCATGGTGACACATCAAACGACGGAAGCTGCTGTCCGCAAGGCGCTCGCAGCCATCGAGCGGGATGGTCATGTGGATGCGAAACCACAAATGATCCGCATCGAAAAACTGTGATAGTGGGTCTCTAACTAAGACGCGTGATTAAGACGCGTGAGCACACGCGCGGGAGCTAGGGAGGATCCGAGGTGTCAGAGGCTGCGGCTAAGACCGATCTCGACCGTGCGCTTGCGCTGGATATCGTTCGCGTGACCGAGGCGACCGCCGTGGCTGCCGCACGCTGGCGCGGCCGCGGCGACGAGGCCGCCGCGGACGAAGCCGCCATGGACGCCATGTATCGTGAGCTGGCGCGGCTGCCAGTGGAGGGCGTGGTCGTCGTCGGTGAGGGCGACCACGACGAGCGCCCGCTACTTTACATCGGGGAGACAATCGGCGCAGGCGGCGTCCAGGTCGATATCGCCGTCGATCCGGTTGACGGGATCAATCTCTGCGCCAAGGCTCTTCCCAACGCGCTCACAGCGCTTGCCATCGCCAAACGCGGCAGCCTCGTACGGATGCCGGCGGTCTATATGGACAAGATCGCGGTTGGACCGGGCTACGTCGACGGCCTCGTCGATCTCGATGCGCCCGTCGCCGTGAACATCAAGGCCCTCGCCGACGCCAAGGGCGTGTCGGTCAACGAAATTACGGTCTGCATCCTCGATCGCCCGCGCCACGCCAAGCTTGTCGATGACGTTCGCGCGTCCGGCGCCGCCTTGCGCCTGATTGGCGACGGCGACATCGCCGGCGTGATCCACGTCACCAAATCGCTCGAGACCGGCATCGACATGTATATGGGCATTGGCGGCGCGCCGGAGGGCGTGCTCGGTGCGGCCGCGTTGGCTTGCATTGGCGGCCAGATCCAAGGCCGGCTGATCGTCCACAATGACGAGCACCGGGCGCATGCGCGCGCCGCGGGCATCCACGATCTCAACCGCAAATACACCCTGAGCGACCTGGTGACGGGAGACCTCAGTTTCGCCGCCACCGGCATCACCGACGGGTCCCTGCTGGAGGGCGTACGGCTCACCAAAGAGGTTGTGCACACCCACAGCGTGGTCATGCGGGGCTCGACCCGTACGGTGCGGTGGATCCGCACGGAGCATCCCGACACCGGCAAGTTCGACTGACGGGCAGGGGCAGGGGCAGCGAATCGGCTACACTCTCGACCCTCAATAAGGATCGTTCGAGTGATGGTTCGCGCGTGACGGCAGCCCTGAAATTGGACACGAAGGACACAGCGCCAGCCTTCCTCGGCGTGGAACGCTCCGCTCGCGGGCGCCGTTGGGTCGAGCGCCTGGATTCTGGCCGGAGCCATACCGCCGCGGCGATTGCGCAAAGCCATGGCCTCCCGGAACTGCTCGGCCGTGTGCTTGCGGCGCGCGGCGCGGAGATCCAGACCGCCGAGCGGTTTCTCGACCCGTCTCTCAAGACCTTGCTGCCCGATCCCCTCCGTCTCCAGGATATGGAGCGTGCGGCGGCACGGTTCTCCCAAGCGATCCAAGCCGGCGAGCCAATTGCCGTGTTAGGCGATTATGACGTGGACGGAGCCTGCGCCGTGGCGCTCCTGGAGCGCTTTCTGCGGGCCCATGGGCGCGCCTGCACCACCTACATTCCCGATCGCCTTACCGAGGGCTATGGACCCTCGCCTGAGGCGCTCAGCGGTCTGGTCGAGGAGGGGGCTCGCCTCATCCTCACGGTCGATTGCGGGACGACCTCCGAACGCGCCATCGCCGCGGCGAACGCATGCGGGGCGCAAGTCATCGTCATCGACCACCATCAGGCGGACGAGGCCCTGCCGCCAGCGTTTGCCATGGTCAATCCCAACCGCCAGGACGATCTCTCGGGCCAAGGCCATCTTGCGGCCGCGGGCGTCGTCTTTCTGTTTCTGGTGGCGACGCTTGGCAGACTGCGGGGCGAGGGGTTCTATCAAGACCGCCCCGAGCCCGACCTTCTCGGACTGTTGGATCTCGTCGCGCTGGCGACGGTGTGCGACGTGGTGCCCCTCAAGGATGTCAATCGCGCCTTCGTGGCAAAGGGCCTGCAAGTCCTGCGGCTGCGAAACAATGTGGGTTTGCGCGCGCTGGCCGACGCGGCCCGGCTCGACGAGGCACCCTCCACCTATAGCCTTGGTTTCATCCTCGGTCCACGGATCAATGCCGGTGGACGCATCGGCGCATCGGGGCTCGGTGCACGGCTTCTTGCCACCGACGACGAAGTGGAGGCGGCCGCCATCGCCGCCAAGCTCGATGCGCTCAACGCCGAGCGCAAGACCATAGAGGCCCTGATGCTGGAGGATGCCGTCGCGCGCGCCGAAGCCGCGATCGCCGAGGCGCCCGACCGGCCGCTCATATTCCTCAGCGACGAAGGCTGGCACAAAGGCCTGGTCGGACTTGTCGCCGGACGCATCGCCGATCAGTTTCACCGGCCGGCCTTCGTTATGGCGATCGAGAAGGACGGCACCGCCACGGGCTCGGCCCGCTCGCTACCCTCTGTCGATCTCGGCGTCGTGGTGCGGGCAGCCGTAGAAGAGGGGCTCTTCATCAAAGGTGGCGGTCACGCCATGGCGGCAGGCTTCACGCTCGAGCTCACCAAGCAGGACGCCGTGCAAGCCTTCCTCGAAAGCCGCTTGGCCGAACCCGTGGCCCACGCGGTGGCGACCCGGCAACTCGCATTCGATGGCGCGCTGTCGGCCCGTGGCGCCACGCTTCAGATGATCGATCTTCTGGATCGTGCCGGACCTTATGGACCGGGCCACCCCAAGCCCCGCTTCGTGTTTCCCGCCCATCGCGTGACCCGGTTGCGCATCATGGGAGAGATCCACTTGCGCTGCACGCTGCTCGCCTCGGATGGCGGGCGGATCGAGGCGTGTGCCTTCAGGGTCGTCGGCACGCCGCTTGGCGATCTGTTCGCAAAGGCCGAAGGCAAGCCGCTCCACGTGGCCGGACATTTGCGCCGCTCGGTGTGGCAGGGCCGCGAAACTGTGGAGCTGATGATCGAGGACGCGGCCCCCTGCGACCTCGCGGGCTGACGGCCCGTTCTTGCGGGCGCTCGAAAAGCTTTCTATATGACGGGGCTCAAGCGGTACGCTCCCTTCGTCTAATGGTTAGGACGCCAGGTTTTCAACCTGGAAACAGGGGTTCAATTCCCCTAGGGAGTACCACTTCGCACCGCTCCGGGCCTTAAGGCCCTACCAGCTCCCCGTGTTTTCCATGGACGCCCAAGGCTCTTGCTTGGGCTTTGGGTCGCCCTTCTGCAACAGCTCGATCGAGATACTGTCCGGAGACCGGATAAAGGCCATGTAGCCGTCCCGCGGGGGCCGGTTGATGGTGACGCCACCCTTCATTAGGCGGTCACAGGTGGCGTAGATGTCCTCCACCTCAAAAGCCAGATGGCCAAAATTGCGGCCGTCGCCGTAGGCTTCCGGGTCCCAGTTGTGGGTGAGCTCGACCTCGGTGTGATCATCCCCCGGCGCGGCAAGATAGATCAGGGTGAAGCGGCCTTGCTCGCTCTCAATGCGGCGGGTCTCTTTCAGCCCGAGCTTGTTGCAGTAAAAGTCGAGCGACTTATCGACATCGGAAACGCGCACCATGGTGTGCAGATACTTCATCGGGTCGTCTCCTCGTTTGTGTTGTTTCGGCTCTCGGCCGAACCCTAAAGCCGAGCGCGCGGGGCTGGCAAGTACGGCATCCCGCATTGGGCCGCCTTCATCCATGCCGATTTGCTTCCGATTGTTGCACAGCGCCCACAGCGCCGCGCGCGCGCCAGAACAAACCAGAATTTGCTCATTGCCAGAGCCGCTTGCCTCTTCGTCATCGAGATTTTGCGGCGTTTGCTCCGAGGGCGGCACGCACGCGTGAAGCGCAATGGATTCTCTTGCCGATCAGATGCTTGCACGCACCTTTGCGTAACTGTCACGAACTTCGCGGCGCACTGTGGAGAAGAGATTGCGCTTCGGAAAATTCCTCTGGTCACGTTAGGCCGCGATGCTATGTTCGAAGGAGAGTATTCCAGCCGATTCGTTAGTGAGGCGCGTCGGATCGGCTGATGAAAGTTAAGCGGGGGAATGCGGCATGGGGGCGAAAGAACCGCCACATCTAGAGGAA
>Ga0209176_10000184_pt1 | contig 15381 bp, 14 predicted proteins | sample NGEPer11B_FD_184511 | JGI IMG/M metagenome (GOLD analysis project Ga0209176, IMG submission 184511) | Arctic peat soil microbial communities from the Barrow Environmental Observatory site, Barrow, Alaska, USA - NGEE Permafrost305-11B... | ecosystem: Environmental > Terrestrial > Soil > Wetlands...
ACAGTATGGAGGCCAGACCCGGGGCATCGTCCTCTTCATCGAAGGTGGTCAGCACTGCGGGACGGATCCATACGACGGGCACGGTCCAGGGCAACAGGGACGGACCGGTCGCACTCGGTGGACGCGGCGTGACCCGCACGAGTTCGGGGGAATCGAGCGGCGAGCGGCGCAACGAGGGCAACAACAACGTGCTGCTGTCAAGATCGCCCATCTGCATCGCCGCGATGGCACTGGCCGGGGCGGCGAACGGATGCGGTCGAGCTGTCCTCAGCGATTGGTTGCGGCTCGTCACGGCCTGCTCGGAGTCTTCGGCCCACAATCCGGGGCCACGGTCGAGCGACCAGAACGCGTGGAGCACCAGCAAGCGCATCGCCTTTCTCAATGAGGGATTCGGCACTCTGGCTACCGCCACCCGGACCCCGCGCGCACCGCCGTCGGCGGGTTCACATCAGCACATTTCGCGCCAGCATATCTGCTTCCACCGACGCCCCGCCACCCAGTCCCTGGAGATTCCGTCTACCTCAACACCAGGGGCGGTTGTCGCCACACCAACCACAGTTTTGGCCTCGATCACCGCGGCACCATCGGCTCGGCGGGCAGCCAGATTCACGCTCAACTACACCTGCGTGGCACCACAGCCAGCACAGCGTCCCCGGCGGGGACGTTCGGCCACCCATGCCTGAGCGCTTCGCCCAGATCGCGACGGCTGACTGAAGACAACTTCGCAGTTGTCGGACGTGTCCGACATGGTTGAAGCATGCGGTACTTCACCTCGGACACCCATTACGGGCATCGGAACATTATCCGGTTCTGTGATCGCCCGTACGTCTACGTGCACCACATGAACGTCGACCTGGTGAATCGCGCCGCCGACACCGTCGAGGCCGGCGACGAGCTGTGGCATCTCGGCGACGTCGCGCTCGGCTTCATCGACTCCTCCCTGACCAATCTCGCGAGGATCGCCGTCGACGTGACGCTCGTGGCGGGCAACCACGACCGCTGCCACCCTTACAACGGCCCGCGTGGCGAGCGGTTCGTCGAGGTCTATCGCGAGAAGTGCCGCCTCAGTGGGCTGATCCTGACGAACACCGGGCTGACGCTCGCCAACGGCGTCGAAGCGCAGGTGTCGCACTTCCCGTATGCAGACCCCAACCCGCAACCTGAGATCGGGCGGAACGGCAAGCCGGTCATCGACAAGTATGCGTCGTGGCGCCCCGTCGACGACGGCTCGTGGCTGCTGTGCGGACACGTTCACGAAAGTTGGCGGCAGCGTGGTCGGATGATCAACGTCGGCGTCGATGCCTGGGGCGGTTGCCCAGTCAGTGAGGAGACCGTCATCGGGTTGATCGAGGCCGGCCCTCAGGATCTCGCTCCGGTGGCCTGGGAGCGGGACCGATGAGGCTGGGGGTCGCTGGCGATTGGCATGGCAACCGCACGTGGGCGCTGCGCTGTGTCCGCGCACTGGCTGACGCGGGTGTCGGCGAGGTCTACCATTTGGGCGACTTCGGGATCTGGCCCGGCCCGCGCGGGCGGGACTACCTGCTCGACCTCGACGCAGTGCTCGGCTCGCACGCCATGGAACTGTTCGTGACGCCGGGCAACCACGAGGACTACGACCAGATCGCGGAGCTTCCCGCCCTCGACCGGGGGCACGACATCGGCCAGGTTCAGTGGATCACCGACGACATCGCCTTGCTGCTTCGTGGCCACCGCTGGGAGCGCAAGGGGTGGTCGTTCCTGTCGCTCGGCGGCGCGCCCTCGGTCGATCGCTGGTCGCGCCGTGAGGGGCTGGACTGGTGGGAGGCCGAAGCAATCACCGACGAGGACGTTGCCCGAGTTGTGGAGGGTGGTCGGGCTGACGTGATGCTCGCACACGATGCGCCCGATGCTGCCTTGGGCACACGTGGTGTTACATCGGTGTTGCGCAGCAACCCCATCGGCTGGCCTGCCCACGCGCTTCGCTACGCGACCGAAGGTCGCGACCGGATGACGGCAGCGTTCCTGGCTGTCGAGCCGCGCCTGTTCCTACACGGGCACTACCACCTGAGGGACGAGACGTGGATCGACAAGTTCGACCATCGGACGCACGTGGTGTCGCTCGACTGCGATGGCGCGCCGGTCGGAAACCTGCTGGTTCTGTCGCTGCCCGATCGAGACTCTGGCGAGGAGCCGGCGATCGAGTGGCTGACGCTTCCGGCCGGGCGACAGCGTGACCAGCTCGTCGACGACCCGATCGCACCGAAGTCGCCTATGGTCGAGTGGACTGTGGACGAGATCGTGAAGGTTCTCGACGACGGCCGCTCGGTTCATTGGAAGGCCCTCACCCGGGTGGCTCGACGCGATGACGGTTTTGCGTCACTTCTCGATGAGTCGCTGAGTCGAACCAGTAATCGGATCGCTGTCGACTACCTGTCCCGGGTGCTGCGAGGCGGGCCTGAGCCCAAGCGCGCCCAATAGTCGCCGCACGTACGGTGACCCGGCCAGTGCAAATCCACCAGAAATGTCCTGCGAATCTTTCAGCCGGTATCTGCGAATCAACCAGTCAGGTGCTGCGAATCAACCAGTTTCACCGTAGGGTGGACCCGTGACCACGCACATCAAACGCCACCTGAAACCACGAATCCTGGAAGCCCTTCAGGACACGCGGATCGTCGTCATTCAAGGTGCACGCCAGGTTGGCAAGACCACCCTGGTACGCGAGATCGTCGAGGAGGTCGGCGGCAGACTGGTCACCTTCGACGATGAACAGATCCGGTCCGCCGCCCAGGCTGATCCGGTGGGGTTCCTTCATCAGAATCCAGACGGGTTGCTGGCAATCGACGAGATTCAGCGCGTTCCTGAGATGGTTCTCGCGCTGAAACTGGTCGTCGACAAGGACCCCCGTCCAGGCCGATTCCTGCTCACGGGGTCGGCTAACCTCCTTCGACTTCCTGCTGCACAGGACAGCCTTGCCGGTCGTGCCGAGACCATCGAGTTGCACGGGTTCAGCCAAGGCGAGTTGGCAGGTCACCAGGAGCGGTTCATCGACAAGTTGCTCGCAGCGGATCTGTTCAGCGGGCATACGAGTTCGTTGACACGCCACGACTATTTGGAGCGGGCCACCGCGGGCGGGTACCCCGAGGCGCTCGCCCGTGCCCCGGGCCGAAGGCGGAGCGAGTGGCTCGACAACTACGTGCGGAGCATCGTGGAACGCGACGCGCCAGACGTCAGCAATCTGCAACGCGTCACCGACCTGCCATTGATCCTGAAGGTTCTTGCAGCAAGGAACAGCGAAGAGCTCAATGTCGCCGACGTTTCAAAGGAGACGGAGATACCTGTCAGCTCGCTCAATCGGCTGCTCGACCTCTTGGAGACCCTCTACCTCGTCCAGCGCATCCCCGCGTGGTCGACCAACTTCTCGAAGAGAGCGGTCTCGCGACCGAAGACATCCCTGCTGGACACCGGCCTCGCTGCGCGACTGATCAACATCTCCGCAGCTGGCGCGGGGCCGGAAGCATACGGGGAGGTCGCCGGCCACCTCTTGGAGGGCTTCGTCGCGGGCGAGATCCGAAAACAACGAGCTTGGGCAGATGAGCCCGTCCGCGTCAGCCACTTCCGCGACCGCTCCGCCGGCGAAGTCGATCTCATCCTTGAGACACCAGACGGCCGGGTGGCGGGTCTCGAAGTGAAGTCGAACTCCCGCGTCAAGAGCAGCGACAACAAGTGGCTGAGTCAAATGCGCGACAAACTCGGCAAACGCTTCGTCGGCGGGCTCGTCCTTCACACAGGGATGACAAGCGCGCCTTTCGGCGAGCGGATCACGGCGGTGCCCATGGACGTGCTCTGGACCACGTGACCTGCCAACTCATGACGCCTCCCCGGGCGCGTCGCCGTCGTCCGGGCCAAACGCATCGGCCAACAGCTCAGCGGTCAAGGAAAAGTGGCCACGTGTATCAAGCCTCTTTTTTAGAGCTACCGACGAGCGTTATCCCGAACTCGGAGCATCCCGAAATGGCGGTGGGACTGACACTCTTTACGGCCATTTGGAACGCGACATCACACAGGTGTGCTCAAATTGTGCTCAAAACGACGTCAGGGAAAACGAAGAGGTCCCATTTTTCCCCGCAATCTCGGGGAAAAATGGGACCTCATATGGCGGTGGCGGTGGGATTTGAATTCTAATGAACTTCAAAGTTCTTCAAGGTTTGAAGTTCAGGTAAGATAGGCCCGACAGCTCGCCAAGGAGAATTGTGAAAGTTCCCGCCCCACCCCCCAGCATCGACGAAATTCTAGCGAGAACGCCAGCAGATCGGTTACTCACTGTATTGATGCCATCTGAGTCAAGCGCGATGACAGAGGAGTACCTCCCATGGGACCGCCTCCGCTACAAAACACCTCCAGACGGTCTCAGTGTCGAGGAATGGTGGCTTCGCACTAAATGGGCACGGCGTAGCGTGCAGCGCCAGATCAAGGCTCTGGTCAATATCGACGGCTCGCTGTTCAACTACAGCCTTCCAGATTCTCTCCTTCAAATGAATGACGAGATAACCCGAGGAGCGAGCGGCCAGATCACGGTAAGCGAGCAAGTGACCGACGCTTCGACTCGCGACCGCTACGTCATCAGCTCGCTGATCGAGGAGGCCATCACATCCAGCCAGTTGGAAGGTGCCGCCACAAGTCGCAGAGTCGCGAAAGACATGATTCGCAGCGGTCGCGAACCCCAGGATCGCAGTGAGCGGATGATCTACAACAACTACATGGCCATGCGACGCATCGTGGAACTGCGACACACCGACTTGACTCCGGCTCTGATTCGAGAGATTCATCGCATCGTGACCGATGGCACGCTCGACAACCCCGCTGCGGCCGGAGTCATCCAGGACAACGACGCTGAACGCATTGCTGTCTGGGGCGAGGGCGAGCAGTTACTACATCGTCCGCCATCGGCCACGGAGCTTCCCGAACGGCTCGAGCGACTATGTGGGTTCGCAAACGGGACCTACGACCAGACCTACATGCCACCAGCACTTCGTGCGATCGCAATCCACTTCATGATGGGCTACGACCACTACTTCGAGGACGGAAACGGCAGGACCGCTCGCGCCTTGTTCTACTGGTCGATGCTGCGCGAAGGATTCTGGCTCACAGAATTCTTGACAATTTCGAAGATCCTCAAGGAAGCCCCCGCTCAGTATGCGAGATCGTTCCTCCTGACCGAAGAGGACGATGGCGATCTCACTCACTTCTTTCTCTACCACCTGAACGTCATTGTGCGCGCCATCAACGATCTCCATACCTACCTCGCCAAGAAGGCCGAAGAACTTCGCGACTTACAAACGACCATTCGCGCGACGCCGGGTGAATACAACTATCGACAGCTGTCGGTGCTCGAACACGCGGTCAAGAATCCCAACGCGGTCTACTCGGCGCAATCCCACGCAGGCAGCCACAACATCTCACAGCAGTCGGCACGCAATGACCTGTCAGCGCTGGAGGCGCGCGGCCTACTGAGGCGGATCAAGCTCGGACGTCGCTACGCATGGGTGCCGGAGACCGGACTCCCCGGCCGTCTCAAGCCGGATGACAACTGATCCTGGTCCGGCGCGCCAAAGCGCGGATGGCCAGCGTCGCGTCACCGTCCGGAGCTCCGTGCTGCGGTTGAGGGCTCATTGCAAAATCTCCAACACCGTTCTCAAGGCCGGCCCAGCCAACGGGAAACTGCGCGCCATTTCCATCAGCGCACCGGGGCTGTTGCCGGGTTGGCGCAGCCATCGCTTGAGAGCCCCGACGGCCAAATCGTCGCCCCACGCGTGGCGGAGACGGAAGAGGTCAATGAGGGTGCGTTCGGGACTGTAGAGCCCGATCGACCACTCATCGGTGAGTCGGTGTTCGCCCCGCCCAATCTCAAACGTCGCACGATCAAAGAAGTGCCATGCAATCGGTGCGTGCCGCACCGCCAAACGGTGTGCCCCTCTGGGGAGTGCTACGTCGCTGGCAGCAGGTATTTCATCTGTCAGATCGTGTATCGCCAGAGCGCTCAACAAGCACAACGTGGCATCGGCCCGGCGCGCCGTGATGGACATCAGGGCCGCCGTCGTGTCATCGACCGCCCCAGTCCGGATGAAACTTCCCGGGCCGATCTGCTCGTACTGCCCATCCCGCACCAAGGTCGAGAGCCGGTGACGAGACACCCCAACGGTCCCCAAATCACCATGGCGCAATAGAACTGGAAGCTGTGTTTCAGCCATGACACCTCCCAACAGAAAACGCTACACCAATATAGTACCTGTAGCGATTTGTGCCTAACACGCTCAGCAACCATGCCCCGGAGATCAGCATCTGCTGAAAGACTCTCGGCGCCGGTCAACGTGACGTCATGCGGCACGCAAGCGGCATTTACAACATGGCGTGAATGACGCCAGTACGATCGGGCCGGATCGCCTCTAGCGTCGACAACGCAAGCTTGTGTCTTGGTCGACCATGCAACCAGCGCTCCACCGGCAGGCGTAGCCTTCAGGGTCGAGCCTGCCGTAGCGGTCTTTGGATGAATCGATGGTTGGCAAAACCCCAAACGACGACACCGCAGCCATCACCGCGGCAGATCGACTCAAGAGCATCGTGCGGGAACCGGGTTAGGCTCCAATGCTCGCTTCGGGTCGATGCGAGTCGGGAGGTCTGCATCGTCGCCTCGGGCCAAGACTGAGTAGTCATTGTGCCCACATACGTGGCAGTCCATATCAACGTGTGGAGTTTGCACAACCAATTGTGGGTGCTCTGGCGCGGTCGGGAGACTGCGCAGGACTCGAAATCCCGCTCGTGGGCGGCCAATACCGACGGCATACTGCATGAAATCGTTGACGGCCCATCCGACAGCCATCGCATTCAGCGTAATGACGCTCGGAGCTTCGATTCCGGGTTCGTCAACGTATCGCTGATTCTCTCGTTGCACCGGGTCCGCTAGCGACTCGGCCGCGAGTCTCCCGGCGTCTATGAGGCCGTTGCAGCGCAAACAGCCGGGCTCTGAACCGATGGAACGCACGACTCCGAAGATGTCCCGGATGTCGCCGCTGGTCTTGTCGATGACGACTTTGGAACCAATTTGTAGTGAGGGAATGGAGTATTGGTAGGCGATCTGATTGACGACGTCCCGCGCGAGCATGGTGTCGGCGGCCAGGAAGATGAAGTCGCAATCGAGGATTCGCCGTGCGACAGCGTCGTCGGCGACGTCGCCTGCTATCGCTTCTACTCGCGATGCCGAGTTGGCGTTGTCAACGATCCGCGATGCGAGCGCAACTTTCAGTGCTGGCTTGTTCAGGCCAAGTCGAGCGGCCAAACGCCCGACTAGACCTGGTCCGAATCGTCCGTAGGCGTCGCGCCTTCGAGCTTCGGGCAGCCTGGAAAGATTGGACGGGCTCACTATGTCGGGGTCGATGACGACAAAGTTTCCGACACCCAATCTGGCAAGGGCTTGAATGACGAGCATTCCGACTCCCCCAGCACCAACTACTCCAATGCGCAGGTCGGCGAGCCTTCTCTGCCCAGCGTCGCCGAACACGAGGGCCTGGCGTGCGAACTCGTGGTGCGCTCTGGGCCTGACCTCGCGCGTTGCGCCGTCGTCGATGAACTCCAACTTGTCGCCGATCACAGTGGTGACGTTGATTGGTCGCACCTCATTGCCGGCGGCCCATAGGACACCTGCGGATGCGCCCTTGGCGAGTACGAGAGCACCGACCGGCTTGCCACTGACCGAGAGAAGGGTCGGGTAGGCCCGCTCGTGGGATTTTTGATCTTGGCCCGAGAAAGATACGCGGCCGCTTCCGCCGTGGTTGTGGACGGCGAGGTAGACCAGTCCCAGTTCCTTTGCGCGTCGCAGCTGGTGCGTCACGAATTCTCCGTTGAGGTGGCGGTATCCACGTGTCCCGGGAACGTAGTCGGTGCCGTCCTGCGCAAGTGCAACTTCGCGAACCAACAGTCGAGTTGCCGTGCCCGATGATGCAAGTCCGCACAGCAGCACGGCACCGTGTTCATCATGGTCACCAGGAAACAGGTGGGCGGTGAGCTGCGTCCAATCACTCACCCTGACTCGAAGCTCGATCGACTCGACACCGCTCTCATCTCTTGTCCTACTCATCGTGTCCGGACCCATTCGAGGACCTTGGCGATCTTCATGGGAGCAGTTTGCGATGCGAACGAGCCGCGAGTTCGCCGCGAAACTTGAACCACAGGTCTGGCGATTGCTTCGCCCGGCCATGCGAGCTCTGTCCCTTGGAACCCTTCGCCCAGTGGCGCTTGATCCAAGCGCACGAGGTCGTGACGAAGGAACATCGGGTAGATGTCGCTGCCAGGTAGCGAGAAGGGTAGGAGAAAGATCAAGTACGAGTCAGCTTGAACATATGGCGCACCCAGTGCCACGTCCTTCATTTCCACCCAAACTCCGCCTTGACCGTCCGGCACCGTCTCAATCGTGGTCGAAGGATAGGCGGCCCGGATCATCGCCAGCGCCTCTCCAACCGCTTGCTTGAGCGGTCCCATTTCAGGAGTTGTCGTCACCGGGAATCGCCCAGAAATGATCTCCGTCTTTGACGCTGACGGGATGCTCGTCAGGGATGATCTTCTGATGTCCGTTCGGTTGGACCTCAGACAGCACGAAGTCCAATTGGATCGGTACTCCGGCCTCAATTGCTCCCTGCTTGATACTTAGCCCGGTCGCATGTTTGTCTGGAAGAGTCACAGCTTGGTCGTTGACCGTGATGCTGACATCTTTGGGTTTCTTCTTGTTGTCCGTCGTGTCATCGGGAGGCTCGTGCGTGTGATCTGTCATTTCAACACCTCATGTGCTTGATGCGAATATCGCAAGATCAGGCTAGCCCACACTTGCTGAAATCGCAACATTGGAAATGCTCTTTTCGCAACAAGGGCGTAGTCGAAAGCAAGAACAGAGGAGTAGCCTACGAAAGTGCAACCACACATCGGCGCTCGGATCAAGCAACTTCGTGAAGCGGCCGGCTTGCGAGCAAGCGATCTTGCAGACCTTGTCGGCATGGACGCGACGGCTCTCTCGAAGATCGAAAACGATCGTCGAAACGTCAAATCCACCGAATTGGCCGACCTTGCCAAGGCGCTGGGCGTTTCTCCACTCGCGCTTCTAGCAGACGAGCCCATCCTCTCGAAATTGTCCGTCGCCGCCAGACGAGCAGGCAATGGGCTAACGATGGGCGCTGCCTATGACGAACTCATGCGGCTGTCCGAACTGCATGTCGTGCTATCTGATGCTGGCATTCATGCTTCGCCGGATCTTGCGTCCGTGCCGGACGTTCGCGGCCAATCGTGGTTCGACGGGGCTGAAGCTCTGGCTCGCTGGGCGAACACCAAACTTCCCATCACTTCGGACGGTGACCAGCGGTTCGCCTCGTTGGCCGACAAGATTGAAGAAGTGCTGTCCCTCGACGTATTCGTCCAAGAGTTCGAAGGGGACGCACTCTCTGGGGCAGCAATTACCGATCGATCGTTCCCGTTGCTTTTCGTGAACTCCACCCACCCTCGACCTAGGTGCTTGTTCACATTGGCCCATGAACTGGGACACGTTCTGGCCAACCACAACGGAGACGGCATAACGCTCGACCGAGAGCTTTCTGGCTCCACCGAGGACGAGCGAATGGCGAACGCGTTTGCCGCCAGTTTCCTCATGCCGAGCGAAACCATCCGCTCACGCATCGAAGAAGACGGTCGCGAGCCTTCAACGCTGGTCGCTTTGACGTATGAACTCGGCGTCAGTTTCGAATCACTGATCTACCGGCTGCATAATCTGCGCATCATCAACGCAGAGGGTCGTGACCAACTCATGTCTGTCAACTGGCGACAGTTAGCGCTACTACTCAACAATCCGTCTCTTCGAGGGAACGTCAGCAAGTTCGGCGTGAGCAAACTCCAATCTCGAGATAGCTCCCGGCCAGCACGTCGTCCACCCGGTGTTCTGCTCCGTCGAGCGTCAAGCGGTTATGTCAAGGGCGTCATTGGGGTCCAACCCCTAGCAGACCTCGTGGGAACAGATTCGGAGCTGATGCTCGACCAATTCAGCCAAAAGCAAGACATCGACCAAGTAATCGGCATCCTCAAGTCCGACTTCAGCCAGCAAACCGACGAGACACCTGAAGACTTGTTCTCGGGTACCCCGTTCTAGTTCGACCAGGCGATTCGTTGTGTGGTTTGTCGATGCTGTCACGCTGCGACATTTCGCATCCGCAGGACGTCTCAGCGTGCTCGAATCGTTTCTAGCCAACTACCCCGGCCCTTTCTGGACCGATGCGGTGAGAAGCGAAATTCTCGAAAACATCGGTGACGAGCCGTGCAACGAAATCCTCGCAGCCTCCTTTCTCGGCACTCCAGTTGTAGTCGGAACCGGTGACCTGCTCGACGTGTTCAGGATCCAAGTGGCCCTCGGAGGATCGGCCAAAGATCCGAAGCAACATCTTGGCGAAGCTGAATGCATTGCTCTCGCCGACAAAGACCACGGAGGCATCATCACAGACGACAACGCCGCCTACGACTTCGTCGAACGCCGCCTCGGCACAAACAGGGTGATAGACACGATCGAAGTCCTTCGCGCGTCAGTTGCCAACGGTGACATCGAGCCAAGTCAGGCTCAACAGATCGCAGACGCCGTACGAAACAGCGGCCGAAGCCTGCGCCGTGAACACCCCACGACGCTCACCGCGGAATATTTTAGGTAACCCGCAACGCCCGCAGGGGGTAGCCTCCCCCGAACCTCGTCGCCAAACAGGACGCCGAAGGCGCACCGCAGGGTGCGACACAGGCGATATTTACAACCTGGCGTGAATGACGCCAATAGGTTCGGGACATCGAGTGAACCGGCGAGCGCGGTTCCCTGGGTTACGCCTAGACGAGATCTCAGTGGCTGCAACCCGCGGTGTCAACCAAAGAGGGGGCAGTCCCCGGGGCGACGTCCCGGTCAGGATCCTAACTTTGGGGGACTCCGCGTCGGCGGAAGGCTGTGAAACCGACCACCATGAGGGTCACGGCGACGCCGGTCATCACCGTGAGTGCGCCGGTCTGGATCGTGCCGGCCGGGGGGTTGCCCACGTGCGTGGTCGGCGAGATGTCGAGCGCCCACTGGCGGAACTTCAGACCAGGACCGAGAAACGCGATGAACGTCATCACGGCATAGCTGACCCAGGAGATCCCGAAGAGCCGAGGACGTAGACCGTAGACCGTCAGCGCCAGCCCGGCGAGCACGAGCTCGGCCGGAAGGTAGGCCAGTCCGGACCTCAGGGTGGTGCCGAGTTCCGCCATGTCGCCGACCGACAGCGCTGTCGTGAGGCCCAGGACGAGCGACGAGCCGAGCACGATCATCATGAGGCCGCCCAGCAGCACCAGCGTGTGCGAGGCGAGCCAGCGGGCCCGGGACAACGTGCCGGAAAGTCGGGTCTCCAACCGGCCTTCGGCCTCCTCGGTCCGCAGCGTGCCGATCGCCTGGACGACGTACCCCGCGGCGATGACGGCCAGATACAGCTGGGTGGCGGCGACGAACCCGTCCAAGGGGCGGCCGTTGGCGATGCCCATGGCCTCGGCAAGAGCGTGGTTGCCGGCCATCGCGTCGAGGAGCTGCTGGGAGAGGGCGCCCATCATCCCGGTGAGCAGCACGCCGCCGGCGAGCCAGCCGAGGATGGCGGGCCGGTGGATCCAGACTGCGAGCCCGATCGGGCCGCGCAGCCGCGCGGCAGCGCGCTCGGGGCCGGCGCCGCTCCGGACCAGTGCGCTTCCCAGATCGCGTCGGGCGGCCAGCAGCAGTGCCGTGCCGCACAGGGAGAGGCCGGCCGCGAGCGGGATGGCCAGGGCCCACCACCGCTGGTCCCCAAATGGCGCCGTCTTCTCCGCCCAGCCGAGCGGGGAGAGCCAGGTGACCCAGGTCTTGGTCGCGTCACCGACGCCGCGCAGGACGTACGACGACGCGAGGACGATCAGGCTCCACGTGTAGACCCCCCGGGCGTGCAGGGTGAGCTGTGCCAGCAGGGCCGCAAGGCCGGCGAAGACGAAGGCCAGGGCGACCAGGGAAAGTGCGTAGAGGATCGACCCTGCGAGCGGGACGCCGCAGACTACTAAGCCGACGACGAACAGTAGTCCGGTTGTGACGATCGTGGCGGTGGCCACGAGGAGCGCCGCCAATGTGGGCTCATGGCGGGCGATGCGACCACCGAGCAGCAGTTCGAGCCGACCGGACTCCTCCTCGAGGCGTGTCGCCCGTGCCGCCAGGCGGATGCCGAGCAGCGGCAGCAGGAAGGAGGCCATGAAGCCGAACTCGTCCTGGATCACGCCGCCGAGAGAGTCGATGCCCTCAACCATGCCGTTGATCGCCACCAGGGCATTGCCCGAGGTGACGGCCTCGGCGTAGGAGTGGATCTTGGTTGGGGTGTCGTAGAGCGCGGCGATGCTCGCGGCTGTTCCGATCATGCTCGCGCCCAGCACCAGCACCCACGTCAGGGCACCGCGCCGCTGGATGCGCCCGACAATGCGCAGCATGGTGCGCAGACCGAACAGGCGGTCCGAGGCCGGTAGACGTCGGGCGCTCATCGAGCGGCCTCGGCGAGACTCCCGTCGGCGGCCACCTCGTCCGGGTCCAGCGTCTCGCCGTAGTTCTGCAAGAACAGCGCGTCGAGACTGGGGGGCGTGACCGTGAGCGTGTGGATGCCCGCCGCGTGGAGCCGCCCGATAACCGCGTCGAGGTTGTCGGAGTTGATGCTGAACCGGGAGTCCTTGAGCCCGTCGATCCACTCACTCTGGAAGTCGGTAACCCCGTCGGCGTCGGCCAGTCCGACGGCTTCGGAAACGGTGACGACGCGGACAGCGGTCCTGGTGTGCCGACGTAGGTCGGCCAAGGTGCCGCTGGTAACGGTGCGGCCCCGACGGATGATGCTCACCCGGTCAGCCAGCGCCTCCACCTCGCCCATGATGTGACTGGAAAGTAGCACCGTCACGCCCTCCTCGCGCCGCTCGCGGATGCACTCCTGGAAGGCCTGCTCCATGAGTGGGTCGAGACCCGAAGTCGGCTCGTCGAGCACCAACAAGTCCGCGTGGGCGGCCAAGGCGGCGATAAGGGCCACCTTCTGCCGATTGCCCTTGGAGTAGTCCCGGACCCGCTTGGTCGGGTCCAGGTCGAACCGCTCGATGAGGTCCGTGCGACGCCGCTCGTCGACGCCGCCTTGGGTGGCGCCCAGCACGTCGAGGCACTGCCCCCCTGTCAATGCTGGCCAGAGCGCGACGTCGCCGGCGACATAGGCCAGTCGGCGGTGCAGTCGGGGCGCGTCGCGCCAGGGGTCGCCGCCGAACAGCTCGGCGTGGCCCGACGTCGCTTTCATCAGCCCGAGCAGCACGCGGATCGTTGTGGACTTGCCGGCGCCGTTGGGCCCGAGGAAGCCGTGCACCTCTCCTGGGCGCACGGTGAGGTCGAGTCGGTCGAGGGCCCGGACGTTGCCGAAGACCTTGGTGAGTCCCTCGGTGTGGATCACGGCGGTATCGGTCATGGAAGCGACTCCTTCGGAGGGGCCGCGAACGCGCCCCCGATGTAGACGGCGGTGACGTCCCTAGCCCACCGGTCGAGACCGGCGGGCGTCAGCGGGTCGTCACCGATGGCGGTGGCGATCTGGTTGCGCAGCAGAATTACGGCGAGGTCGTTGGCCAGCAGGAACGCCGCACGGACGGCCGGATCCTCGGTGGGCGCGGCCACACCCAGATCGACCATGGCGTCCAACACGCGTCGGGTGGCGGCGTACCACCGCCCGAAGAGCGCCGCCCCAGCCGGGTCATCGGTGAGGAGCAGTCGGCGCAGGTACGCCGGCAGCGGGGATCCGTGCGGGAACGCCCGCGCGAACGCCTCGGCGACCGACGTGGTGGCCTCGCCCCTGGCGAGCATATCGGCGAGGTCCTCCCCGTCGAGCTCGGCGAAGATCGCGTCGAACGACTCGGCCGCGTGTGCATCCACGGCGGCCCGCAGGCCGTCCTTGCTCCCGAAGTGGTGGACCACCAGTCCCGGCGACACCCCTGCGGCGGTGGCGATCTCACGCACCGTCACCGCATCGTGCCCGCGCTCGGCGAACAGGCGCAGCCCAGCGTTGCGGATGTTCGCCCGGGATGTGAGATCCCGCTCGTCCGTGATTGAATCCATATTCAGGATACTAAACGTTTGTTTAGCGCAGTGCAAGCGACTCGTCGAGCCGGCCGTGGACTCTCGCGTTGGTGTCGGGTCAACCACACGACCGGACACGATGCAAGCAGACCCTCCGGCGCCTCGGGACCTGACCGTTGTTGATGCCGTCTGAAAACAGCCACCCGGGGATTGCAAGCAAAGGTACAACTGCGCCTCTCGTGACTCGTCTCAGCAACCGCGCCGCCATCCATGGCGCCTTCGGGCGACCCCATGCGGAAGTCGGTCGCTGCTTCCGCTCTTGCGTCGGCACACTCTTCCACCGTGTTGTGGTTGAGGTCCCGACATCGTCTCTCCAGAACCTAGGTGATTGCCGTTGCCGAGCGCGGCGTGCCAAACCGGTATCGCGCGCAGAACGCCAATGGGCGTCGAGGGGCCACGGGGTGAGACTCAGGCAAGGTTAACCACCTGCGTTGTACCCCAGCTTTCGGGTGCGCCAAATCGACGCCACTCAGGGAGCGTCTGAGTGGCGGTGGGATTGACACCCTTCGCGACCATTTGGAACGCGGACATCACACAAGTGTGCTCAAATTGTGCTCAAACGACGTCAGGCAAAATGAAGAGGTGCCATTTTTCCCCGGAATCCCGGGGAAAAATGGACCCTCAATCTGCGGTGGCGGTGGGATTTGAACCCACGGTGGGCTATAAACCCACACACGCTTTCGAGGCGTGCTCCTTAGGCCGCTCGGACACGCCACCGCGGTAGAGATTACCGGACGCGGCCGGTTCGGTCCCCATCGAGTCCGCTTCGACGGAGGAATCGACCTGAGGGTCTACCCGCGGGAATCAGGTCGATTCTTGCGTGGGTCCACTCTCCGGTGGAGACGAAAGAATCGACCTCATGGCTGGCATACGGGCATCAGGTCGATTCCTTCGTTCGAGAGGAACCCGCGGGGCTCGCGGCACGCAGATTCTCCGGCGTCAGGGCGTCAGGGCCTCGCTGCCGCGATCATGGTTTCGGAGGACATGTCGAACTCCTCGTCGCGGCCGCGTCCGGTGCCGCTGCCTGCCAGCAGGCTCGCAAGTTCGGCAGCGGCGCGATCCACACGCTTGGCCAGGCCGTCCTTGCCCTCGGTGCCCCAGTCGTGGGGCGAGGCGAATACTCCCGTGGGAACAACCAGCGCCTGCATGTAGGAGAACAGCGGACGCATCGAATGATCGATCGCGAGCGAATGCCGCACGGT
>Ga0209176_10000186_pt1 | contig 15346 bp, 13 predicted proteins | sample NGEPer11B_FD_184511 | JGI IMG/M metagenome (GOLD analysis project Ga0209176, IMG submission 184511) | Arctic peat soil microbial communities from the Barrow Environmental Observatory site, Barrow, Alaska, USA - NGEE Permafrost305-11B... | ecosystem: Environmental > Terrestrial > Soil > Wetlands...
GAGGGTTTGGGCGGGTCGAAGGACGCCAATGACATCTTGAGCATTTCTTGGGTCATCTCAAGTCTGCGGCAGGTCGTGACTGGCACGGCGCCAGATTGGACGGACATACAGAGGGAGGGAGAACCCATGCGCGACGTGAACCGGTGGGATGTTGTGGATCTGGAAGTTGAGTAGCACACGAGAGTCACGACGCGGCACGAATTCTTGGATAGTTGGGCCTGGTGCACGGTCCACCTAGCAGAACATGAGGAGCAAAGCATGCCAACCATCCGAGAGCTGCGGCAAGCGGCAGGGCTGTCCCAGTTCGAACTTGCAACGGTCCTGAAGGTCTCGCCGAGCGCGGTCTACAAATGGGAGCGCGGCGTGACCGAGCCGAGAGCATCAAGACTGAAGCAAATGGCAAGACTCTTCGCTGTCAGCATGGATGACATCGAATTCCCGACTGGAGATGATCTGCCCCATCAATCGAAGCGGCCCTCCGAAGACACCTGACAGGGCTCGTTGCTGGAGGCGCATCACGGGTGAGTGACGCGATGAACTCCGCCATGACGGATGCAATTGCGTCCGTTGACGGGGTCGGGAAGGTAGCCAGTGCCGGCCGGATCGCTTGTATTGTCTCTTCCGTTTCAAGCCGATCGGACCACTTAGCGGCCATTGAGGTCCGCGCCGAACGGGCGACAAGGAAGCGTCCGCTCCACTAGGAAGTGAGTAGTCAGCGATGCAGCAAACAAATCAAGTGACGGCTACAAGCAGTACATGCCTCATGCCTGTTGAGAAGAAGGACCGGTTGTATGCATCTTGCGCGACGTGTCACGGCCAATCCGGCGGTACTGGCCCAACAGCAGCGGCGGTGAAATCGAGGTCCGCGTCGCTGTCGCCAGCGCCGCCGGCGGTGCCAGCAAACGTGAATGATAGTCACTCGTATCACTCGATACCCGTAGCTGCCGCACCTCGACAACGCCGACCGTGGTCTCGGCAGAAGCTGTTCATCGTTCCATTGCTTCTGGTGATGCTGGCAGGCGCTGGCACAACAGGGGTGATGGTGTATTTCAACGAACAGTTTTCCCAGGTTAATACGATTAGCCCGCCGCCACCGGAGCTCGACAGCGATCGTCTCGGTGGTAAAGAAGGGGCGATGATAGACACCAGCGCCGCCCAGGATGCCGTTCGCAATGCGCGCGAAGGCGAGAGCTCCAGGGTCGGCGCCGATGGACACGGGTCCGGCGGCGGTTCAGACGAAGCATCAGATGGCAATGTTGTAGATGTCCAGGGCAGCCAAGGGCCGAGTGCCGTGATCCCGCCCGACTCCGACAGGTCTCAGCCATCTTTGCCGTGGTCCTCCGACGACTCAGTCACCATTCTGCTGATGGGGGTGGACGCCAGACCGGGAGAAGCGATCGATGTCGGTGTTCGGCCCGATACGCTCGCCGTGTTGCATCTCGATAGCGAAACCGGTTCCTGCCGGATGCTATCCATACCGCGCGATACTCGTACCGAGCTGCCGGGTTACGGTCTCTCCAAGGTGAATCACGCGCTCGCCGTCGGCGGAGTGCCGTACCAGATACTCGTTACCCAGCGTCTTTTAGGTATTGAGATCGATCACTACGGACTGATCGACTTCTCCGGCATCACGGAACTCGTCGACGCCGTCGGTGGCGTGACGGTGATCAATGAGGAAGCGTTCACGATCAGTTCGACGCACTTTGACGAGGGAGCCATCACGCTCAATGGTGGGGAAGCCCTCGCCTTTGCCCGCTACCGGGGCGGATCGGATAGCGACTTCGGCCGGATGGATCGGCAGCAGCGGGTCGTCCGGGCGCTGATCAGCCAAACGTCGAGCATGGACATCATCACGGGCGCCTACAATTTGTTCGGCGCCGTCGAGGGACACGTCAAGACCGATCTGTCCATCATCGAACTGATCGGGCTCGCCACTGACTATCACTCGACCTGCACCGAAACGACGCTCGAGTTCGACACGCTCGATGGAACCGTCGCAACCTTTCCTGATTCGCTGTTGAATATGGAGTTGTCGTACGTCATCGTTGATCCCGCTGAGGTACGGCGGACAGTTGATTGGCTTTTTGGCGGTTGACTGTTTAGACTTTGGCGGCAACGCCCTGAACGGCATAGCAGCCGCCAGCGTTTGGGCGCACCGTCCGGCTTCCGCGGATCGTTGTCGAGAAATCACCTGACGCCCACCCCTGGAAACGGTTCCCGGCGTGTGCATCACGCCGACCCACCACGCGGAGTACCAAAACATGACCGCACCCCTCCAGTGCTGCCAAGTGCCCAGTGGTGCTACACTTTTGGGACAAGGTGTAAAGCGGTCAGGCGGCCTTGGGTAAAGTGGCCAGAAATTGAAGAGCCGCGTACGTACGCGCCCGTAGCTCAGTGGATAGAGCGCTTGCCTCCGGAGCAAGGATTCAGGGTCGGGGAAATCCCCAACCCTGAATCATGGTGACCGCCGCTCGGTCTTCTACGGTTCAGCCTGGTCTAAGGCGACCAGCGGTTCCGCTTCCGAGACTCGGGTAACTCGGCAATCGCGTCACTGACTTGTGCATCCTTCAGGGCGTTCAGAATGAACGGCACCTGAGCCGGATATTTTTGGGCCAATTCCTTGTCCATCACCAACGCCATCGTGAGACGAATGATCGTCAGGTTCGAAGCGCGCTTCTCACCATCGAACAGTCGTCGGATGAACGTAGGATCGAGACCGGAGTACTGGGCGAGTTGGTACTCGCTCTTCCCGCACAACTTGGCGAGATCGTTCAGGGTTTGCGCAAATTCTTTCATGAATCCTCCAGCCACCCCACATAGTTTGTGGCGTACCAGAATCTCATGTCACCCTTCTGATCGTCGCGGCAATTGCAGCGGCCACCTGCCTACTATTCTGCCTCAAGATCACGGAAAATCAATCCCTTGATCAGACTCTCGTTACCGCCGAGAGCCGGGTGTGGAGAGGTAGAGGCGTCGCTCATGATACCCAGAACCGGTATACTTTCCCGAACGAGACGATTGGTTTGGGCCAATTGAGACATGTGGTTTAGAGGCAAAAACCCCCGGTTTTACCTCCGTCGTCTTCTAAGCGAAAGGTCGCAGGTTCGAGTCCTGCCTGGGGTACCAAGCTCGTGTTACTCGAACACGCGCCCTGAAAATACAAGCCCATGTTCAAGGAATCAGAGACCACGAGCTGTTGCTCGGGGTCTCTCTCGTTCGTGGCACTCCTTCGGGCCGTTCCCGTGATCTGAGCCACCAATGCCTGGGGTTGTGTCCGCGGCGTGACCTGATGCCCGTCGTCATCGATCCAGATCTGCGAGAACTACGCCGCCAGCAGCTTGCGCTTCACGTTGTCGTGCGCAGCGGCGTAGAATGCGCCTGGCTGTTCCAGCAGGTCCAGGTAACTCAGGATCGTGGCGCTTTCCTCTCGAACGTAGTCCTCGGTTGTGGCAAGTCGTTGCGTGAGGGTGGCCCGCTGCACCTGGAGCTTGCTTAATCGGTCACGCACTTTGTCCGTGGTCAGCGACCCGTCGGCGGCGAGATCGAGCAAGCGTTCCTCCTTCACGTCGAAGGCGGCCAGCTCCTTCTTGATCCGCCGACGACAATGCGCCAGCCACGCCATCGTGCGCTCGACCACCCACCGGTGCTTCCCCAGCTTCTCGCTCGACCCCCCTTGCGTGCGATGCGCACCTGGATGTGCCGCCGCTGCAGCGCCTAGCGACACCGCGGCTTTCACCATACTTTCGTTCCTTACCGGCTGACGCGGTTGCTCCAGTTGCCTGTGGGCTACGCCCAATCCAAGTGTTCCGGAGCGGCGCTATGGCGCTCGCTCGCTAAGCGCGGCAGCGCCCGCCAACGCGGTCGCATGATCGTTTTCCACCGTCGAACCCGATACGCCAACTGCCCCAATCACCGTGCCGTCCGCGTTGCTCAGCGGCTCCCCTCCCGCAAAGACGATCAAGCCTTCGTTCGTAGTATCGAGTCCGTAGAGTGGCGCTCCTGGTTGCACGAGCTCATCAAGCGACCCTGTTGACATCTGGAACAACGCTGCTGTTCGCGCCTTTTTGACGGCAACATCAATAGTCCCTAACCATGCAGCATCCATCCGGACGAAGGCCGTGAGATTGGCGGCGGCATCGACGACGGCGATGTTCACTCGCGTACCCCTGCGTTCGGCCTCGGCCAGTGCGGCCGCAATCACCGCCTGGGCCTGTGCCTGACTAACGTTCTGGGTGGTCACTGTATTCATAGGTAGCTCCGTTCAGCAGACTGGTGCATCCGGACAAGCGGGTTATACCGAATACGGATGATCCTCTGGCAATCCCTGGCAATCCGTTGATTGCGGTTCGGCAACCTTAGCGCGCACTTCGCGAATGTTTCGGTGGCGACGGTGGTGGTCCAGTGACATCTCGGGAACCTCGCCGTGTCCGCCTCTACAAACATGCCCAGATACCAACATGTGACGCACATCCGCCCCAAATCTATTTGGGTTCCACCGCTCCGAGTTGGGTCAAGAGGCCAAGCAGGTCCTGTTCAATCCACTGCTCGACGATCTTGCCATCCACGATGCGGTAAATGTCGATGCCAGAGAATCGAACGGTCTTTCCGGTTGGCGGAATGTCCTGGAAATGCCTGGAACCAATTGGGAGGATACCCTGAAAGTGCCCCTTGTGGTTGGCGGTGTAAACTTCGTGAATTGCGACCAGGTCACCCTCGGCGATTATTGATATGGTCGTTTCCTGAAGATCAGGGAAAGCTACCAAGTAATCCTCCAACAGCTTCTCGAACTCGTCCCGGCCATTCACCACCTGCGGGCGCCCAGGAAAATGGGCGACGAAGTCGGGAGCAAACATTTCAGTTGCCGCCTCCAGGGCGTTTCCCTTGTTTATTTCCTCATAGAATCGCAGGACAATGGCCTAGTTGTCTTCGGTAGACATAACACACTACTCCATCTTGGGCTTAGGCTGGCCAGACCCCGCCGTCCGGTACGCCCTTCGACCATCGAAGGGTCGCCAGCTTGCTCACTCGGCAGGCGTGTCTCCAAATCGGTTGAGAAAAACCATGATCTGTGGATTATCCGCCAGGAAATAGCCGGGCGTGTAATAGCCCGTCGTGGCGAAGTCCAATCTGCCGTCGCCGTCGAAATCGGCCACGGCGATTCGGGCAGCCGACGATGTCGAGACTCGCGTTTTCCAAAACACGCCGTTTGCGAGATCGACTGCCTTGTAATAGAACACCCCTTGCCACGGCATGGGGCCGCGCAGCGCAACGAGGAATTCATCGTCACCGTCACCGTCGAAGTCAGCCGCAACGACATGGTGCCCCGGTCCCTCGCCTTCCTCATTGGGATCCGCGAACACGTCCAGAGTTGTGCGCTTCCAGGCGACGTCCATCAGCCGGGCATTGGCGTCCTTGACGTAGACGGAGACCGTGTTCCCATGGAATGGCTCGACGGTCGCCATGTAAGCGTACGGGTCGTCACCGATCCGGCCAATAGCGACGTTGCCGGAACCCTTGAAGTGGGTCTTTTCTTCCTCGGTCAGTTCACCCATGCCGAAGATTGTTCGTTTCCAGTCGCCGTCTTCGTATCGAAACCAGACGAGGCCCTCTTCACTGGCGAGCAGTACGGACTCGAGGCCGGAGTTGTGCTGGGCGGCGCGGAATTTGTCCACGACGACGTCATGGATGATCCGGAAATGCGAGCCGTCGATGAGCGTGCCGTCCCAGCGCTCGGCGTCGAGCACCTGATCCGGCTGCGTATAAAGCGTTACCTGGACCGGATCATGGACACCTGTTGGCCCAACTACGGGCAGCGCCATCAATTCCAATGTGTGGTTCTGCGTGAAGTTGCCGAGTCGCAGACGATGAGTCGCCATCAAATCACCAATGAAATGCACGTCCCATGGGCGATCGTCCTCAAACGTGCCGGGGTTTCGGAGCCATGATATCTTCCCGTCCTCCGGCTTGCAGTTGTACATGCAGCTTCCGTAGTCGTGGCAGACCACGAGATCCGGGTTGCCATCACCGTCGATATCCTTTTTGTCCAAAGCCACCGGTTTCGGGAATGTGGCGATCTGATGCCGTTGCCAGGTTGGGTTCTCGTACCAGACCACCTCGCCCAGCGCCAGACCGGAGGCGACGAGATCCGGCTTGCCGTCGCCGTTGATATCGACCGCGTCTAACCAATATCCGTCCTTGAGCTTGTCGGCGACGAGAACCTCCTCGAAGTACGGATGCTGTGTTTTGGAATGATGCATGCGTGTCTCTCCTTGTAAATTTATGGACGGTTAGTTGTCAAACCGCTGGAGCCGGATGATCATGCGCCAGGAGCGTTTCTCGCCGGGATCGATCACGGCGATGCCGGGTTTGTCGATCAATGGTCCCTCGAAATCGATCGGACTCGGCAGACCTTGCCACGGCTCGATCGCGACGAATGTCGCGCCCGGTTTGGTCCATATGGCGAAATACGGACTGTCGGGGAACTCGATTCTCAAGCTGGTTCCGTCATGTGGATCGTCAGGCCCGTATGTCAGTGAACGGCTGATGATCTGATCGAACACGATGGCGAGATCATTGAACAATTCGTCGCGCAGCCGTAGCCTTTTGCCCTCAACCGGAGTTGGCAGTCTGTCCGGAAGCAGGAAGATCGGGTCGCCGGTTCCTCTGCGGATTGGTGCATTTTCTTCGTTCGCAAAGACGACAGCGTACTCCTCCCTGGGATGTTCCGATGTCAGTGGCCATTGGAAACCAACATGATAGCCGACATCTGCCGGCAGTGCCTCCGCATCTTCATTTGTGACCTCGATGGTCATCTCCAGGGTTTCGTCTGTCAGGTCGAACGCAACACGTAACGCAAACTCAAATGGGTAGTGGCCACGTGTTTGTGAGTCTGCTCGCAGTTCAAAGACACAGCGCTGGTTCGTTTGCCCAATAACGACAAAATCGCGCCCTTTTGCAAATCCATGTGGCGGCATGGGATAGCTCATCCCATTGTGATGAATTTCACCGTTCACCGTCGGACCGATGACTGGGAACAGAATAGGCGCGCGATCGGGCCAGTACGCGGGATCACCCTGCCAGAGCAGCTCCTTCCCGCCCCTAGCCTTCAGTGACATCAACTGCGCCCCGTGTGGGCTGATCGCCGCCGATAGCGCCGAGTTCCATATCTCGACTGGTTTCGCGCCGAAGGTGCTGGCAGGTCGATTCATGTAGCTCTGGCTCCCAGTACACAACCCTAAAGATCAGCGATGTCCCGAAGGTACGCTCTCGCTTTCTTCGCATAAAGGAGTGGGTTCGCCCTGGAAGGGTCCTGTTCTGCCTCGACGACGAGCCATCCCTGGAAATCGGCATCGGCCAGCGTCTGAAAAATCGGCTTGAAGTCGATCGCGCCATCACCGGGAACCGTAAAGAAGCCCGCCTGCATCGACTCCAGGAAGGTGCGACCCAGGCGCTTCGATTCCTCGAGGATATCCACCCGGATGTCCTTGAGATGGACGTGCTTGATGCGGGTTGCATAGGCGCGAGTCATGTCCAGCGGATCATCGCCAGCGGCGAACAGGTGCCCGGTATCCAGCAGCAGGTTGACCAGCTTCGGATCGGTCGACTCCATCAGCCGGTCGACCTCGTGGCGGTATTGAACGCCTGTCCCGAGGTGGTGGTGATAGCAAAGACGCATGCCTTCGTTTGTAGCGATCTGGCCGAGCTTGTTCAGCCCGGTTACCAATCGGTCCCATTGGTCATCATCGAACACCGGCTTGTTCGGGAAGAGCGACACCGGTTGCTGATGCACCGCGTGGCCAAGTTCGGCGACGACGAGATCTGTGCCGCCCATCGCCTTGATGAAGGCGAGCTGCTCCCGGAAACCCGCCTCGGTTTGTGCTTCCATCTCATTGACGGTGAAGTAGGTGCTGGCCCATGGCTCGGAGACGCGCAGTCCCCGCAACTCCAGGGCAGGCTTGAGCACGGCGGGATCGCGCGGGAAGTTGTGCCCCACGCTGCATCCCTGATATCCGGCCAGCGCCATCTCGCTCGCGACCTGCTCGAACGATGTGCGATCTCCCAGGAGCGGTAAATCGTCGTTCGTCCAGCCCGTTGGCGTGATCCCCAGAAACACCTTGTCCCTGTTGAACATCACGTTCTCCCGGTTTTGCGTGAGGCTGAGCGGAACCGAATGACACCTTCATCCGCCATCCCGCCAGCCCGTAAAGCAGCTCGTCCCGTTGTCAATTGCCGACGATGTGCTCCGAGGCTCTCAGGGCCATCGCGACACTGGTCAGGGTTGGGTTGCTTGCCGAACCGCGCGGGATCAGCCCGTTGCCGCCCAGATAGAGATTCTCGATGCCCCAGACCTGCGAGTTCTCGTCGACCACACTGTCGTCCGGGCTGGTGCCCATCCGGACCGTACCCGTCGTATGAATTGGCAGCCCCGGCGCGACAAACGTTGGCTCCGATCCTGGCAGGAAGCCTCCGAGCGCGCTGGCGGCGCGAAGCATGTCGGCCATCATCAGGTGTTGTTTGCGCCGATCGTCTTCATCCAGGATCCACTCGAAGGTTGGCTGCGGCATGCCGAAGCTGTCCAGGTGGTTATCCGAGAATGACAGTTTGCTGTCGGGGTGTGGCTCGACAATACCGAACCAGCGGAGGTCGACGATGAGCCGAGAATCGACATTCGGCTGTACATCACCGTAGTGGAATGCGTCGCGGTGGATTTGGCAGTGCCACGGCCGGCCATCCGAGACCGGAATCCAGACCTGAGGTTCTGGCTCATCGTCCGGCATATGCACGGGATCGTATGGACTCTCTTTCTTGTGCGCTGCCACCTTGTTCGCGAATCGGGGATCCTCCGCGATCCCGTCGACGATACTCTGCTTGAGCACGATCTGGCAGAACGACATTGGTTGTTCGGTCAGGTAATGGCCGAGTGGCGCCGGGCGGATGCCTGAGTTGTAGAGCAGCTGAGGGGTGAGGTAGGCGTTGCAGCAGACGATGTACGTCTTCGCGCGAACGGTGTAGGTGGCCCACTCCTTGAGGTTCTGAATGACGACGTGGTCGATGCCAGAGCCGTCCCTGGTCGGCACGAGCTTGAAACAGCGATGCTGATCCCTGAGGATGAACGGTTCCTCGTCCTGGGCGCCGTCTGCCAGTGGGCCGAGCACGGTGTCCGTTCCGGTCCAATGCACGAACTGCGGGTTGTCCTTGCGGCGCTCGACCGCAAGGGGCAGGTTCTGGACACCGTACGGCTCCGGCAACTCAGCGTACTCCGCATGCAGCGCCTCACGGACGACCAGATGCCGGATCGAGTCGTCGAACTCATGTTTGTGGGTATTGAGCAGCTTTTCACCGCTGTCGTACAGCCGTTCCCATTCCTGATTGGAATAGATGTCGCTGCGCTCGATCGTCGGATGATGTCGTGGAGTTGCACAAGTCCAGTGCGTGGCCATACCCCCAACAGCATAGGTCACGCCGGCGCCAGGCAGATTCTTCGCTGCGTCTTGCTCGGGATTCTGGTTGTTGAGGGAGAACCCTCGATACTTGTCCTTGTCGAACTGGAACGCGCCGGGATCGAGCGTCAGAGCGGGATCATCGTTCGTGGCGATCGACAGAGGGTGAAGGTGGCCGCGGATCACCGAGGCGAAGAGATCGATGTTGCGCTGATACAGGTACGAGTTTTTCAGATGCTCGCCTGGGCGCAACGAGTGTCGGGCGCCGGCATCCACCATATAGACGGATCGTCCCGCCTCGACCAGCTTGCGGGCGTATGTCGATCCCACGGGCCCCGAGCCGACGATCAGGACATCCACGGTCAAATCCTGTTTGCTCTGCGAAGGCATAGTGCTGTCTCCCCAAAATACGAAATCCATATCGATAATGTCGACCGGGACCATCCCGACCGCCGAGCGTGAAATCGAACCTCAGGCTACCTTGGCGGTAATTCTGACACGGCTGCCGCGCACGAGTGAAACGGCGTTCTCGATGAGCGCCAGGTGCGAAAAGGCCTGCGGGAAGTTGCCGAGCATCTCACCCGTATCTGGGTCGATCTCCTCGCTGAGCAGCCCGAGGTCGTTGGCAAAACCGAGCAACTTGTCAAACAACTCGCGGGCTTCGTCCAGCTCACCGAGCTCGATCAAATTCGCGACAAGCCAGTATGAACAGATCGTGAACGTACCTTCTCCCCCTTCCAGACCATCATCGAACCCCTTGTAGCGGTACACGAACCCTTGTGGAGACGTGAGATCGCGTTTGATCACTTCGATTGTCGAACGCATGCGTGGATCGTCCGCGTCGATGAAACCGACAAGCGGCAACATCAACGCGCTGGCGTCAAGTCGCCTACTTCCGTAGTGCTGAACAAACGCGCCCTCTCCGGCCCGATAGTTGGGATCGTACCCATTAATAAGCACGTCATTCCGGATCTCCTCGCGGACAGTCGTCCAACGGTGAATCTCCTCGTCCAGAATCTTGAACCGCTCCGCTCCTCCCGGTTCGGCGCGCAGCTCTTCGGCGATCCTGATCCCGCGATCAAGGGCGACCCAGCACATCACCTTGGAGTAGAGGAAGTGGCGGTAACCGCCACGCGTCTCCCAGATGCCGGCGTCCTCATCGCGCCAATGCTTGATTACGAACTCCACCACGCTGCTGAGGAAATCCCAGTAGCCTGGGTCGGTGGCAATGACGGTATCGCCTTCTTCGTTCACGTAGTCCCAGGTATCGGGATCGGTGTCGGGGAAGTGGACTCGCCGGTAGATGTAGGCGGAGTTGAGAACTTCTCCGTAGATATCAAGCTGGAACTGATCGTACGCGCCGTTGCCGATGCGTACGGGTCGGGACCATTTATACCCCTCAAGTGGCAGCTCCACTTCGGTCAGCCACCGCTCACCACGGATGCCGTACATGATCTGAAGGTCTTCGGGGGAGGCTGCCGTCCACTCGATCCAGCGCTTGAATGCGCGAGCCTCTTCGGTGTATCCCAGGTTGTGCAATGCTTCGAGTGAGAAGGTGGCATCCCGAAGCCATGTAAACCGGTAGTCCCAGTTGCGTTCACCGGCAGGTTGTTCTGGCAGGGATGTGGTGGCGGCTGCGATGATTGCGCCCGATGGCTCGTACGTCAACGCCTTGAGAGCCAGGGCGCTCCGCATGACCTCGTAACGATACTCACCGTCGTACTCACACTGTCCTGCCCACTCCTCCCAATATTCGACAGTTTGCGCCAAAAGCTGATCGACCTTCTCTTCGTCGAAGTCTTCGGCGACGGGAAGAAAGAGTGGCTGATGGCTGACCACCGACTCAACCTTCGCGCCCGCGTGCAGCGTTCCCTCCGCGATGAAGTCGTGGTCCTCGATACGCAATGGCTCAGAGCAGTACACGGAAACCGCGTTTCCGCCACCGCGGGCAAAGACGTGCCGGGAGGCATCGTTATCCGGCTCGATCAGGGCAGTGTGAGGAACCACGGTGCCATAGTCGAATCGTGGAGAGCACTCAATACGGTAGGACACGTGCCCTTCTGTACATGCAAAGATGCGAACGACCTTCTGCTGATAACGGGTGTGCAAAGGCTTGAACATCTCCTCGAGCGGAGGGAGATGCTGTTTGCCTGTAGGCAGCACGATCTGGACGCCATCGGGCAGCACCATACGGTTGCCGTCGCCGTCAACCAGCGGCTCGTGCACGGAGACGGGCATGAAGTCGGTCAGCGTGGCTGTTCCCGTCCCGGTCCGGAAGGTGGTTTCCAGCACATTTGTTTGCGGCAGATACCGCCGATCGACGGACTTGACATCATTCGGAGCTATCTGGAAATACCCGCCGCGATGCCAATCCAGCATGCGGCTGAAGACAGCCGGGCTATCGAACGCCGGCAGGCAGAACCAGTCCAGGGATCCCGACTTCGACACCAGACCACAGGTATGCATGGCGCCGATGATGCCGTAGTCGGCGATCGGTGGGTACGATGCGTGACTGTCCATACTGATTCCGGCCTCCTTCACCAAGCTGGTCGCTGTCTCTTCGCCGATCTAGGCGAAACCGCTCCCTAATGCTGTGTCGTTTCGTAACTTGTTGTGACACGTACAGGGATGCTAGCACATTGTCCAGAATCTGCAATGTGTTGCGGGTGCGGTTCACACTATGGGATGAAGTGAACATTCGTCTGTGTCCCACTCCATTGATGATCTGATTTGGCAAGATTGGGTACTCAGCTACGGATAAACACGTGCGGACAGGGCTATTCGAGCTATCATCCCCTCGCTATCACAAAATGTGAATCACACCCGTCTGTTGCTGTGTTGCAATTTCGAGGGGTATCTGACCTCTAATTGAGTCGGGCTGTCTGTATCGCATTTTCCAGGCAAACGCTTCACGGCACCGAGCACGTTGATCGTAAATATCGAGAGACCACTAAAACGATCTTGCATTCACGCGGACATGACACCGGAGCGATGTGGCCTGCTGCTGATTCGGCCTTCAAGCAGGCTCACACAATAGACGCGGGGCCGCTGGATGTCGGTCAATGAGAGGTACGCGCCAAAGGCACATCAGCTTCGGCCTGTGCCGTCTGGCCATCAAACCGATCCCCAAACCAGTCAGCGGCGCGCATCAGGAATGGGTTCAGTGCGATCGACAGGATGGCGCCACCAACGATGAGCTGTGTCGCGCCTTCCGGCAATAGCCCCACCTGGCGGCCCAGAACGGCCACTATGAAGGAGAATTCTCCGATCTGGGCGAGTGCCGGCGAGACGGTAAGCACCAGTCGCATCGGTTGACGCAACGCCACCGTGAGCATCACGGCTACGAGTGGTTTGGCCACCATGATCAGGAGCACAACCGAGAGCAGTTGGACAGGCGCCTGGAGGAGTATCTCTGGATCGAACAACATGCCGACCGAGACAAAGAATAGGACCCCGAAGATGTCGCGCAAGGGAACGACATCGGACGCCGCCCGGTGCTCCAGACCGGATCCGGCGACGATTACCCCGGCGAAGAACGCGCCGAGTGCGTACGAGACTCCAAAAACAAGATTGGCGCCGACGGCAACGCCAAGTGCAATGACCAGGACCGTCAGGGTGAACAACTCCTCCGACTCGTCCGACTCCAGCTGGGTGAGCGCCCAATTGACAATCCATTTGCCGACGACGAAGACGAGGAAAGTCAGAATCGCCAACTTGCCGAAGGTCGTGGCGAGGGCGACCAATATGCTCTGCTGGCCCTCGTCGACGGCGGTTGGTTGACCCACGGTGCGACTGTTGGCGTGATCGGCGGCCAGCAGCGGAAGCAGGACGAGAACCATGACCGACATGAGATCTTCGACGATGAGCCAGCCGATCGCGGTCCGACCGGCATGGGAGTCGAGGACCTGGCGTTCACTCAGCGTACGTATCAGCACAACCGTGCTGGCCACGGAGACCGCGATCCCGAGCACCAATCCGGCTTTCAGGCTCCACCCCCAGGTCAACGCAACGCCAGTTGTCAACGCGGTCGCAATGATGCTCTGCCCGACCGCTCCTGGAATCGCAATTGATCGGACGGCCATTAAGTCACGTATGGAAAAATGCATCCCGACGCCGAACATGAGCAGGATCACCCCTAGCTCAGCCAGCTGCAGAGAAACGGCCTCATCCGCAACGGGTCCCAGCGTGAACGGTCCGAGAAACACCCCAGCCGCCAGGTAACCGACGATCGGGGAAAGCCGCAGTTTGGTGGCGATCAAGCCGCAGATGCACGCGTAGACCAACATCAATGCGATTCCCTGGAGGAGGACCAGGTCTCCGTGCGACTCCATATTCAAACTTCCTTATCCTTGATCATCCCAAGTGTTTCGAATCGAAGAGCGGCCCATTGAGCGATCACAGCGCGGCCAGGCAACACCCTTCCGTTCCTGTTTACTTCTGGCCCACGTCACCTCATCGTCGCACGTAGGCCGCAATGACATGGCGCTCGAAAGGTAATCCTACGGTGTTATACGGTTCGGCCATATTGCTGCAACTTCGTACCTAAGACCATAGGGAATGAACTCGTCGGTGTCATCCCATCGGAGTCAACGTCGCACTTTTCATGAATAGGGCATGGTGGTGCTGTGGTTTCATCTCTCCAGCCAGCCTGCGGTCGAGGGAAAAACGCACTCACACCATATTATCTGACAGTCGGCGTATGGCGTGATCACTGCTCTAGTAGGCGCCAGGCGCGGAGTACTTCGGCGACGCTCCATGCCTGGGCGACGCAGCCGCGTGGCCGGTGCGGCGGATCGCCCTCCAGAATCTCGGAAATCGATCCCAGACCACCGTCGCTGAGGTGATGTATGAAGGGTTGCAACATGTCGAGTGCGGCGTTTCGATCGCCCTTGACGTTGAGATGCGCCTCGATCAATGCGCCGGTCAACCAGCTCCAGACCGGCCCCTGATGATAGCTGCCATCGCGGCGCAGTGGATCGCCACCATAGTCGCCCCGATAGCCCTCATCGGAGCGCGCCAGCGATCGTGGGCCGAAGCTCGTCATCAGCGCCTGAGTGGCGGCGTCGAGGACATCGCGAGCATCTTTGCCCTCGATCAGGGGATAGGGCAGTGAGACGGCGAATAGTTGATTGGGGCGCATTGACCAGTCGTCGCCCTCCGGACCGTCAACGACATCGGCGAGTCCACGGTGATCAGCATCCCGAAAGCGGTCCAGGAAGGATGCCTGGGTCTGATCTGCCCGGTCGGTGAAGGCTGCGGATACCTCCGGATCTCGGCTGCCCAACAAAGCCGCGACGATGCGAAGCGCGTTATACCAGAGGGCGTTGATCTCGACTGGTTTGCCGATCCTCGGTGTAACGACCCAGTCGCCGACCTTGGCGTCCATCCAAGTCAGTTGTACTCCCGGTTCCCCGGCGCGGAGCAGTCCATCCGCCGCATCAACGCCGATGCCGTAGCGCGTTCCCGCGATGTGATGGTCGGTGATGTTGCGGAGCACGGACAAGAGATCGTCGACGAGTGCATCATCGCCCGTCGCCTCCTGATATGCGTGGATCGCGACGATGTACCACAGTGTGGCGTCCGCGGTGTTGTATCCGGGAATCGCCCCGGAGCTGTCGGGGAAGTTGTTTGGCAGGAGTCCGTCCTCAACGTACAAGGCAAAGGTGCGCAGAATCTCGGCGGCATCGCTCGCTCTGCCGGTTGCAAGCGTCAGGCCGGGCAGCGAGATCATGGTGTCTCGGCCCCAATCGTTGAACCAGTGGTATCCGGCGATCACCGTCTTGCCAGGAGCACTGCCCTCCGTTCGGCGTGTACAGACCGGACACATGGGTAACAGAAGGACACGGACATAGGTAACACTTTGTGGGCATGAATGGACTCTTGCAAGGAGACAGCTCATGCCCTGG